>Ga0075418_10000520_pt1 | contig 41149 bp, 50 predicted proteins | sample SoiMetdeltSBSDD2_FD_81776 | JGI IMG/M metagenome (GOLD analysis project Ga0075418, IMG submission 81776) | Bulk soil microbial communities from a Populus tree surrounding site in Tennessee, USA - Soil MetaG P. deltoides SBSDD2 | ecosystem: Environmental > Terrestrial > Soil > Tree plantation...
CACCGAGGCGGCCTACAACGAGCCATACCCGGACGGCACCAGGCCGACCAGCGCCCAGGCAAAGACGCCCTGGTTCCCTGTGGAGCCGATACGCCAGGCGGTGGAGGGGGCGATCGGCCCGGATCACGACGCCGTGGCACTGTCGGCGGACGAACGGTTGTGGGCCTACCTGCCGTGGCACGGGTATGTGGGCAACGTTCCGTGGAGCTCGGTCGCCCAGTCGCTGGAGCGGCTCAAGAGCATCCAGGATCTGAGCACGGTCACGGATCCGGCCGGCTTCGCGGAGCAGTCACGGCGGCTGGAGTTCGGGCGGGTGGACATCTTCATCCTGAAGAAGGACCCGAAGGGCTGGCTGTGGACCTTCCAACATGGCTGGGGCCACCCCGATACGAACGTCTACTTCCACCCCGCGCAGTTCGACCCGGCCCGGTGGGCGATCACCGATGTGCCCGAAGACTATGTGGTCATCGTGCGCCGGTAGGGCCGGCCGGAAGATCCGGCAGCCGGGAGCAGATGTGCTTGGCGATCTCCAGGGAGCTGGTGGCCGCCGGTGACGGCGCGTTGAGCACGTGGACCTGGTTGGCCTCCTCGTGGATGAGGAAGTCGTCGACAAGCGAACCGTCGGGGCTGATCGCCTGGGCCCGCACCCCCGCCTCACACTTGACCAGGTCCGCGGCGGTGACCTCGGGGATCATGCGGGCCAGGCTGGCCGTGAACCGCCGCTTGGACAGCGAACGGCGCATCTCGCCCAGACCGTAGCGCCAGTGGCGCCGGCCCAGCCGCCAGGTGCCCTTGAAGCTCAAGGCGTCGGTCAGCTCGGCCGGGTTGAACCGGCCCCAGGTGTAGCCCTCGCGGGCGAAGGCGAGCACGGCGTTGGGCCCGGCGTGCACACTCCCGTCGATCATCCGGGTGAAGTGGACTCCCAGGAAGGGGAACTGCGGATCGGGTACCGGATAAATCAAGCCCCGCACCAGATCGCGCCGCTGCTCGGTCAGCTGGTAGTACTCACCGCGGAAGGGCACGATGCGCACGGCGGTGCGCACACCGGCCATACGCGCCACCCGGTCGGCGTGAAGGCCGGCGCAATTGACCAGAACGTCGGCGGGGAACTCGCCCGCGGTCGTGACCACGCGGGTCCCGGCGCCGTCGCGGTGCACGCCAACCACCTTGGTGTTGAGGCGGACCGACCCGACCAGACCGGCCAAGGCCCGGCAGACCGCCGCGAAGTCGGTGATCCCGGTGCTGGCCACGTGCATGGCGGCCACACAGGTCACATGCGGCTCGCGCTCGCGCGCCTCGGCCGGGGTGAGCATGGTCACCGGCAGCCCGTTGGCGATCGAGCGCTCGTAAAGCGCCTGAAGCCGGCCCAGCTCCGACTTCTCGGTGGCGACGATGAGCTTGCCGCACACCTCGACCGGGATGCCGTGCTCCTCACAGAACTTCACCATCGACTGGCTGCCGTCACGGCACATCCGCGCCTTGAGGCTGCCCGGCTTGTAGTAGACGCCGGCGTGGATGACCCCCGAGTTGTGGCCGGTCTGGTGCGCGCCGACCGCAGACTCCTTGTCCAGCACCGTTACATCGGCGTCGGGGAGCTGCGTCCGGATGCGGTGGGCGGTGGCCAGACCGACGATGCCCCCACCGATGATCACATATTTCGCGCGCGCCACGCCGCGACGGTACACGATACTGGTGCGATGGCCGAAGACCTGAAGGTCACCGGAGCACTGGTGATCCCCGCAAGCGAGCTGAGCGAGCGCTTCTCGCGCAGCTCCGGCCCGGGTGGGCAGGGTGTCAACACCGCCGACAGCCGGGTGGAGCTGACCTTCGACCTGAGCCGGCTGCCGGAGCCGTTGCGCGCCAGGGCAATTGAGCGTCTGGGCCGCGAGTCGGTGACCGTCGTGGCCAGCGAGCACCGGGCGCAGCTGGCCAACCGCCAGGCCGCCCGCACCCGCCTGGTTGCGCTGCTGCGCGAGGCGATCGCCCCACCCGGCCCGAAACGCAAGCCCACCAAGCCCAGCCGCGCGGCCAAGGAGCGCCGCCTCGAGCACAAACGCCGTCGTTCACTGGCCAAACAAGCGCGGCGCCTGCCCGACGGCTAGCTAACGCACCATCGGCCGCACATGGGCCGCGACCGCACCGGCGCCCGCGTTGGACAGGTTGGCCGCGGCGACGGGCTTCGACGCGTCGATGGTCACGAACCGCACCTGCGGATACTTGGCGGCGTTGCTGCCCACCGCCTTCACCTGCGGCTCGCCGACGGCCACGATGATGTCGCAGCTCTGCTGCACCTGGGTGGCGACGAACTGCGCCGCTACCTCCTCGGTCGGCTCGCCGGTGACGGGCAGGAACGAGACGCGGGACTTGGTCTCCAGCGACACCGTCTGCAGTCCTTGCCACACCTTGGACGCGGTGTCGCCCTGGATCCCGTGCTCGTCGGTGAGCAGGCACAGGTCATAGTCGCGATACTCGCGGGCGCGGGGCGCCTCCTCCGGCGGCGGACCCGGCCAGGCCAGCCACGCCACCACCACCAGCACCGCGGCCAGCGCGGCGATCGCCGCCCAGCTGATGACGGTCACCTTTCGCAGGTCGTCGTCCATGCCCGCCTCTCCCCCGCCGATCACAGCCGAATCAGAGCCGATCAGAGTTGGCCAGAGCATAACTGCCTTCGCAGCAGCGCGGGTGCCTCCGCGAGACTGGGCCCGTACCACGTCAGGTGCCGCCCCGACACGAAGGCGTGCCTCACCCCCGGAAAGTATTGCGGCCCATCGTCCTGCGTGAATAGGTAAGGTTCGTCGGGCAGGACGATCAGCTCCGGTTCGCGCGCCAGGATCTCCTCCAGGGACGGCCGCGGATAGCGCTGCGGGTCATCGCCGAAGGCGTTGTCGATCCCGAGCCGGCCTAGCACATCACCGGCGAAGGTGTCCCGGCCCAGCACGATCCAAGGCTTGCGCCACACCGGAATCACCGCAAGATCCCGGAAGTTGCCCGGCAATAGCCCGGGTGAGTCCGACTCAAGCGGGCTATTGCCCGGCAAATTGGCCGATCTTGGGGCCCAGGCCGCACGGGCCGCGCGCAACCACTCCGGCTCGGCCGCAACACCGAGGAAGGCCAGCATCTCGCCCAACTCACGCAGGGCGTCATCCACAGTAAGCGGATATGTCCGGTAAATCGGTACGCCGGCGGCCGACAGGGCCGAGGCGTCCGAGAGCCGGTTCTCCTCGGCGTTCATCAGCACGAGGTCGGGCTTGAGGGCCAGGATCCGTGCCAGGTCAGGGTATTTGCTTCCGCCCACCCGAGCGACCGCCAAGGATGCCGGATGGGTGCAGTAATCCGTTGCCCCGACAAGGATTTCCGGCACCGTCAACGCGACCGCCTCGGTCAGCGACGGCACGAGTGAGACAACCCTTAGCACCGTGGCCGCACGGGCGAGGCATTGATCTGAAGGTACCGCTCCCCCGCATGGTCGACCTGAAGCGTGGTGTGGGTGACCTGGAACTCGTCGGCCAGCAGCTTCTCCAGACCCACCCGGGCCGCGTGGCAGTCCGCGGACGGCTCGACGAGCACGTGCGCCGACAGCGCCGGCTGGTTCGAGGTGATCACCCAGACGTGCAGGTCGTGGACCTCCACTATGGACGGCTGGGCCAGCAGCCGGTCGGCGACCCGGTCCGGGTGCACCCCGGCCGGCGCCGCCTCGAGGAAGATCCGCGCCGAGTCGCGCAGCAGGCCCAACCCGGCCCTGACCATCAGCGCCACGACCACCAGCGACGCGATCGCGTCGGCCCGGTTGAAGCCGGTGACGATGATGATGACGCCGGCGATGGCGGTGGCGATGAAGCCGTACAGGTCGTTGAGGATGTGCTGGTAGGCGCCCTGAATGTTGAGGCTGGCGCGGTTGGCCCGGGAGATCGACCAGGCCGCCAGGACATTGACGCCGATGCCCGCCAGCGCGGTCAGCACCACCGGCCAGCCGACCACGTCGGTCGGGGAGATCAGGCGCCGGATCGCCTCATAGGTCAGCCACGCCGCGAGCAGCAGCAGGGTCAGGCCATTGGCCTGGGCCGACAGGATCTCGGCCCGCTTGAACCCGTAGGTGTAAGTGCCTTTGGCGGGCCGCTTGGCCAGATTGACGGCGAGGAGCGCGAGCACGATCGATACGGCGTCGGTGAGCATGTGCGCCGCGTCGGAGATCAGCGCCAGTGACCGGGCGGCGACCCCGACCGCGACCTCGACCAGCATGAAGCCGAGGATGAGCGCCAGCCCCACCCGCAACCAGCGACGATCGGTATCGGCACCCACCGAATGGCTGTGGTCATGATCGTGCCCCACCCCGAAGAGATTACCCTTACGGGAGCACACCGGCCGATTCCGCCTCCAGATCGAGGGCGGCGCGCTCGCACGGCCTACGGTGGAATCATGACACTCAAGTCACCGAGCAAACCAAGGCTCGTCCGGCCCCGTGACGACCGGTGGATCGCCGGCGTGTGCTCCGGCCTCGCCCGCCGATTCGGCATGTCGTCGGGGATGATGCGGTTCCTGTTCATCCTGTCCTGCCTGCTGCCCGGCCCGCAGTTCATCGTCTACCTGGCGTTGTGGATCATCATCCCCAACGAGGACCGCTACTTGGTCGCCCAGTAGCCCTTGGGCCGCTAGGCATGGTCCCAGGTATCCCGCGCAACCGCCATCGGTGATCGTTGCGCTTGTGAGTGTAGAAAACCCGCCGGGATCTACATCCAGCGACGCAACGATCATGGCCCGCCTCGTGGTCCCAAACGCCGCCCGGCGGAGCCCTTGAGCAGCGCGGGCAGCTCGCGCATGTCGTGAAACACCGTCGTGCCGGGGCCTTCCAGCCAGGCCGCCGGGGTCACTCCCCCGGCGTAGCCGAACGAGCGCATCCCGGCCGCGCGGGCCGCCCGCACCCCATATTGGCTGTCTTCGATGACCGCGCAGGCGTGCGGCGGTACCCCCATCTGAAGTGCCGCGTGAAGGAACAGGTCCGGCTCCGGCTTGCCGTTGGCGACGTCGGCGGCCGAGAAGATGCGCCCCTCGAAGCGCTCATACAAACCTGTTCGGCCGAGGGTGATTTTCATTTTTTCCTTGGTACCGGACGAAGCCACACACATGGGAATGTCGATCTGATCGAGCACTTCCCGGATGCCGTCCACCGCTTCGACCTGCTCGGCCAGCGTGTCGTAGTAGAGCCGGCGGAACCGCTGGTTCCAGGCCAGCGCCCGCTCGGGGCCGATCCACCCGGCCGCGACCTCAAGGACCGCGTCGTTGGACTTGCCCAGGAACTCATGAATGATGACGTCCTCGGTGACGGTGTGGCCGAACTCGGCGAAGCAGGCGACGTTGACCCGCAAGGCGATCCGCTCGCTGTCGACCAGCACCCCGTCGCAGTCGAAGATGACGAGCTCGGTCACGGCAGGACCCCCAGCAGCGGCAGGCTCTCCTGGTACCCGAGCGACTCATACATCCGTTGCGCCGCAACATTTTCCGGGTACACCCCGAGCGTGCTCAGCCCGTAATCGCGCACGAACCGGCCGGTCAGCGCGGCCGACAGCGCCTTGCCCAGCCCCTGCCCGCGAAAGTCGGGGTGCACCGCCAGCCCGCCGATCGCGCCCACGGTCGGCCGGGCGTCGCTGCCCGGTGGCCGCCCGCTGCGATCCGCCGCCACGGCCGCCAGCCGCCCGCCGGCCCGGACGCCGTACCAGCCGATCACCAGCGGGTGCCCGGGGCGCACCGAGCTGTCCGGGAACGCCTCATCGAGCAGCGCGTCGATCTCGTCGTCGCCCTCGACCCCGACCACCTCACGATCGGGGTCGAGCCCGGGAACGCTTGTGGTCCAACGGAAATCCCACGCCCGGTCGGACAAGACGCCCTCGGGGCGGGGCATGTTGATCCAGCGGACCGCCCCCATCGCCGCCCGGCCCGCCTCGACCAGGCCCGCGATGGCGGCCGCCGGGCCGAAGGCGTGGGCGATGCGGCCGAAACCCGTTGCCCCCCACCACAAAACCGCGCCATCGCCGGTCAGCCCGCCCACGTCCGCGGCCATCGCGGTGCTGAATCGGGCGTAGGCGTGGCCGTCCAAGGCTTTGAGGACCTCATCCGGCCCCGAAAGGCTGAGCACGAGCCGATCCTATTGTGTGGCGAAGTTGCACACGCCCACCGTACAGCCAGTCAAGATCCCGCAATTTGCCCGGCAAGTCACGCTCCCACGGCCGCGCGAGCGGGCTATTGCCGGGCAAATTGCGGTATCTTGACACGGGATCTTGACACGAGTGGCGGCTAGCCGAGAAGGTGCTTGAACCAGCGCTCGGGGGCGTCGAGGAAGCCCTTCCAACTCCGGGTCAGCTCCAGCTCGTCCCAGGTTGACGGGCGCATGCCCCATCCGCCGATCTCGATGAGGTTGGCTCCCGGAAGCGCCGCGAGCAAAGGCGAGTGAGTGGCCAATATCACCTGGGAGCCCTCCTGCCGCAGCGCGTCGAGGATCACCAGCAGGGCCAGGCTCGACTGGAACGACAGCGCCGACTCGGGCTCGTCGAGGAAGTACACGCCCCGGTCGGAGAAGCGCTGCCGCAGCACCTCAAGGAAAGACTCGCCGTGCGAGCGGGCCTGCATGCTCTGCCCGCCCCAGGCCCGCTGCTCGGCCAGGTCGGCGTCGATACGGGAGAAGTAGGTGTGCATCGCCTCGGCGCGCAGGAAGAACCCGCCCGGCGCGGCCATGAAGGCGGTGCGGGCCTTGAGGTGCCAGTGCAGCGGCGAGTCCTCCTCGCTGCGCTCCGGCCCGGTCACCGATATCCGGCTCGAACTCTCGGCGCCGTGCCGGGGATACACCGCCGCGAACGCCTCGACGAGGGTGGACTTGCCGGAACCGTTCTCCCCCACCAGGATCGTGACCCCGGCCGGTACATCGAACCCGCCCTCGTCGATCAGCTGCTCCACCGCCGGGATGGTGAACGGCCACCCACCGCGGTCGATCTCACGCCGGGGCCGCCATTCGATACGCTCCAGATGCCTGTTCATTGAGCCGCCTTCTCCTTCAGGTAGCGGCGTTCCGGCGCGCTGAGCGTGCGGGCCGCCGCCACCTTGAACTCGGCCCGCGCCGCCTCGGTCTCGCCCACCATCTCCAGCAGGTGCGCCCGGATCGCCGCGACCCGATGATGCCCCGCCAGCGCCGGATCCTGTTGCGCCGCGGCGAGTTCGCGCAGACCGGTCCGCGGCCCGCGCACCATCGCGACGGCGACGACGCGATTGAGTGTGACCATAGGGCCGGGCGCGATCAGGCGCAGAAGGTCATACAGGCCAAGGATTTCCCGCCAGTCGGTGGCCCCGGAGCTCGCCGCCTCGTCGTGCACAGCCGCGATCGCCGCCTGCAACTGGTAGGGGCCGATCGGTGCCCGCGCCATCGCCGCACTGATCAGCTCCACGCCCTCGGCGATGGCCCGCCGGTCCCACCGGCTGCGGTCCTGCTCGGCCAGCGGCACCAGGGCGCCGCCCGGATCGGTGCGCGCCGGGCGGCGGGCGTCGGTGAGCAGCATCAGCGCCAGCAGCCCGGCCACCTCCCCGTCGCCGGGCGCTTGCTCACGCAGCTGCCGCACCAGCCGGATCGCCTCGGCGGTCAGCTCCACCCGGTGCAGGTCATCGCCGGAGCTGGCGGTGTACCCCTCGTTGAAGATCAGGTACAGCACGTGCAGGACGGCCTTCATCCGCTCGGCCCGCTCCTGGCCGGAGGGCGGCGGCTTGAACTCCGCGCCGGTGGCTTTGATGCGCTGCTTGGCCCGGCTGATCCGCTGCCCGATGGTCGGCTCCGGCACGAGGAACGCCCGCGCGATCTCGGCGGTGGTCAGCCCGCCCACGGCCCGCAGGGTCAGCGCGATCTGCGAGGGTGGGCTCAGCGACGGGTGGCAGCACAGCATCAGCAGGGTGAGGGTGTGGTCGGCCTGAGCCGCCGGGGCCGGGTCGGGCGGCTCGAGCATCGCCGCCGTCTCCTCCCGCCGCCGGCGCGCGGCCTCGCCGCGCAGCACCTCGATGCGGCGGCGGGACGCCACGGTGATGAGCCACCCCTTGGGGTTGTCCGGCATCCCCTCGCCGGGCCATTGCAACGTGGCGGCCATGAGGGCTTCCTGCACCGCGTCCTCGCACGCCTCGAAGTCGCCGTAACGCCGCAGGAGCGCCCCAAGCACCTGCGGTGCCAGCTCCCGCAAGACCTCCTCCACCCGCCCGATGCTACACAGACCCCCGAGAGATCCCGGAAGATGCCGGCCAGGCAACTTGCCGGATCTTGGGGAACTACTGGGCGAGGACGTCCTTACTGGCGCGGGCGATGATGGTGATGGCGGTCCGTTTGGGCAGCAGGTGGGTCATGAGGGCGGAGGAGAGACTCATCATCGCGCCGGGGACGACGCGGGGCTTGCGGCCCAAGGCTTTCAGCGCGGCCCGCGCCACCACGTCGGCGGTGACGGTGCCCGGCGCGCGGCCGCTGGAGTTGGCGGCCAGGCCCGGGGTCTCCACCGCACCGGGCACGCAGGACAGCACGTCCACTCCGTGCGGGCGCAGCTCGGCCCACAACCCCTCGGCCAGGATCGCGTCGAAGGCCTTGGTGGCGGCGTAGACGGCGATGCCGGGCGAGCCCTGCTGCCCGGCGAGTGAGGACATCAGGATCAGGCCGCCCCGCCCGCGCGCCACCATGGCCGGCGTGTAGTGCCGGGCCAGGTCCAGCGCGGCGCCGCAGTTGAGTTCCAGAGCCCGCCGCAGCACGTCCGGCTCGACTGTCGTGAATGGACCGATCGGCGACAGGGCGGCGTTGGCCACGACCAATCCCACGTCAAGCTCTGAGGTGGCTTCGAAGACTTTCTTGGTACCCCCGGAAGCCAGATCAGCAACGACGATGCGCGACGGCACCGCCAAGGTCTCGGCCAGCTTGGCCAGCGGCTCTTCCCGGCGGGCGACCAGGACCAGGCTCATCCCGCGGGCGGCCAGCGCGTGCGCGAACGCGGCGCCGATGCCCTCGGAGGCACCGGCGATGACAGCCCACGGGCCGTAGCGTTCGTGGAACTCAGGTTTCATGGGGGAAGGGTTCTCGGCGCATGCGCCAGATCATAAGCAGCGGGAAGACGAACCACGACAGGTTGGCCAGCAGCACCATGCCGAGGCTGGGCGGCGGGTAGTCGCCGTAGGCCTCCTCCATCATCAGGATCAGGACGTTGGACATCATCATGCCCGACCACACCAGCGCGGGCACGCGGATCCAGTTGCGGCCCTTGATGAAGGCGTAGAGGGCGGCGAAGTAGAACGGGCCGAAGAAGATGACGTCGATCCAGATGGTCATGCGCCAAAACGGCGGTCGCGCCATGAGCAACGGGTCATAGTTGTTGCCCCACCAGTGAATCAGGTCGATGAACGGGGCGGGTGGCCAGATCGGGTAGGTGAAGTTGTCCGGGTCGGCGATGACCAGCTGCTCGAGGTCGACGATGTACGTGATGAAAAAGGCGTTCAGGGCCAGGAAGGCGATGAACACCCAGTCGAAAGGGCGGCGCCGCAGCGGCATCGCTACATGTTAGAGGCTCACAGCCATCCTTGGGAGCGGGCTGTCTGGCGGGACCGTAGGCCTTGGCCACCCCGGTGAGTCGAACCGCTTCCGGACGGCGGCGCCGTTCCGAGTGACGCATCCCGCGTTCGGCAGGACATTCGTCCTATCGACCGATTTGTAACCGAGCTGTAAGGGTCGTAAGCCGTATCCCTGGTTTACCTTGTGTCCCATGAGGTTCGTGGGTCTTGCCGCATTCGTCCTGCTCGCCGGTTGTGCCTCGTCCACGCCTGCGCCGGCGACTGCCCCGCCACCACCGTCCATTGAAGCGCCGGCGGCCTCCCCCTCGCCGGGAGTCACGGTGCCGGACACCCTGAAGTTCGTCGCGACCACGGTGGACGGCAAGGCTTTCGACGCCTCGAGCCTGGTCGGCAAGCCGACCGTCTTCTGGTTCTGGGCGGCCTGGTGCCCCAAGTGCAAGGGCGACGCCGCGGCCGTGCGCGACCTGCAGACCGCGGTCGCGAGTAGGGTCAATGTGGTGGGTGTCGGGGGACTCGGCAGCGGCTCGGACGGGATGCGCATGTTCGTGGGCGACTTCAAGCTGAACAGGTTCCCGCAGATCGCCGACGACCAGGGTGCGGTTTGGAAGCGTTTCGCGGTACCCAGCCAGCACTACTACGTGATCCTCGACGAGTCCGGCAAGGTGGTGCACCGCGGCCCGCTCACCGTCGACCAGCTGCGCCAGACGATCGGCGCCTGATGGCGCTCGCGCTCGCGGCCGGGATCCTCGCCGCGATCAACCCGTGCGGCTTCGCCATGCTGCCCGCCTACATCTCCCTGCTGGTGATGGACTCCGAGCAGGGGCGGCTCAAGCGCGCCCTGGCTCTGACGTCGGCGATGACGCTCGGCTTCGTCACCGTCTTCGGGATCTTCGGCCTGCTGGCCGCGCCCGCCGCCGACTGGCTCGGCGCGCGGCTGCCCTGGCTGACCGTCGCGCTTGGAGCGACCCTGGTCATCTTGGGGGTGTGGCTGGCGTTCGGCAAGGACATCCCGTCTCCGGTGCCCAGGCATCCCCGCGCACCCGAGCTGACCAACAAGTTCGGTTCCATGTTCGTGTTCGGGGTGTCGTTCGCGCTGGCCTCGCTGGGCTGCAGCATCGGGCCGTTCCTTGCCGTCGTGGCCAGTTCGTTCGGAAGTGCCGACGGGATAGGGCTTTTCTTCGCCTACGCGGGCGGCATGGCCCTCGTCGTCGGGATCGTGGCCATCGCCGTCGCCCTGGCCCAGCAGCCGCTGATCGCCTGGCTCAAGCGCCGCGCCGCGGCGACCCAGCGCCTGGCCGGGGTGCTGATGGCGCTGGCCGGCGGCTATGTCGCCTGGTACGGCTGGTATGCGGTGCGGCTGCAGCGGGATCCGCTGGCCGCCGACCCGATCGTGAGCGCCGCCGGCCAGGCGCAGACCTGGCTCGCGGCGGGCGTCGAGCGGATCGGGGCGGTGTGGCTGGCCGCCGCGCTCGTGGCCCTGACCATCGGGCTGATCTTGGCCAGATCGTACCGATCGAGGGCGGGTGGCAGGCTGCGGGGTGAATAGCACGATAGCCCCTTACGATCGGGGTCTCGGCGGGCCAGTATCTGACTATGACCGCAGCGCTGATCGTAGTCGACGTTCAAGAGTCCTTCCGCCGGCGGCCGCTGTGGCGGGCCGTGTCCAACCCCGAGATCGTCGAGAAGGTGAGCCGCCTGGTGGAGGCGGCCCGGGCCAAGGGCGACCTCGTGGTGTGGGTGCTGCACGCCGAGCCCGGCAGCGGCGGCGTTTTCGACCCCGCCTGCGGCCACGTCCGGCTGCAGGACGGGCTCAAGGAGGCCGACGGCGAGCCGGTGGTGATCAAGACCTCCATCAACGCCTTCACCACCACCAACCTGCAGCAGCTGCTGACCCGCCACGGCGTGAGCTCGCTGACCGTGTGCGGCATCCAGACCGAGCAATGCTGCGAGACCACGACGCGGGTCGCCTCCGACCTCGGTTACCGGGTGACGTTCGCGATCGACGCCACGGCGACATTCCCTATCTCCCACAGGAACGCGCCCACCGGGCGGAGCGTGGACGAGATCCTCGCCGACCCGACCACACTGTCCACAAAGGACATCCTGGAACGGACCGAGTACGCCCTTGCCGGACGGTTTGCCCGGATCGCCACCGTGGACGAACTCGTGTGAGAACATTCGGGGTATGAAGTACCTGATCTTGATCTACAGCAACCCGCAGTCGCGCGAGATCTGGGACAGCATGCCCGACGAGCAGAAGGCCGAAGGCTACCGCTACTACGCCGCGCTCGACGCGGAGCTCAACGAGTCCCGCGAGATGATCGTCTCCGAGGCGCTGGCGAGCCCGCGGGAAGGCTTTGTCGTGACGACCCGGCAGGGGCAGGCGCCGCTCCTCACCGACGGGCCGTTCGCCGAGACCAAGGAGCACCTGGCCGGCTTCTTCCTGGTCGACTGCCACAGCCCGCAGCGGGCGATGCAGATCGCCACCCGGATCCCCGAGGCGGCCTTCGGTCTGGTCGAGGTGCGCCCCGTCCTCGACCTGGGCGCGGTGCTGGACCGCGAGCCCGCCTGACAGTCATGCCCGAACCCTAGTAAGGTTCGGCAATGTCCTCCGACGCCGGATACACCTGCGGGTTCTGCGGTCAGCACCACGACGAGGTTCCCCTCTCCTACCGGACCAAGGCACCGGTCTACTGGTCCTCGACGCTTGAAGGCGACCCCGACAGCGGCCTCGACGAGGAGCTGTGTGTCATCAAGGGCGAGCATTTCTTCGTCCAGGGCAACATCGATATCCCGATCATCGGCGAGGATGACGGGGTATTCACCTGGGGTGTGTGGGTCTCCTTGAGCCAGGCCAACTTCGCTCGCACCATGGAGCTGTGGACCACGCCGGGGCGCGAGTCGGAGCCGCACTACTTCGGCTGGCTCAGCACCGAACTACCGGTGTACGCCCCGCAGAGCACGGTCAACCTCAAGACCATCGTGATCACCCAGCCGGTGGGGACCCGCCCGCTCATCCACCTCGAGCCCACCGACCATCCGCTCGCCATCGAACAGCACACCGGCGTCACCCGCGAGCGCATCGAGGAGATCGCGCAGAAGGTCCTGCACGGATGATGCTGCCCGAGAGCGTGCACGACCGGGGCGAGCTGGAGCGGCTGCTGCGCGAGGATCCGGCCCTGCGCTCCTATGAGCTGGGCGACCTGGACGACTTCTTCTGGCCGCATACGACGTGGTACCGGCACGGCGACAGCGTGGCGCTGGTCTACCACGGCACCGGGCTGCCGATCCTGCTCGCCCTCGACCGGCTCGAGCGGGTGGACTCCATGGCCGAGCTGGTCGACGGGCTGGCTTTCCTTCTGCCGCAACGGTTCTACGCACATGTGTCGGTGGGAGTGGAGGGCGCGCTGGGCAAGCATTTCCGGCTCGAACCGGGCGGGCTGCATCACAAGATGGCCCTGACCGACCCGCACAGGCTCGACGGTTTCGCCTCGGCCGGGGAGGTGCTCACGGACGAGGATCTCACCGAACTATCCCGGCTCTACCTTTCCGGGTACCCGAGACACGCCTTTGACCCTCGACTGCTCCAGACGGGGCAATATGTTGGCCTCAGGCGCGGCGGCCGGCTGGTGGCCGTGGCCGGGGTGCACATCTGGTCGCCGGCGCAAAGGGTGGCCACCCTGGGCAACGTGGTGACGCATCCCGACTTCCGGGGGCGCGGCCTGGGCACGGCCGCCGTCGCGACGGTGTGCCGCCGGATCCCGGTCGGCTGGACGGTCGCCCTGAACGTCAAGGCGGACAACGCTTCCGCCATCGCGCTCTACACCCGGCTGGGTTTCAGCCACGTCGCCGACTATCTGGAGCTGGACGCCTTTCCGGCAACGGAATCCGGTCAAGCTCGCTAGCCACCACGATCTCGCCCCCGAAATGTTTCGAAGCCTCCTCACCGAATGCGCTCGCTTCCTGGTACCGCTGAGAAAAATGAGTCAGCACCAGCTTTCGCACCCGGGCGGCGGTGGCGATCCGCCCGGCCTGGGCGGCGGTGAGATGCCCGGCCCAGGCGGCCAGCTCCTCCTCATCGGAAAGAAACGTGGACTCGATGACGAGCAGGTCGGCGTCGGCGGCCAGCTCGACCGCCGCGTCGCACAGGCCGGTGTCCATGACGAACGCGACGATCTGGCCCGGTTTGGGGGCGCTGACCTTTTCCAGCAACGGCCCGCCGTCGCGCTGCAGCTGCCCGATGGCCGGGCCGGTGATGCCGTGCGCGGCCAGCAGCTCCGGGACCATGCGGCGCCCGTCCGGCTCCACCAGGCGGTAGCCAAACGTGTCGATGGAGTGGCGCAGCCGCCGCATCTGCAGGCCACCCTTGGTGACGTCGCGTTTGATGGGCTTGGGCACGATCGGGGCCCGGTCGACGAAGAAGCTCGCGTGGCGCAGCCGCCTGAAGTAGGCCGAGCCGCTGCTCGGATAATGGATCGGAACGTCGTGCGCCACTGCGTCCAGCGACATGCGTTGAATGATTCCGGGCAGGCCCAGACAATGATCTCCGTGAAAGTGCGTGATGCAGACCCGGGTGATGGCGGAGACCGCGAGCCCGGCCAGCAGCAGCTGCCGCTGCGCGCCCTCGCCGGGGTCGAAGAGGATGCCCTCGTCGTCAAAGCGAAGCAGGTAGCCGTTGTGGCTGCGCGTGCGCGTCGGCACCTGGCTCGCCGTCCCCAGCACGATCAACTCTCGCACCTAAGCAGATTACGGCTCCTGGGCCCGCTGCTCGCCCTCATTTTGACCGCGTGCGGGGTCGACAAGCCACCGGAGGGCGTGGCGGTCTGGCGGGCCGAGGTGGTGGCGACCTTCCCGCACGACCCGGCCTCGTTCACCCAGGGTCTGGAACTTCGCGACGGCAAGCTCTATGAGAGCGCCGGCGGCTTCGGCAACTCGTTCCTGACAGTGTCCACTTTGGAGACCGGAGCGGTGGCCAAGCGAGCGGACCTTCCCGCCGACGTCTTCGCCGAAGGGCTCACCGTGGTGGGCGACAAGCTGTGGCAGCTGACCTGGCGCAACCACATCGCCTACCTGCGCGACCGGGCGTCGCTCGCGGTGGAGCGCGAGTTCCCGCTGGACGGGGAGGGCTGGGGGATCTGCTACGACGCCGGCCGGGATGTCCTGATCACCAGCGACGGCACCAGCGATCTGACCCTGCGCGACCCGCGGACCTTCGCCCCGGTCCGGCGGGTGGGCGTGACGCTGGGCGGCCGGCCCAGGGACCGGCTCAACGAGCTTGAGTGCCAGGGCGGATCGGTGTGGGCCAACGTCTGGGAGGACGAGGAGTTCGTCCGGATCGATCTCGAAGGCGGCCGGGTCACCGACATCGTCCAAGTAGGACAGTTACCCGACTTCGCCGGTGGCATCCTCAACGGCATCGCCGCCCTGCCCGGCACCGACGACCTGCTCATCACCGGGAAGAACTGGCCTCACCTGTACCGGGTAAGACTAGGAAAGACGGCGGGACCGAGTCGGTGAGCCAGACCCCGTTGGCGGAGCGGTAGAACACATGCCCGGCCGCCGCCATCGCCTTGCTGTCGACCTTCAGGATCACCGGCCGGCCGCGCCGGGCGCCCACCTTCGCCGCCGTCTCGGGATCGGCGCTCAGATGCACGTGATGCCGGCTCCCCCGCAGCAGGCCCTGCTCCCGGATCGAGTCGAGGTAACGGGCCACGGTGCCGTGGTAGAGCCGGTCGGGCGGGGCGATCGGCTCGAGCCGCAGATCGACGTCGACCGAGTGACCCTGGTTGGCCCGGATCCGGTCGCCCTCGATGATGAAGCGTTGCTTGTCGTTGCCGGCCACCACCTCGTCCAGCTGCGACCGGCTGATTCTCAGGGCTTTCAAAAGCTTTTCAACTGGTACCCAGCCCGCCTCGTCAAGCGTCAAGCCCACACTGTCGGGGCGATGTCGGAGCACGTAGGACAAGCGTTTACTGACCTTCTTTAAATCCATGACCCCTAACGATAGGTAGAGTCCGGCTTATGCTGCTAACGGATAAAGTCGCCGTGATCTACGGGGGTGGCGGGGCGATCGGCGGCGCGATCGCCCGGGCCTTCCAGCGCGAGGGCGCCGAGGTGTTCCTGGCCGGACGCACCAAGGCCACTCTCAACGCGGTCACCGAGCACGATCACACCTATGAGGTCGACGCGCTCGACGAGGCGGCGGTCAACAATTTCGTGACCAAGGTCTTCGCCCGCACCGGCCGTATCGACATCACCTGCAACGTCATCGGGGTGGGCGACGTGCAGAGGCCGCTGACCGAGCTGTCCGTCGACGAGTTCCTCCAGCCCATCAGCATCGCCATGCGCAGCCACTTCCTCACCGCCCGCGCCGCCGTACCCCACATGATCAACCAGGGCTCCGGGGTGATCCTCGCCTTCGGCGGCAACGGCCCGCAGACCCTGCCCGGTCTGGGCGGCTTCAAGATCGCCCTCGACGCGGTGGAGAGCCTGCGCCGCCAGTGGTCGGTAGAGCTGGGCCGGCACAACATCCGGGTGATCACCCTGCGCACCGGCGGCATCGCCGAGTCGATGCCCGCCGACATGCCCGGGCGTGACGAGATCGCCGCGAGCTTCGTCGACGCCGCCCTGCTCCCGCACACCGCGACCCTGGCCGATGTCGGCAATGTGGTCGCCTTTGTCTGCTCGGATCTGGCCCGCACCATCACCGACACCGAAATCAACATCTCCTGCGGCGCGATCGTCGACTGAACGCGCCCCGGTTCAGTGGCAGCATGTGTTGGTCGCCCACAAGGGTCGCCCGGACGGGTCATAGACCACCATGTTGCCGTCGTTCTGCACCAGCAGCCGGGAGCCGGGCACCGCCGTCCTACTGGCGAAGACCGCATTGCCAGCCGTGTCGTAGGCCACGAAGTTTCCATCGTTTTGCATGATGGCCATGACCACCCGCAGGGGACGGATCCCGGTCGCCCACAGCGGCGTATTTCCTTGGTACAGCACGAGGTTGCCGTCCAATTGGAGGATGAGCCGGAACCGGCCGTCACAGGAGAGCAGCGCCTGATCCGATCCGAGCCATTCGCCCGCCGCGATCCGCCCGCACGCCGTGGGTGGGCGCGGCGGCAGGCGCAGGATGGCCGGCTCGGTGACACGAAGCACGTCCACGACGTTGGCGGTGACGAACCCCGGCTGCAGGGAGCTTCCTTGCGCCGACTGCACTTGGTACCCGGCCGGCGTCGCCGTGACCCCATCGCATCCCGAGCCCGGCCGCCCGACGTGGCGGGACTGGTCGACATTGCCGCTGACGGTCCAGCCCGATACGCCGGCCACGGCGAACCCGTAACCCATGTTCTGGCCGCTGAGCCGGTTGCCGGTCACGGACGCGCCGAAGTTGGCGCCGACCCCGCCGGCGCAGCTCCACACCCTCGGCCCCATCGCCACGGCCACCTTGATGAACTCGCTTCGGGCGTCGATGACGTTGCCGGTGACGCGGGTGCCGGTGTAGTTGCCGTTCGTCGGCCCGAAGTCGACCAGGTTGATCCCGCCGAGCAGCTGCCGGGTCTCGGCGACGATGGTGTTGTCCTGGATGAGCGAGCCGGGCGCGCCGAACACCACGATCGCGCCGTCGGTGGCGTCGCGGATGGTGTTGCGGGCGACCAGACTGTTGCCGCAGGCGAGGGAGATGCCGTCGGCCCAGGTGCCGTCGGGCATCCCGGCCGGGCCGAGCTGGTTGTCGGAGATGGTGGCCCGCTGGCAAAGCGGCGTGTTGGCGGAGATGCCGCCCTCGTGGATGTGGATCGTGGACCAGCTGCGGGTGTGCCGGGCGGCCACCTGCCGCACCACCTGACCGGTGGCGGCGCCGCCGAGCTGGATCAGGGCGGGCCCGGCGAGGTACCCGAGGGCGGACCGGTTCCCGTCCACCTGAACGTTTTCCACGACCACGCCGGACTGATCGAGGCCGTAGACGGCGGCGGTCAGTGTGGCCGCCACGATGCGCAGGTTCGCGCGGCTGGCGTCGGTGGGCTGGCCCAGGGTGGTCAGCCGCTGGTTGGCCGCGGTGAAGCGGACCGAGCCGTGCAGCTCGAACACCGCACCGGGGCAGAGCACGGCCGTGGCGCCGGGGCCGGACAGGGCCGCGTTGATGACCGCCTCGGTGCCCGAGCCCAGGCAATCCGCGGCGTAGGCATGCGCCACGTGGCCCGGGTTAGGCAGCACCGCCAGCACGGCCAGCGCATACATGAATTTCATTGTGTGATTGTCCGACGATCCGCTCGGCGTCACACCGCCTAAAGCATCCTAGGAGGATGGAATGTAGACATGTGAGCGGCCCCGTCGCCCCGGGCACCGCTCACAAGGTCTCTCGTCCCGACGAAATCAAGGATGGAGATCCAACGGGTTACTCTACGCCCGCATCGCCGATCGGTCTTTTCGATCGATGTTCCGAAACTTCCGCTGCCATATCGGTAGGTGTACAAGGCTCCACATAGCGGTCAAGTGCCGCCCAGAGACTGGTTTCCGATCATCGACGCACGTAGTCTCCTCTTGACGACTCCCGGGCGGGCGAGTCCGAAAGTTTCGGGCACTTTCGACGATCCTATCGATCTCAACTTTGGAGCAGAGATGTCTGGTCCCAAGCGGGGAACCCGTCCCCGCCGCACCGCGGCCTGGCTCGCCGCGACCGTCCTCGCCGCCACCGCCGCCACCATCGTCATCACGGCGACCCCCAGCCAGGCGGCCGGACCCCTACGCGCGGTCTCGGGCAGCAAGTTCATCGGCTACGCCGCAAACGCCGCATTGCTGTGCAACAACACCGCGACCTGCACCTCCGGGCAGAACACCACTTATCGCAACCTCGCGCAGACCGAGTTCAACCAGATCACCCCCGAAAACGCGATGAAGTGGGACACGATCGAACCGTCCGCGGGCAACACTCAGTTCGCCCAGGCCGACGGCATCGTCGCCAACGCGACGGCCAACAACCAGATCGTCCACGGCCACACCCTGTTGTGGCACAGCCAGGCGCCCAACTACATCATGCAGGCGTCCGGCACGACCATGCGCGATCTGCTGCGCAGCCACATCAACAACGTCATGGGTCACTACGCCAACAACCCCACGGTCAAGGGTTGGGACGTGGTGAACGAGGTCATCAACGACAACAGCAGCCCGCAGCTGCGCCAGTCGTTCTGGACCTCCAACTACCCCGGTAACTTCGTCCGCGACGCTTTCACCTTCGCGCGGGCGGCCGACCCCGACGCCGAGTTGTGCATCAACGACTACAGCGTCGAGGGCGACCCGACGCAGGCCGGCACGAAGGCGAACCGGCTCTTCCAGTTGGTGCAGACGGAGAAGGCGGCCGGCACCCCGATCGACTGTGTCGGGTTGCAGAGCCACTTCATCGTCGGCCAGATTCCCAACCTGGCCACCAGTTTCGCTCGGTGGGCCACCCTCGGCGTGCGGGTACGCATCAGCGAGCTCGACATCCGCATCCCGCTGCCCGCGGACGCCACCGAGCTGCAGACCCAGGCGAACAACTACGCCAGCGTCGTCAACGCCTGCAAGGGCACCGCGACGTGTGAAGGCATCACGATCTGGGGTATCGACGACGGTCACTCGTGGCTGCCGAACAGCTGCTGCCCCGAGGGCGCGCCGCTGCTGTGGGACGCCAACTTCGCGAAGAAGCCGGCCTATGACGCCACCGCCAACGCGTTCGGGACGATCGTTGACCCGACGCCGCCGTCGACGCCGACCAACCTGACGGCTCCGACCGTCACATCAAACAGCGTGAGCCTGACGTGGAGCCCGTCCACCGACAACGTCGGGGTCACCGGTTACGACGTGCTTCGGGCGCCCGGCGCCAGCGGCGGCACGTTCACCGTCGTGGGTTCGCCGACCTCGACCTCGTTCACCGACACCAACCTGCCGGCCAACACCACTTTCCGGTACCAGGTAAGGGCGAAAGACGCCGCGGGCAACATGTCGGGCGTGTCGACACCGATCACGGTGACGACACAGATGTCCGGCCCTGATCCCACGCCGCCCACCCCACCGGCGAACCTGGCCTCGCCCAGCGTGACGCCCAGCAGTGTGAGCCTGACGTGGAGCCCGTCAACCGACAACGTCGGGGTCACCGGTTACGACGTGCTTCGGGCGCCCGGCGCCAGCGGCGGCACCTTCGCCGTCGTGGGTTCGCCGACCGCAACCTCGTTCACGGACAGCGGTTTGCCTTGCAACACCATTTTCCGGTACCAGGTAAGGGCGAAAGACGCGGCCGGAAACCTCTCGCAGCCCTCGAACACGATTGTCGTGACCACCGGACCCTGCACCACCGGCGGCTGCGCGGCAACGCTGGTGCTGCAGACGCAATGGCCGACGGGCTATGTCTTCCAGCCCGTGCGGGTCACCAACAATGGGACCTCCTCGATCACCGGATGGACCGTGGTCGTGACACTGCCGGCCGGGCATGCCCTCACCGGATTCTGGAACGCCACGGTGACGGTCAGCGGGCAAACCTTGACCTTCCACGGGGTCGGCTTCAACAGCAACCTCGCCCCGGGAGCCACCGGCGAGTTCGGCTTCCAGGCCAGCCGCCCCAACGGCAATACGGCCCTGCCCACCAACCCCACCTGCACCGCGCCCTGACAGTTCAACGCTCTGTCTAGATTTTATCCGCCGACCCCGGGACCCTCCCGGGGTCGGCCTTTTTACCGACCTTGCGACGGCCGTAAAAAGAACATACATTCTGTTTATGCCTCGCTTGACCGAGCAGACCCGGGAAGCAAGACGCAATCACCTGATGGACGCGGCGGCCCGCTGCTTCATCAGATTGGGTGTCAGCCGGACCACGATGAGCGACATCCTGGCCGAAGCCGGCGTCAGCGCAGGCGCGGCCTATGCGCACTTTCGCAGCAAAGAGGATCTCATCGAGGAGATGATCCGGCGGTCCGTAACCCGTGACGTGGCAATGATTCGCGCGTGCGGTGTGCCCGGCGACATGGCCGCCACGCTCACCGCGCTCGTCGATCTCCTGTACGCCGACTGGCGCGAGCCGGGCGCCCACGATGACACGCATCTCGATGTGGGCACCTGGGCCGAGGCCCAAGGCAACCAGCGGGTGGCCGAGGCTTTACGCGAGGCCGCCCAGCAGGACCTGCTGGCGCTGGCCACGGCGCTGGCCACCGCGGCAGGCCAACGGCCACAACGCTTTTCCAAGCAGGCACGGGTCATCGCAGCCTTGGTACTGGGCCTGACCGCCCTGTGGCACATCGACCCCGACCTGGACCCGTCCGGAGTCGAAAAACAGGTCCGCACCATCATCGCCGCATTGGAGGCGTCGTGAATCCGCTGAAAATCCCCATCGACACCGACTTCAACCTCATTTTCCTCCAGGCGACCATCGGCGACTCACCGCCGCTGTGGTTCTTTCTGGACACGGGCGTCGACGTGCCGTGCGTGCTCGACGCCGGCGTCGCCAAGGATCTCGGCCTGCCGGTGGGCGAATCATCCACGCAACCCCAACCGGGCGGGGACGTCGTCGTGGCGCCGATCGGCGATACGACGATTTGCGTTGCGGGCCAACCTGTCTGGACTGTTGCGCCACTGGCTTTCGACTTCACGCCGTTTGCCGTGTATGCGGGCCGGCCGTTGCACGGCATCCTTGGCCACCAGGCCATCGCCGACTACGTGATCGAACTCGACTACCGGGCCGGGATGATGACGCTGTACCCACCCGATGACGTCCCGCCCAGCGACACCAGCGTGCCGCTGATCCTCGGACCGACCGCGGTGGACGCCGCCGCCGCGATCGTCGCCGGCACGATGACCACGCTCGACGGCCGTGAGCTCACGAGTCAGTTCAAATTGGACACCGGTGGCACGGGCTGTGTCGGTCTGTCGCACAATTTCGTTCGCGACAACGGCCTGCCCCCACCGGGCCAGCCGGTGCTCGGGCAGGTCGGCGTCGCGATCGGCGGCACGCACGAGATGTTCGTCTTCCGGATCGCCTCGTTCCGGCTCGGTGACCATGTGCTGCACGACATGCCGATCAGCTACGACGCACCCGACAACCTGCCGGACCGTCCTTACGCCGGAACTCTCGGCGGTGAGATCCTTTCCCGGTTCCGCGTGGTCCTGGACTACCCGCACCACCGCATGGGCCTGACACCGTATCCCGACACCATCGACGACCGGTTCACCTACGACGGCATGGGCATGCTCCTCACGTTGACCCCGGGCGCCGAAAGCATTGAGATCCAAGCGGTCTTTGAGGACTCACCGGCGGCTGCGGCCGGTCTGCGCCCCGGCGACCACATCCACGCCATCGACGAGCGTCCCGTCACCGACATCGGCCTCGCCGGTGTCTTCCGGATGACCCGCACCGGCAGGCCGGCCAACCATGCCTTGCGCATCGAACGCGACAGTCGCATGGAGACCATCGACATCGCTCTGCGCGAACGCCTCTGAAGCGCCGATATCGTACCTGCCCGGACAGGGCGGCGGTTCCAAGCGGCGCCAAGCGGGTATCGGATCCACCGGACACCGACCTGTGGAGGAATCATGGACCTTAGCGCCGCGCTGGCCGACATGTGGCGGGCGATCGTGCTGTTCGTACCGAAAGCCGTGGGATTCATCGCCATCCTGCTGATCGGATTCCTGGTCGCCGGGCTGCTGCGACGGATCGTCCGCCGGCTGCTGGACCGTTTCGGTTTCGACCGCGCCGTGCGGCGTGGCGGCCTCGCGCGGCTGCTGGCCACCAGCCGCCACGACGCCTCGGGCATCGTCGCCCTGCTCGCCTACTACACGGTGCTGCTGTTCACTTTGCAGCTCGCCTTCGGCATCTGGGGACCCAACCCGGTCTCGGACCTCATCGCCGCCGTGGTCTCGTGGCTGCCCCGGGCAATCGTCGCGATCATCATCGTGGTGGTCGCCGCCGCGATCGCCTCGGCGGTCAAGGATGTCATCGAGAATGCGCTGTCCAGTCTGTCCTACGGGCGGCTGCTGGCCAACCTCGCCGCGATCTTCATCGTCGGGCTCGGCGTGATCGCGGCGCTCAACCAGATCGGTGTCGCGACAACGGTTACGACGCCCGTGCTCATCACCGTGCTGGCGACCATCGGCGGCATCCTGGTGGTGGGCGTGGGCGGCGGCATGATCCGGCCGATGCAGGAGCGCTGGGAACGCTGGCTGAGCAAGGCGGAGGACGAGTCCGGGGCGGTGCGCGAGCGGATCCACGCCTACGCTGAGGCCAGGCGTGAGGCGATGGAGGCCGAGGCGGCCGCGCGGCGCGAGGCGGCCAACGCCCCGGCGGTGGGCAGCCAGCCGGTGGAGACGACCTATGCGCTGGGCAAGGCTTCGGTCCACAACAGCATCGCGGAACCGCCGACGGCGCCGCTCGCGGCGACGAGGACGGACGCGCCCACCGTGCCGGTGCAGGTCGGTGCGGTGCCTCAGGCGCACGGGCCGGCACCCGCCGCGACGCCACCTCAGACCCAGCCGCAAGCCGAGGCGCACCGGTCAGCTCAAGCTCAGCCGCTAGCTCAGACCCAGCCGCAAGCCCAGGTCCCGCCGTCGACTCAAGCTCAGACCCAGCCGCTGGCACAAACTCAGCCGCAAGCTCAGACCCAGACGGAAGCCCAGGTTCAGCCGTCGGCTCAGGCTCAGACCCAGCCGCTGGCACAAACTCAGCCGCAAGCTCAGACCCAGACGGAAGCCCAGGTTCAGCCGTCGGCTCAGGCTCAGCCGCAAGCCCAGGGGCCGGCTCAGGGCGACGGCAAGGCCGAAGGCGCACGCAAAGGCGCCCGCAAACGCCAAGGTGCACCCGCCAGCGAAGGTGAGGGCCGAGGCGACCGGACGGCCGCACGCGAAGGCGACAACGACGTCACGCAGATCCTGCGCCCGGTGAACCCGGACCTATAGGCACCGGCCAGATCGTCGTCCCGGTCATAGCGCAAGGCCCGCCCGGGTCACTGTGACCGGAACATCGATCAAGTTGTCAAGATCGTTGTGACGCTGGCAGTGGTCTCGGGCCCCGAACCCGCTGCCAGCGTCACAAGGATCTTGGCAAACGAGCGACGGGCGGGCTCACCGATCGCAGTCACCGCACGCGCAGCGGCAAAGCGGCGGCAAAGCGGCGGACGGACGGCGGCGGCAAAGCGGCGGACGGACGGCGGCGGCAAAGCGGCGGACGGACGGCGGCGGACGGACGGCGGCGGACGGACGGCGGCGGACGGACGGCGGCGGACGGACGGCGGCGGGGGTCGGGGTAGCCTCGGTGGATGCGGATCGTCCTGATCTCCGACACGCATATTCCCAAGCGCGCCAAGGACCTGCCGCCGCGAGTGTGGGAGGCCATCGACGCCGCCGACGTGGTGTTCCACGCCGGGGACTGGGTCGATCCGGCAGTGCTCGACGCTCTCGAGGCACGGGCCCGCCGCTTGGTCGGGGTCGTCGGCAACAACGACGGGCCGCGGCTTGGCAAGCGGCTTCCGGAGCTCGCCCAGGTCGAGCTGCAGGGGCTAAGGTTCACGGTCGTGCACGATACCGGGCCGAGAGAAGGCCGCGAAAAGCGTTGCGACGCTTGGTATCCTGGCACCGACGTGCTGGTCTTCGGGCATTCTCACATCCCGTGGGACACGACAACACCCAAGGGGATGCGGCTGCTCAACCCGGGATCGCCCACCGACCGCCGGCGCCAGCCGTTTGCCACCTTCATGACCGCCGCGATCGTCGACGGGAAGCTGAGCGACGTGACTGTCCTGAAGGCCGTACCATAAGAAACCATGAGAAGCCTAGGAGGCAAGCAGGCCCGATGAGGGCCCGCGTCAAGCCGCGGCGCGAGCTGAGAGCGGTCCGGCGGCGCCGAGCGCATGCATGTTGGGGGCATTTGATAGCCGCCCCGTTGTGGCCACTGCATGGGGCCAATCTTGGGACACTTCTGCGGACCTGCGACGCGGTCGGGGCGTGCCTGGCCGTGCCACCGTTCGACTGGGTGGACGGGGCACTGACCCGGGGCAACACGTTGCGAACAAGACCCTGCCTGCACCGGGTAGGAAATCCGTTGCGGTGGCTGGAGAATGAGCGTGCCCAGGGAACGCACCTCGTCGGGGTGGAGCTGGCCGACGAGTCGATCCGCTTGGGCGACCTCAAGGCGGCCCGCGGCCGCACGGTCGCCGTCCTCGGTCACGAGGCGACGGGCATCCCACCCGATGCCCTGGATCTGCTCGACACCATCGTCGAGATCCCGATGGTGGGGTCCGGGCACAGCCTCAACGTGGCGGTCGCCGGCTCCCTCGTCCTCTACAAACTCGCTGGCCTCCTCTGATGATGAGGCCGCACACTTGGGCGCGTGTTCAAGTACCCGCGCACGCCCCACCTCGAGGGTTCACGTCTGCAGCCGGGCGACGAGGATCTGGCGCAGGTGCCCTTCGAGCGCGTGCGCGGGCGCCATCTGGTCGTCGAGGAGAAGCTCGACGGCGCCAACTGCGGCATCTCCTTCACGGCCGAAGGCGAGCTGAGACTCCAGTCCCGGGGGCATTATCTGAGCGGCGGCCCGCGCGAGCGCCAGTTCACGCTGTTCAAGTCGTGGGCCGCCACCCACACCAACGCGCTGTACGACGCGCTCTCGGATCGGTTCGTCCTTTTTGGAGAGTGGCTTTACGCCCGCCACACGGTGTTCTACGACGCCCTCCCCCACTACTTCCTCGAGTTCGACCTCCTCGACCGGGAGACCGGCCACTTCCTTGGCACGCCGGAAAGACACAAGTTCCTCGAGGACACCCCGGTCCGGAGCGTGCCTGTGCTCAAAGCGCGGGCGTTTGACCGCCTGGAAGAGGTGACCGCCCTGCTCGGTCCGTCGACCGCCAGCACCACCGGCGTGCCGATGGAGGGGTTGTATCTCAAGGTCGAGGAGGAGGGCCGGGTGGTGGAGCGGTACAAGTGGGTGCGCCCCGAGTTCCTGCAGGCGATCCTGGACTCGGGCGAGCACTGGGCCGACCGGCCGATCGAGCCCAACCAGCTTGCCGACCAGGGAGTGCTTTATGTCTGACTCCGTTCAGGCGCAGCCATGCTTTGGGGCGCCACCGGGATCGAGCGCGGAGCGTTCAATCCCGGTGGCTGCCTTGGAGACAGAGCTCTGGTTCAAAGCGCTGGAGGGGGTGCCGCAGGATCCGGTCCACCATGCCGAGGGCGACGTCGCCACGCATAGCCGGATGGCCCTGGAAGCCCTTGTCGCCCTTAAGGAGTACCAGGACCTCCCGCCCGAACGGCAGGAGGTCATGCGGTGGGCCGTCGCCCTGCACGACGTCGCCAAGCCCTACTGCACCCAGCACAGCGACGACGGCCGCGTCACCGCGCACGGGCACTCCCGCCGCGGGGAGCTGATGGCGCGCCGGATCCTTTGGGAGGCAGGGGTTCCAGCCGGCCGGCGGGAGCACATCGCGGCGCTCATCCGCCACCACCAGCTGCCGTTCTGGGCGTTGGAACGCACCGATCTGGAGCGGATCGTGCTGCGGGTCAGCCTGCTGGCCTCCAACGAGGATCTGGCGCTGCTGGCCACCGCCGACATTCTCGGGCGGATCTGCGACGACCAAGCGCAAGTGCTTGAGAATATTGAGCTTTTTCGAGGGTACTGCCGGGAACTGGGCGTGTATCAACGACCCTGGGATTTCGCCTCCGACCACTCCCGCTTCATGTACTTCCGCACCCCGGGCCGGGATCCCCGCTACGCCGCCTATGACGACACGCGCTGCACGGTCACGGTCATGTCGGGCTTCCCCGGCGCGGGCAAGGACACCTGGATCGCCGCGAACCGCCCGGACTCCCCCGTCGTGAGCCTGGACGCCTTGCGCGCCAAGCTAAACATAAGTCCCAGCGCGGACCAGCGCCCGGTCGCCGCCGCGGCCTACGAGGTGGCTCGGGACCATCTCCGCCAAAGGCGGGACTTCGTGTGGAACGCCACCAACATCAGCCGGCAGCAGCGCGACATGTGCGTCGGGCTGGCGGCGGCCTATCACGCGCGGGTCGAGATCGTGGCGCTGGAGGTCAGCCCGGACGTGCTTCACTCCCGGAATGCCGGGCGGGCTCACCGGGTACCAGATGATGTCTTAAAAAGATTAAAAGATCGTTGGGAAGCCCCTGATCTGACAGAAGCACACCGCGTAGAACGGGTGGATACAGAGCGCTTCGTCGATTAGAATGTGTGTACTAATCGCACATGGTGACCAGCGATCGGAGCGCGTGATGACCACCCCGAATCCCATCCGTTCCCTGCCTTATGCTACTTTGCTGGCCTTTACCCGCTATGTGGATCGCACGGGCCCAGCCAAGGCAAGTTTCGTTGGCGGACTGCGCAAGCAGCGCGAGACCGGAGGCGGTTTCAACCCGCATGGACAGTTTGTGAAGGCCCTCAAGGCGGACATAAGGTTCCGCACGGGCGGCACGCACCTGCGGGAGGTGGTAAAGACCGTCAATCCACGCTGGCAGAGGCTCTACGCATCGCTCGTCGAGGGCGCCGAGCGCTATGTGAAGTCCCTCGGCGACCCGCAGTCCGTGTGGCTCATGCCCACGCGAGACGCGATCGGCATGCTCGGCGGGCTGCCCGTCAAGATCCAGGCCCACTTCGGCCTGCGCTTCGACGACGGGCACTCCGAGGCGCGGACCGAGGCGGTGCGGCTGCACTTCGACGAGGTGCCGCCGACCGCTGAGGCGATCACGGCCATCCTTCACCTCATGACGGCCCACAGCGACCAGATCATGCCCAACGCCGAGGCCACCCTGCTCGACGTGAGGCGGGGCGAGGTCCACCGATTCTCGCACAACGGCAACTCGGCCGAGGTCGAGCGCTGGCTGGCCGGCGAGGCCGCCGGCTTCTCCGCCATGTGGACCACCGCGGCGTAGCGGCGGCCCACCTCCCGGTCGAGATCCGCTCGCTCACCTTGGCAACGGCGCAGGGGATCTCGATCACCGGGATATGGGCGCATGATAGGGCGGTGACAGCGTCCGAATTGGAGATAAACCTGGGGACGGCCGCGGCCCACTCGACCCGCGAGGTTCCCGTGGCCGCTCCGGCCGACACCGTCGGAGAGGTCTTCGAATCCTTGCGCGGCAAGGCTTTTGATAGTGCCGCCGTGATCGCGGTGGTCCGCGGGGACAGGCTGGAGGGCCTGTGCACCATCGAGCGGCTGCTGGCCGCCCGCCCCGACGCCACGATCAGCAGCGTGATGGACCGCCGGCCGCCGATGGTGGGCCCCGGCACCAACCAGGAGCACGCGGCCTGGCAGGCGGTGCAGCGCAACGAACCCGGCCTGGCCGTGGTCGACGACCGCAAGCGGCTCATCGGGGTGATCCCGCCGCAGCGGCTGCTCGGCGTGCTGCTCAAGGAGCACGAGGAGGACCTGGCCCGGTTCGGCGGCTTCGGCGCGCGCACGGACGCGGCCCGGACGGCAAGCGAGGAAAGGGTTTCGCAACGGCTGTGGCACCGCCTGCCCTGGCTGCTGCTCGGCCTGATCGGGGCGATGCTGACCGCGACGCTGCTCGGCGCGTTCGAGAGCAAGCTGGCCGGCAACCTGGCGGTCGCCTTCTTCATCCCGGGCATCGTCTATCTCGCCGCCGCGGTGGGGGTGCAGACGCAGACGGTGTCGATCCGCGGCCTGTCGGTGGGCGTAGGAATCCGCCGGGTGGCCGGGCGGGAGGTGGTCACCGGCATGCTGGTGGGCGGGATCCTGGCCCTGGCGATGCTGCCGCTGGTGTGGGTGCTGCACGGCAACAGCGCGCTCGCCACGGCGGTGTCGCTGTCGGTCTTCGTCGCGAGCACCGTCGCCACCGTCGTGGCGTTGGTGTTTCCGTGGCTGCTGAACAGGTTCGGCCGGGATCCGGCGTTCGGCTCCGGGCCGCTGGCCACGGTCATCCAGGACCTGCTGTCTCTCCTGACCTATTTGACCGCGGTCAGCCTGCTCCTTTGAAGCCCGGCGACCTTCGTGTCGACGGTGACGTCGCCCGGGGTCAGGCTGGTCGTGGTGGTGAAGCGGCGCAGGACCTCGAGCACCTGATACTGCACCCTGTCCAGATGTGTCCCGGGTTCCACGGTCAGCCAAAGGCGCAGGTTCGGCCGCCCGGTGTCGCCGCCCAGGTGGACGGCGGCCCGGCTGACACCGACCTGATTTTCAAGATCATGCGCCAGCCCTTTGACCATCACGCGGGTACCCACAACGGTCTGCCCGTGCTCGTCCGCCGAGTCAAACCTCAGGTCGGACATACTGGCCCCGCCCCGGCGGCGCAACTGCGCCCGCAGCAGCAGCGCCCCAAGCAAAGCCAGCAGCAGGCCGAGCACGATCACGCCGGCCAGCAGCCACGGGCGCCACGATCGTCCCTGCTCCACCAGTTCCGGCCAGATCACCGGTTGGCCGCGGTCGGTGCCTGGCAGGCGGTCAAGGTTGATCAGCAGCCCGGCCACCCCCGCGGCGGTGAGGATCAGCCCAATGGCCGTCCACAGCACCCTGTTGCCTGTTTTCACGCCACCCTCCTCGGCCTGCGCACGTCGACGATCAGCGGGATCTCGCTCGGCACGGCCAGCACGTCCATGGCGCGCCGGGCCGTGGCCCGGACCTGCTCCACCTGTTCGGCGTCGGCCAGCGCCTCTACCCGCAGCTTCCACCTGTGTTCGCCGCCGAGCGCCCTGGCGTGGGCCTCGTGCACTCCCACGACCGTGTTCACCGCGCCGGAGATCTGGTCCTCCAGCGAGCGCCGCCGCATGCGCCAGTGCCCCCGCTCCCCGTCTGAGCGCAGGTCCACTTCCGTTGGGCGCCAGCGCCTCAGCTCTGCCAGCAGGATCAGCACCCCTAGCACGATCAGGCCTATCGACACCAGCCTGACCGCCAGGCCGGCGTAGGTGACCCTCGTAAGCCGTTCGTACCAGTCGTCCAGCGGGAGCAACGGCGGCCGACCGGCCAGCTCCAAGACCACCTCCGCTACGGCCAGCAGTCCCAAGGCCACCAGCGCCAGCCCGAGCAGCGCCGAGGCAATCCGGTTCGCGACTCGCATCAGATCTCCTCGATGTCGTCGATGAATACCTCCACCGGCCGGTCGTCCCCCGCCTTGGCCAGCACGGACCGCGCCGCCTTCGCCGCCTCGGCGCCCACCGGCGGAAGCGGCACCCGGTCGGCGACAAGGTGGATCTGGACCGTCTCGGCGAGGCGGACCCCGACCACCTTGCCCCCGGGGTACTGCGTCGCGGCCTCGATCGCGTCGCCGCCGGTCAGTCGGCGCACGCCCGGAGCGGCGCTGACCGCGTCGGCGATGGAGATTGCCAGGGCCGCGGCTTTGGAGGTCATTGGACCCGCTGCTGTTCGTCGCGGCCCTTGTCCTCGCTCTCCACGTAGATGTCGTCGACACTGATGTTGACCTCGACGACCTTCAGGCCAGTCATGCCCTCGACCTGCTCAATGACGTGCTCACGGACCGCGCCGGTGACGTCCACGATGCTCTGGCCGTAGTAGGTCACCACGTCGAGATCGACCGCGGCCTCCTTCTCGCCGACCTCGACGGCGACGCCCTGCCCGGCGAAGGCGGATTCGGAGCTGCCGGGCACGAGCGACTTGAGCTGGCCCATGCGCCGTGTCATGCCGGTGCCCATGGAGTGCACACCCGGAATGTCCCGGGCGGCCAGCCCTGCGATCTTGGCTACCACCCCGTCGGCGATGTGCGTGCTGCCGTTGTCTGTGGTGAGCGACATGTGCGTGTCCCCGCCCTTGGTCATCTTCGACGAGGTCGGGGTCACCGAGCCGGTCCGCTCGGTGCGCAGCTGCTCGCTGCGCTGCTTGTCAGCAAATTGTTTGCTTGGCGTGGTCATCAGATCTCCCCTTATTTATCGGCGAGTGGGTGTCAGGTGTTCCATGGCCCCGCGCACATCCAACTCACCCTCGGCCAGACGCACGGCGATATATCCGGCCAGGCCCGCGACGAGGGCGCCCAAGGCGGGCAGGAAGCCCGCGATCGCCCAGAGCGCGACGAAAGCGAAACCGATCAAGAATCCAAACTGGCGATGGCTCATCTCGTCCCCTCCCATACTGCTGGTATACCCCGTAGTCGCGTAGTTACGCACCGTGCTCAGATGCTCAAACCGCGACAAAAGACGGCCAACGCGGGATCATAGGGCTATGCCCAGACCCATAGTGGTCGGTGTCGACGGCTCCGAGCAGGCGCTGGCGGCCGCGCACTATGCCGGCGCGCTCGCCAAGCGCCGGCAAGCGCCGCTGCGGCTCATCTACGTGTTCGAGAGCGTTTTCTACGGCTACGGCCCGATGGCGATGGCGGGCGGCTACGGTGTCGCCGACGACCAGCTGCGCGAGGCGGTCAAGGCGACCCTGGACGAGGTCACGCGCGAGATCACCTCGGCCTACCCCGAGGTGGAGATCGAGTCGTTGGTGCGCGAGGGCGGCGCGGCGGCCACGCTCATCGCCGAATCCCAGGACGCCGAGGCTACGGTGGTCGGCTCGCGCGGGCTCGGTGGGTTCGCCGAGCTTTTGCTGGGCTCGGTCTCGTCGCAGGTGGCCGCGCACGCCCAAGGGGTGGTCGTGGTGGTGCGGCCGGGCGGGGTACCCGATGGTCATGTCCTCGTGGGCATCGATGGTTCGCCGCCGGCAACATCCGCTGTCGCCTATGCCGCATCCGAGGCGCTCGCCCGCGACGTCCCGCTGGTCGTGGTGAACGCCTACTGGGAGGAGCCGTGGGGGTTCGGCAAGGATCCCGAGACCGATCCGGCGGTCACGGCGGCGCACCGGGCGGCCGGACTGGTGGAGGAGACCATACGGCCTTGGCGCGACAAGCATCCCGGGCTCGGGGTGGAGGTCCGGACTCTGCACAGCATGAACCCGGAGCACAGCCTCGTCGAGGAGTCGCGGCACGCCGGCCTGACCGTGGTCGGGTCGCGGGGGCGCGGTGGGTTCACCGGGCTGCTCCTGGGGTCGGTCAGCCGAACCCTGGTACACCACGCGCACGGTCCGGTGGCCGTGGTCCATTCGAAGTGATTCGAGCCGAAAGGACGCGTCATGCAAGCAAAAGTTGGCGACAAGCTGGTGATGGAGGGCGTACACGTCGGGGACAGGAAACGGGTGGGCATCATCTCCAAGCTGTCCCATGACGACGGCACGCCGCCGTACACGGTCAAGTGGCTGGACACGGGCCGGGAGTCGCTGGTGTTCCCCGGCTCCGAAGCGCACATCGAAGAACCGACCGACGATTAGCCTCGCGGCGAAGCGCGGGCCTCAGGCCCGCGCTTAGTCCACAATGGACACCCGCGGGACCACCAGCACCGGGCACTCGGCGTGGTGCAGCAGCTGCTGGCTGACCGAGCCGAGCAACAACCCCTTGAAGCCGCCCCGGCCACGGCTGCCGACCACGACGATCTGCGCGGTCCGGCTCAGTTCGACCAGGGTCGGGGCCGGGCGGCGCTGGAACACGCGTTCGGTCACTTTCACATCCGGAGATTTTCCTTGGTACCCCGAGAGCGCCTCCGAGAGCACCCGCCGCTCCTCGCCCTCGACATCGTCGGCGTCATAGACCAGCGGACGGTTCCAGGTGTGGACGGCAAGCAGCTCCGCTCCGCGCCGATCAGCCTCGGCGAACCCTTCCGCCACGGCCGCTGTGGACTCAGGTGAGCCGTCCACCCCGAGCACCACCGGCCCGTCCCGCTCCGCGCCCAAAGCCGCAACCGCTTGCGCTGCCCCTAAAGCCGCACCTTCTTGCTCGGCACCCGAAGGCGCCACCGAGCTCCGGATCACCAGCACCGGCACCGGACTGTGCGCGGCCACCTGCACCGCGGTCGATCCCACCAGCAGCCCGGTGAACCCACCCAGGCCGCGGCTGCCCAGCACGAGCACCTCGGCCTCGTGCGCCTGGCGCAGCATCACCCGCGCCGGAGCGCCCGTAATCACCTCGGTGGTGATGGGGATCCGGGGATCGGCGTGCGCGGCCACCTTCGCCGCGTCGTCGAGAAACCGCGCCGCCTCGTGGCGCAGCCCGGCCTGGGGTGGGCCACCCGCGGGTGGCCCGGTAGGTATCCTCAGCTCGGGCCAGACGAAGGCGTGCACCAGTTTCAGCCCGCAGCCGCGCCGGGCGGCGTCGAGCGTCGCGGCCTGCACCGCCAGCAGCGCCTCGTCGGAGCCGTCCACTCCGGCGACGACTCTGGTCTCCTTCATAATTTCCAAACCCAATCGCGAATCTCGGGCGCATCCTCCCCGTGCACCCTGGTGTAATTGCGGGCCCGCTGCCGCGCGTCGACCATCTCCTGGTGCAGCGCCGCCGCGGTGACGCCCAGCCTCGGGACCCGGTCGATCACGTCCATCACCAGGTGGAAGCGGTCGAGGTCGTTGAGCATCACCATGTCGAAGGGAGTCGTGGTGGTGCCCTCCTCCTTGTAGCCGCGCACATGCAGGTTGTCATGGTTGGTCCGGCGGTAGGTGAGCCGGTGGATCAGCCAGGGATAGCCGTGGTACGCGAAGATGATCGGCTTGTCCGGGGTGAAGACGTCGTCGAACTGGTCGTCGGGCATGCCGTGCGGGTGCTCGCTGGGTGGCTGCAGCCGCATCAGGTCAACGACGTTGACGACCCGAACCTTGAGCGAGGGAAGGTGTTGCCGCAGAAGGTCGGCGGCGGCCAGGGTCTCGAGCGTGGGCACGTCCCCGCAGCAGGCCAGGACCACGTCGGGCTCCTCGCCGGTGTCGGTGCTCGCCCACGGCCAGATGCCCATACCCCGGCGGCAGTGCAGGTTCGCCTCCTCCATCGACAGCCAGGTGGGCGCGGGCTGCTTGCCGGCCACGACGACGTTGAGATAGTTACGGCTGCGCAGGCAATGGTCCATTGTGGACAGAAGGGTGTTGGCGTCCGGCGGCAGGTAGACCCGTACCACCTCGGCCTTCTTGTTCACGACGTGGTCGATGAAACCCGGGTCCTGGTGGGAGAAACCGTTGTGGTCCTGCCGCCACACATGGCTCGACAACAGGTAGGTCAGCGAGGCGATGGGCCGGCGCCACGGGATGCCCCGGGTCACCTTGAGCCACTTGGCGTGCTGGTTGACCATCGCGTCGACGATGTGGATGAACGCCTCATAGCTGGTCAGAAGCCCGTGCCGCCCGGTGAGCAGATAGCCTTCCAGAAATCCTTGGCACATATGCTCCGAGAGCACCTCGATGACCCGGCCCGCGGGCGACAGGTGCTCGTCGTTGGGCTCGATCTCGGCGGTGAAGACCCGCTCGGTCACCTCGAACACGGCCGACAGGCGGTTGGAGGCCACCTCGTCCGGGCCGAACAGCCGGAAGCGGTCCGGGTTGAGCTTGATGACCTCACGCAGCCACTGCCCGGTGTGCCGGGTCGCCTCGGCGACCTCGCCCGCGGATACCGAGTAAGGATCTGTATCGGGCAGCACCAGATCCCGCAGCAGCAACCCGCCGTTGGCGTGCGGGTTGGCGCTCATCCGCCGCTGACCCGCGGGTGCCTGATCGGTGATCTCGGCGATCGGGCGGCCCTCGGCGTCGAAAAGCTCCTCCGGATGATAGGAGCGCATCCATCTTTCCAGCTCGGAGGGGACCTCGCGGGCGTTGGCCAGCGGCACCTGGTGGGAGTGGTACGTGCCCTCCCTGGGCCCGGTCCAGCCTTTCGGGGTACGCAGGACAACGGCCGGCCACCGCGGCCGCTCGCCGTCGCCGCTCTCGCGGGCGCGCTGCTGGATCGCGGCGATCTCGTCGAGCGCCCAGTCGAGCGCCTGACTCATCTGCTTGTGCACCTTCGCCGGGTCGTCGCCCGAGACCATCACCGGCTTGTACCCATACCCGCGCAGGAGCGAGAGCAGATCCTCCTCCGGGATGCGGGCGAGCACGGTAGGATTCGCAATCTTAAATCCATTGAGATGCAGGACGGGCAGCACCGCCCCGTCCGTGATCGGGCTGAGGAACACGTTGCCGAACCAGCTCGTGGCCAGCGGCCCGGTCTCCGCCTCGCCGTCGCCGATGACGCAGGCGACCACCAGATCCGGGTTGTCGAACGCCGCGCCATAGGCGTGCATCAGCGAGTAGCCAAGCTCCCCGCCCTCGTGGATCGAGCCGGGCACCTCGGGCGCCACGTGGCTGGGAATCCCACCCGGAAACGAGAACTGGCGGAACAGCCGTTCCATCCCCGCCCCATCGCGGGTGATGTTCGGGTAGACCTCGGAGTAGGTGCCCTCGAGCCAGGTGTTGCCGACGATCGACGGGCCGCCGTGGCCCGGCCCGGTGATGTAGATGGCGTTGAGGTCCCGCGCCTTGATGGCCCGGTTCATGTGCGCGTACACGAGGTTGAGCCCGGGCCCGGTACCCCAGTGCCCGAGCAACCTGGGTTTGATGTGTTCGGCCCGCAGCGGCTCGCGCAACAGGGGGTTGGTCATCAGGTAGATCTGGCCGACGGTGAGATAGTTGGCCGCACGCCACCACGCATGCAGGGCCTCGTCATCCTCCATATAGCCCATCTTGCCCGGGTTGACGGTGCATCAGGCGGGTCTTAAGGCATATTCAGTCGTGGATGATGACCTGTCTTACGACATCGCCCCGGCCGAGCGCGCCCAGCGCCTCCTCCACGTCGTCGAGCTTGAGCCGCTGAGTGATCATCCCTTCCAGGTCCAGCCGGCCGGCCCGCCACAGGTTGAGCACGCGGGTGCAGTCGCGCCTGATGTCAGCCGAGCCATACAGCGAGGGCACCATCGTCTTGCCCTCGAAGAGAAGTTCGAACGGGGTGAACTCCACCTGCTGGTCGCTGCGCCCGGCGCCGACGATCACGACCGAGCCGCCGCGTCTCGTGGCGGCCCATGCGGCGCGGATGGTCTGCGGCACACCGACAACCTCGAAGACGTAATCGAAGCCTTCGCCGCCCGTCAGGTCCTGGATCAGCTGCGAGACCCGGTCCGGGTGGCCGGCGTGGGTTGCTCCGAACCTAAGGGCCGCTTCGTGTTTCGCCTCGACCGTGTCGACGCCGACGATGACCGCCGCGCCCGCGACGCGGGCACCCTGGATCGCGGAGATGCCCACCCCACCGCAGCCGATGACGGCGACGGTCGCCCCCGGAGGGACCTTGGCGGTGTTGATGACCGCGCCGACCCCGGTCATGACACCGCAGCCGACCAGGGCCGCGATTTCATAGGGTACGTCGTCGGCGATCCGGATCGCGGCGGCCGCCGGGATGACCAGCTCCTGAGCGAAGGCGCCGACGCCGGCCATGCCGAAAGCCATGGCGTCGCCCATGGTGAAGCGCGGGATCATGTACGCGGTCATCACGTGCGTCATGCACAGATACGGCTCGCCGCGCAGGCACGAATTGCAGGTGCCGCAGGGCGGGAGCCAGCTCGCGATGACCCGGTCGCCGACCTCGAAGCCGGCGCCCTCACCCACCGCGATCACCTCGCCCGCCGCCTCGTGGCCGAGGATCGCGGGGACCGGCTGCGGGAGACCGCCGCCGCGGGCGGACAGGTCACTGTGGCACACCCCGGCCGCGCGCACCGCGACCCGGACCTCGCCCGGCCCCGGGCCGAGCACCTCCACGTCGTCGCGGATGATGATCTGTTCATCGATAGAGTTCAACACCGCTGCCCGCATGTCACAAGTAGAACAGGTTTCAGTTTTAGCGGCAACCGGGCCAGCGGACATAATGGGCTGTAATCCCGGGCAGCGGTGGGCTTGAACACTTCGTGCTCAAGCCCACCTGCGCCACAAGCACGGCTGCGCCTGAACGGAGTTGAAACCCTGTGACCACGATCCCGTCCGAACGCCGGGCGCACCTCGTCGTGCTCGCCGGGCAGCTGTTCGCCGAGAAGGGGTTCCGCGCCACCACCGTGCGCGACATCGCCCAGGCCGCCGGCATCCTGTCGGGCAGCCTTTACCACCACTTCGACTCCAAGGAGTCGATCGGCGACGAGATCCTGGCCGGCTTTCTCAACGCCGTGCTCGACGACTACCGGCGGGCGGTCGCCTCCTCGAGCGACCCGCGCGAGGTGTTGGAGCGCATCGTGCGCTCGACCGTGGACACGCTGACCCACCACCGGGCGGCGCTGATGATGCTGCAGAACGACTGGAGCTACTTCCGGTCCCAGCCGCGCTTCGCGTATCTGCGCGACGCCCTCGACGAGATCGAGCGGGTGTGGGTGGAGCAGCTGGAGAAGGGGGTGCGCGAGGGTGTTTTCCGGGCCGACCTCGATTCCCGCCTTACCTACCGGCTGCTGCGCGACATCCTGTGGATGCCGGTGCGCTGGCACCGCCCGGGCGGGCAGTGGACGCCAGAACAGGTTACAGAAGGCTTCCTCAAGTTGGTGTTCAACGGCATAATCTCCTGAAGACCAACCAAGCATTTGCTTGGTTCTTGAGGAGGCGCCATGGGACGGCTCGACGGCAAGGTCGCCCTGATCACCGGCGGTGCCCGCGGCATGGGCAAGTCGCATGTGCGCACTTTCGTGGCCGAGGGCGCGAGCGTCGTCTTCGGCGATGTGCTGGACGGTTCGCGAGTGTCGTCCACATTGGACAATTGTTTCTTCGTACCCCATGACGTCACCCGCGCGCGGGACTGGTCGGCGGCGGTCGCGGTGGCGCTGGAGCGCTTCGGGCGCCTGGACATCCTCGTCAACAACGCCGGAATCCTTGCCCACCAAACGATCTCGGACATGTCCGAGGATGACTTCCGGCGCGTGATCGATGTCAACCTGGTCGGCACCTGGCTGGGTATCAAGGCGGTGATCGAGCCGATGACGGCGGCCGGCGGCGGGTCGATCGTCAACATCTCCTCCATCGAGGGGTTCACCGGCGCGGCCGGGCTTTCGGCTTACAGCGCGAGCAAGTTCGGGGTGCGCGGGGTGACCCGCACGGCGGCGCAAGAGCTTGGGCAGTATGGGATCCGGGTCAACTCGGTGCACCCGGGCGGGGTCATGACCCGGATGGCGCTGTCGGCGGCGGGCAGCTTCACCGCCCTCGACCCGGCCGCGTTCCTCAAGTCGATGCCGATCCCCCGGATGGGCGAGCCGGCCGAGATCTCCAACCTGGTGCTGTTCCTTGCCTCGGATGAGTCTTCCTATTGCACCGGGGCGGAGTTCGTGGCCGACGGCGGCATGCTCTCCGGGCCCGGGTACTAGCCATGCTCGACGGCATGCTGGACGGTCTGGTCGCGGCGGTCACGGGCGCGGGCAACGGTTTGGGCCGGGTCGAGGCGCTTTCCCTGGCTCGCGCCGGCGCCCGGGTGGTCCTCAACGACCTGCCCGGCGAGGCAGTGCATTCGGTCGCCGCCGAGATAATTTCCTTCGGGGGTACCGCGGTCGTATGCCCCGGCGACGTGGCGGAAATGGCTACGGCGCAAGGACTTCTGGCCGCGTTCGGCCGGCTGGACATCCTCGTCAACAACGCCGGGGTGCTGCGCGACCGGATGATCTTCAGCATGTCGGAGGAGGAGTGGGACACGGTCATCCGGGTGCACCTGCGCGGCCACTTCCTTACCACGCGGGTCGCGACGTCCCATTGGCGAGACTTGAGTAAACAGTTGAATGCTCCGGTGTATGGGCGGATCATCAACACCTCCTCGGAGGCGTTTCTGCTCGGTTCCGCGGGGCAGCCCAACTACGCCGCGGCCAAGGCCGGCATCGTGGCGCTGACGCTGGCCACCGCCCGGGGCTGCGCCCGTTACGGCGTGACGGCCAACGCCATCTGCCCCCGCGCCCGCACCGACATGACGTCGGCGCTGATGGGCCCGCCCCCACCGGGTGACGATCCGATGAACCCGGAGTGCGTGGCGCCGTTGGTGACCTTCCTGGCCGGCCCGGCCGCGGCCAACGTGAGCGGGGAGGTCTTCGTGGTGCACGGCAATGTGGTGGCCACCCTGGCCCCGCCCACCTTGAAGCTGGTCGAGCGGGCGGACACTCCTATGTGGACAGCCGGTGCCCTCGCCGACCGCCTGGGCAAGCACTTCCCCACCTCGGGCCTGGGCTTCGTCTGCGAGGCGACCCTCCCCCTCGCCGAGTCGACCTTCGGTGAGGGATGATTCCGCTTGCGCTGCCCCGTTCCATGATCTTTTGATCTCGCATCTTCCGAGAAAATACCAAGATCCTCGATCATGGAGTAGGGGCGGATGCGGTGGCGATGGAGGAGTGGGAGAGGTGGGGTTGTGAAGCAGCGGGACAAGGTGGCGATGGCGCCCGGCGAGGTGGCCGATTTCCTTGCGGGACACCGCAAGATGCAGCTCGCGACGATCAACCGGGACGGCACGCCGCACCTGGTGACGATGTTTTACACGGTGGTCGATGGCCGGATCGCGTTCTGGACCTACCAGAAGTCGCAGAAGGCGCTCAACCTCGACCGGGACCCGCGCGTCACCTGCCTGATCGAGGACGGCGAGGACTACTTCGAGTTGCGCGGGGTGCAGGTGAACGGGGTCGTGCGGCGCACCGACGACGTGCTGGGCGTGGGCCGCGCGATCGCCCGCGACCTGTCGGGTGTACCGGAAGGGTCGCTCGAGGAGTACGTCGCCTACACGGGCCGCAAGCGCTGGGCCTATCTCGTGGAGCCCAAGAAGGTGAGCTCCTGGGACCACACCAAGCTTATGTTACCATAGTACCATGGTAACAGTTGAACGGGTGCAGACCGGCCTGCGCCTGGAGCGCAACGTGCTCAAGGTGCTCAAAGGTCTGGCCGAGTACCTGGACATGTCGCTGGGCGACCTCGTCGAGGGCATTGCCCTGCACGCCTTCGAGGGCAAGGCACCGTTCCACGCCGAGACCCTGGCCAAAATCGAGCAATTGAAATCGGTTTACGGATTGACCCTGACCGCCAAGGACGCCCACAAACTCAAGGAGCGCAAGTGATCCGGCTGACCGGCGAATTCGCCCTCGCGGCGCCGCCGCAACAGGCATTCCACTATTTCACGCCGCTCGGGGAGAAAGAGTGGGCGCACGGTTGGGATCCGCGCTTCCCCGCCGCCGACGACGAGGGCGACGGCACGGTCTTCGAAACCGGCCACGGGCGGCACGGCCCGACAACATGGGTGATTGTCGATATGACGCCGGGGCAAAGGATCCGTTACGCCCGTGTGGCGCACGGGTTGACGGCGGGCACGGTCGACATCACGCTCGCGGAGCGCGCCGGTGGCGCCAGCGACGTCACGGTGACCTATGAGCTGACCGCGCTCACCGAACAGGGCGCGCAGCACCTGCACCACTTCGCCGAAAGCTATGTGGACTACCTGAAGTCCTGGCGCGAGGCCATCACCTCGGCCCTGTAAGGCCCTGTGATTCTTTGCGCGCCACCGGTACGCTTCCGGCGTGCGGACTCCGTGGGGGCTCGGGGACATCGACTGGACTTTATTGGGATATACCGCTTTGGCGCTGGGGACGGTCGCGGCGATCGGATCCGCGGTGCTGGCCATGGGCACCCGTTCCCGGCGCAGCGACAGCGATCAGGAGCAGGCCGCGGCGGACGCGCGGGCGACCATCAAGCGCCTGGCCGAGTCGCCGGAGCTCGACGACGTGCCGGAGCAGCTAGCGCAGTGGGAGGTGCACGCCGCCGCGGTGGCGCGCCGCCAGCTCGACCTGTCGCTCAAGCACTCCGCGGAGGCGTTGCGGCAGAGCGTCACCAGCTTCCGCATCGGCATGGCCGCGGCGAGCCTGGGGTTCCTGGCGGTGCTCGGTTCGCTGGGCTGGCTGCTGGTCACCGGGGCGGACATCGCCTGGCTGGGGGTGATCAGCGGCGCGGTGTGCGAAGCGGTGGCGGTGCTGTTCTTCTCCGAGACCCGCTCGGTGCGTGCGCGGGCGACGGCCCTGTTCCAGCGGGCGCAGACCGAGGCGGACCGGGTGGTCCGGGCCCGCAGCGCGATGTCCGTGGTACAAAGCATCGATGATCCCGCGACCAGGCAGGCGCTGCTCGCGGACATCGGCCGGTGGTTGCTCATAGGCGGCGAACAACCCTCCATAAAGGACCTTTATGAGCACAACGACTGACCGCCGCCGCAAACGGATGGCGCTGTGGCTGGCCGTCGTGGCCGTCGTGCTGTTGGTGGCCGGCGCGACCACGGTGATCGTGGTCAGGGAGTTCATGTGCACCGGCCTGACGATGTACTCATCCGACGAGAAGGCCGAGCAGCTGCGCGAGATCGCCGGGCGCTACCGCCGGAGCGGGCACAAGATCGACGACCGGTGCGTGTCGGTGACGATAGCCGTCACCGGCTCCCGGGCGACCGCCGACGCGCTCGCCGGCGACCCGGCGACGCCGTGGCCGCTGGAGCCGGAGCCGCCGCATATCTGGAGCCCGTCGTCGAGCGTTTGGGTGCAACGGTTGCGCGACGCGATCCAGCAGAAGCCGGGCCGGGCGCGCTCGGTAGGGGAAGACCGGTCGTTGGTGACCACTCCCGTGGTGATCGCGATGCCGCGGCCGATGGCCGAGGCGCTGGGCTGGCCGCAGGCGGAGATCGGCTGGCGCGATCTGCTTGCCCTGGCCAAGGATCCGCGGGGCTGGGGCGCCAAGGGGCATCCCGAGTGGGGCGCCTTCAAGCTGGGCAAGACCAACCCGGCCGAGTCCACGACCGGCCTGCTGGCCACGAC
>Ga0075418_10000521_pt1 | contig 41105 bp, 36 predicted proteins | sample SoiMetdeltSBSDD2_FD_81776 | JGI IMG/M metagenome (GOLD analysis project Ga0075418, IMG submission 81776) | Bulk soil microbial communities from a Populus tree surrounding site in Tennessee, USA - Soil MetaG P. deltoides SBSDD2 | ecosystem: Environmental > Terrestrial > Soil > Tree plantation...
CGGCGCTCATCCGAGCGACGGACGTCGACGAGGCGATCAGGATCGCGAACGGCATCGAGTTCGGCCTCTCGTCCTCGATCTTCACGCGCGACGTGAACAAGGCCTTCAAGGCGATGCGCGACCTGAACGCCGGGATCACGTACATCAACGCCGGCACCACCGGCGCCGAGGTGCACCTGCCGTTCGGCGGCACGAAGGGCACCGGCAACGGCCATCGTGAAGCCGGCACGGCGGCGCTCGACTTCTACACCGAGTGGAAGTCGATCTACGTCGACTACTCCGGCAGGCTCCAGCGCGCGCAGATCGACTAGAAGACCGCATGCTGGAGAAGGTCAACCTGGCCGACAAGCTCGCGAGCTTCGACGAGATCTTCAGCCCGCGGATCGTCGGGTACTACAACGACACGAAGATCCAGGTCGCGAAGACGCAGGGCGAGTTCGTGTGGCACTCGCACGCGGACACGGACGACCTCTTCCTCGTCCTCAAGGGGAAGCTGCGGGTCGAACTGCGCGACGGCGCGGTCGACGTGGGGGAGGGCGAGCTGCTCGTCGTCCCGCGCGGCGTCGAGCACAGGCCGGTGGCCGACGAGGAGGCGCACGTCCTGCTGCTCGAGCTCGAGGGCACGCCGAACACCGGCGACGCGGACGTCGAGGCCGCTCCCGAGGTCGAGATCTGAGCCGCAAGCTCGTCGTCTTCGTGCCGCGGGAGGCGCTCGACTCCGTGCGCGCGGCGCTCTTCGCCGCCGGTGCAGGTCGCATCGGCGCTTACGAGCGATGCTCGTGGTACACGGCCGGGACCGGGACGTACTTCGGCGGCGAGGGGACCTCCCCGAAGTACGGGGAGGCCGGTCGCGAGGAGCGCGTCTCCGAGATCCGTCTCGAGACCGTGTACCCGGTCGAGCTCGAGGCCGACGTCGTGCGGGCGTTGCGTGAGGCCCACCCCTACGAGGAGCCCGCGTTCGACCTGTACGAGACGCTCGAGCCGCCCGCGTGAAGGCGCGTATGTTCACGGACGGCGGCGCGCGCGGGAATCCCGGGCCGGCCGCGTCCGCCTACGTGATCGAAGCCGAGGACGGGACGGTGCTCGCAGCGCACGGTGAGGCGATCGGGGTCGCCACGAACAACGTCGCGGAATACCGCGCTCTCGTCACGGGTCTCGAGCGGGCGCGCGACCTCGGGCTCGACGCGCTGGAGGTCGTCTCCGACTCGGAGCTGCTCGTGAAGCAGATGCGTGGTGAGTACAAGGTGAAGAACGAGGCACTCCGCGACCTGTCGATCCAGGCCTCGCGCCTGGCCCGCGAGATCGGCGACGTGCGCTACACGGCCGTCAGGCGCGAACACAACGAGCTGGCCGACCGCCTCGTCAACGAGGCGCTCGACGAAGCGCAGCGCTGAGCACCGGGTCGCGGCCCGCGAAGAAATCGTCGGAGGTCAGCTCGACCGGCGCGTCTGGCTCGAATGTGACGCGGGGATCCTTTCCCGCGGGCGCCCAGTGGACCGCCGCGATCTGGGCCGACCATCCGCTCTCGGGCAAGGCGACCGCGATCGTGTCGCCGTAGAGGTTCGGGCTCCCGCCCGAGGACTCGCCCACGAGCGTCGGGTCGGCGCCGGCCTCGAGCTCGGCGAGCAGGTTGGCGGCCGCAGAGAACGTCGTGCGCCCGACCAGCACGACGAGGTCGTCGACGGCAACGAGCTCTTCGAGCAGGGCGCCGTAGGTCGTGTTGTCCCCGCCGGGGTTGTGGCGCAGGTCGAGAACGACGCGCTCCACACCCGGACGTTTGGCCCGGCGTCGCAGCTCTCCCGCGAAGCCGACGGTGTTGCCCAGGGTCACGTTGTACGCGGCGTACACGACCCTCCCGTCGTCGACCGTCGTCAGCCAACGCTCCTCGAGGCGACGCGCGAGATAGGGAGGCTCCGGCCGAAGCGGGAGCCCTTGCGGCACTAGCGGGTGGAACAGGTCCGGGAAGGCTGCGCCGTAGGCCGACGCCGGCACGGGCCCGAGCGCGACGCTCTCCTGGCGCCCGTCCGGCCAGGCGAGCTCGAGGACGACCTCGTCGGGTGAGGCCGTCACGCCGAGGCCGTGGAGCACTTCGGCCACGAGCATGAACTGCGGAACGCGTGCTCTCCGGCTGCTTGCGTTGTCGCGCGGAACCAGCGGCTCGACGAGCGCGCGCACATGGTCGGCGGGCACGCCCGCCATCGCTTCGACGCGCGCGCCGACGAGGTCCGGGCGCTCGATCGCGGCCACGACATGCATTCCGTCGGCGAAGTCGTAGAGACGGACGGGCAGAAGGTGCGGCTCCCGGTCGTGCTCGGGGTCGAGTGGGAAGATGCCGCTGTGCCCGTCCCGCTCGCCGAGCAGGGCGAGGAGGCGCATGAGCTCGACGAGGCGCTCGTCCGGCTCGAGCCCTGCGTAGCGGTCCGAAAGATCGTCGGCCGCCGCCCGAAAGTCGGCCTCGGAGACCGAATGCCACGGTTCAGGGTGGATCCGCTCGATGCCGTCGAGGAGCACGGCGACGTCGCCGGGCGCCGGCGCCTCGCCGCCCCCGGTCGTGGTCGGCGCGCTCGACCCGCCCGAGGTGCATCCCACCAGGACGAGGGCTAGACCGACGACCACGGCGTGCCTCATGCTTCCCTTGGACGGAGGGAGTGGAGAGATGTTAGTAGTACTAAACTGGATGGCCTGATGGTCGACGTCCCCGTCGGCAGCCGGCTGCGCGCCCTGAGGAAGGAGCGGGGAATGACGATTCCTCAGCTCGCGGCTGCGACCGACCTGACGAACGGCTTCATCAGCCAGCTCGAGCGCGACCTGACCTCGGCGTCGCTCTCGTCCCTCGCACGGATCGCCGCCGCCCTCGACGTCAGGCTCGGCCACCTCGTGGACGGAACGCCGGAGGGTGAAGCGCAGAAGGTCCTCATGCTGCGCGGGCAGGAGCACGTGCTCCTGACGTCCTCCGACGAGCTCCGCTTCCACGTCACCGAGTCGCGCATCAATCCCGGAGGCACCGCCGGCGAGCAGCTCTACTCGTTGCCCGCGGACGTCGAGATCGTCTACGTCGCCGAGGGCGCGCTCGAGCTCCAGGTCGGCGACACCGTCCATCGCCTCGAAACCGGCCATTCGCTCACGTATTCGCCACGCGATCCGCACACCTGGCGGAACCCCTCTGAGACGGAGCCGGCGGTCGTCCTGTGGCTGGCCGTCCCCAATCCCTACGCGCGGCTATAATCCGCCCCGCACGCGGATGTAGCTCAGTTGGCTAGAGCGTCTGCTTGCCATGCAGAAGGTCGTGGGTTCGAGTCCCATCATCCGCTCTCAGAAGCCCGCCGGAAACGGCGGGTTTTGTGTGCGGCGGCTCCCGCGCGTCAGAGGCGCGTCGGTGGCTGCTCAGTATCGCGCCATCGGGAACTACGAGCGCGGCGCGGGCCCACGACGGCGGCCGCTTGACGGTGCTGTGAGCCGTATGGGCAGATTCCGTCACGCGGTCGCGGGCGCCTAGCCCAGCAGCAGGGCAACGACGGCTCCGAACGAGAGAAAGGGCCCGAAGGGAACGCCCATGCGCATGGCGGGCGCTCCGTGGCACGCGAGGAGCGCCAGCGCCGCCGGGAGAACGGCGAGCGAGGCGACGACGATGGCGAGCAGGACGCCTTGCCCGAGGACGAGCCCGAGGAGGAACGCCAGCTTCACATCGCCCATCCCGACACCGGCCCGGCCCGCAAGGAGCGGGAGCAACAACACGAGCGCCGCCCCGAAAGCGGCGAGCGTCCACTCGAGCAAGCGGCCCGGGGACAGCAGGGCTTGTAGCGGTAGCGCGACCGCAATCGCGGGCAGGACAATCGCGTTGGGGAGTACCCGGCGCTCGAGATCGATCGCGGACAGCATGACGAGCAGCGCCGCGAGCGAAGCAGCCACCGCTCCGCGACTTGTCGCGCCGTAGTGAAGCAGGACGGCGGCGGCGACGCCAGCGCCGACGACGGCGACCACGACTCCGCGCACGCCAGTGCTCGGGAGGGCCGAGGAATCAGTGGGCGGCATGAGGCCTTTCCTCCGCGTAGCACCACTCGATCGCAGCTCTGAGTTCCGCGATTGGGCCCGACCTATCGACGTGAGTCACCGAGGCGAGCGACAGCGTTTCGCCTTCCTCGCGGAGAAGCAGCGGCCGCCCGCGCGGATAGAGAAGGTCAAGCGCGGCCACCGTTCGCGCCGCACGCGGGCGGGAGGGCGCCTCGTCGATGAGGATGACGTCGGCCCGGTGCTCGCGCGCGAGCTCGGCGAGCCTCAGAGGAGCGGCTTGACGCGTCGCTCTCACGGCATACCCGCTGCGTTCGAGCAGCAGCGACGTGACCCCGCAGAAGCTGCGGTCATCCGAGACGAGCAGTAGGCGCACGGCGTGAAGCCGCCGCACGGAGGCCGGAAGGCGATTGGGCGCCTCAGGCGCCATCGGCCGCCCGGTCCGACAGGGCCTCGCGTGGGCACTCGCTGCGGCAAGACGAACGGGGACCTGCCCACTCCTCAAGGGGCTCTCGGACTAGGCGCGGCTGGGCAGGACGACATGCCATTCACAACTGGTATCGCACGGCGCCACCGTCCTCACCACCAGAAGGGTTGGTTGGAACCCACCTTTTCATCGGTTCCGACGGAAGACCCAGCAGTTACTTGTCTGGGCAGGAGAACCGGATGGGGAGGAGGTGATTCTGAACATGATGGACTTCATCAGCCATCTTCGGAGCCGTGAGGAGGGGCAGGCGCTGGTCGAGTACGCGCTGATCCTCAGCCTCATCGCTGTGGTCTGCATCGGGGCCCTGACGCTGCTCGGCGGCAACGTCAACAACATCCTCAACCAGATCGCCGGCGCCCTCTAGGAGGGATGCCGTCTGCACGGGGCCTTCAGCCGCCGCCGTCCGACCGCACCAACGAATCGAGGGTCGCAGGGGCGGCGCTGGAGGCTCCGCGTGCAGAGAAGGAGTGAACAATGATCGACCGAGAAACCAGAATCGCATTCGGCCAGGAGGACGGGCAGGCGCTCGTCGAATACGCGCTCGTCCTGCTCCTGATCGCGTTGGTTACCGTCGCCGCGCTCACCTCGATCGGCGTCAGCGTCAGCTCGGCGATCACCAACATGGCGAACGGGCTCTGAGGACGCCGTTGCTGCGTGCGCTCAGAATCCGTGCGGCCGCAAGCGGCAAGTCCGAGGCCGGCGTTGCGCTCGTCGAGTTCGCGCTCGTCCTGCCGCTGCTCCTGATTCTCGTCTTCGCCATGCTCGATTTCGGCAAGGCGTTCAACTACTGGATCGACGAGACGCACCTCGCTAACGAGGGTGCGCGGTGGGCCGTGGTGAACAAGAACCCCGGCTCCGGCTCGCTCCAGCAGTACATCCAGCAGCAGGCCGACACTCCGGAGCTGCGAAACGGCGGAAGCGCCTCTGTCGCGACGCCTCTGCGGGTCTGCATCAGCTTTCCTAACGGCAGCGCCGAGGTCGGCGACCCGGTCCACGTGACCGCGAGCGTCACCTACAACTGGCTGCCCTTCCTCGGGTCGCGGGTCGGGATCGGCCAGACGACGATCACCGGCTCGTCCACCATGCGCCTCGAGGCCAGGCCGACGGTGTACGGCGCGGGGTGCTCGTAGCCGTGCGGCGGATCGGCGACGAGGGGGGCGGCGTCCTGGTGATCGTCGCGCTCTGCCTACCTGTGTTCGTGGTCTTTATCACCCTGGTCGTCGACGTCGGCAACTGGTTCGTGCACAAGCGGCATCTCCAGATGCAGGCGGACGCAGGGGCGCTGGCGGGCGGTGGTCTGTTCACGTTCCCCTGCTCCGACGATCCGATCCTCGCCGAGACGCGCAAGTACGCCGGCGACCCGGCGAACGGCGCTCCGTACAACCTTCAGGTCGCGCCGACCGACCAGGCGAACGTCCACGTCCTCGTCAATTCCGATCGCTACTGGAACGAAGGAGGCACGGACTTCAGCGACGGCGGCCCTCCCTGCGCCGCTCGCATGGTCGACGTGAAGATCACCGAGGCCAGCCTGCCGTGGTTCTTCGGGCTCAACGTCGTGCCGGCGATCAACGCCCATGCCCGGGTGATGATCCAGGCGCTTCGACAGGCACGTGGTGCGCTCCCGGTCGCGGTCCCGGACGTCGACCCGAGGAGCGCACGCGCCTACTTCGTCGACGAGGCCTCCGGTGCTCTCCTCGCGTCCACGCCGCTCACGAGGGCGGGGACGTCCAACGGCCTGGCCGTCTGGGACAACGCGGCAGCGCCCGTGTCGGTGCCGATCGACTCCTCGCGCATCGGCGTCCGGATCGCGCTCGGCGGCGGCCCCTCCAGCACGTGCGGCGAGTACCTCGTCGAGTGCTACGACCTGGCCTCCCAAAACGGAATCGTGTTCGTCCGCGGCTACCCGTCGACCGGCAGCGCGACGCAGCCGAACCCTCCCATCGCGCGGGACGTCCGCCTCTACGCAGCCTCTTGCCCGGACGGGTACTTCCACGACTCGAGCGCCAGCTGCTCGATCGGCGTGAGCGCCGCAGTCGACTTCGGCGTCGCCGACCCGGCCGCCGTCGGCGGGAAGGTCAGCGCCGTCGTGGCAGGCACGGAGCTTCCGCTCAGCTACGACGCGAACTCCGGGCGGTGGGTCTCGACGACGTACTTCGGCGTCGCACCGGGCGCGGGCCCGGTCGGCGTCGAGCTCAAGTGGGAGGCGACGAGCGGCACCGTCTCCGGCAACAACTGCACGACGACTGGCGGGAACAAGTGCAAGGGAACGTTCGGCGTCGTGCAGCGCACCTTTTCCGCGACCGTGGACCGGAGCGGGCCGGTCAAGCAGGTGGAGATCTACGAGGGCGGCGTCCCGGGCGCGAACTCCTTTGCTACCGGAACGACGCACGATCTCGTCGTCCGCGTCGCGATCGCGGGCAACCTCGAGGTTGCGCAGAGCGTCTCGGACCCGCTCGTGGAGCTCCGCGTGACGGGCGGCAGCCAGAACCAGTCCATCGACTGCGACCCGAACCTGCCCAACCTGCGCGACGAGATCGAGCAGGGCTGTGCGCCGCTCTACGCGATCAACGAAGGCGCGCCCTGCCCCTCGACCGCCCCGACGCTGTGGGGGAGCCCACAGCCGTGGGACTGCGTCGCAGTTCAGACGGGCGGCGCCGTCGGCCAGCTGGAGCAGGGCATGCGCGGTCGCATCCTCGGCGGCGCCTCCTCTTGCACGAGCCCGAACAACTGGGCGAGCTTCCCCAACATCCCGGCTGACGATCCGCGCATCGTGCCGGTCTTCGTCACGCCGTTCGGCACTTTCACAGGCAGCGGGAACGAGGTCGTCCCGGTGAGCAAGTTCGCGACCTTCTACGTCACGGGCTGGTTCTCCAGCCCCTGTCCGAACGACGACCCCGTGCCGGACAGGGGCTACGTCGTCGGTCACTTCATCAAATACATCTACGTCCTCAACAACGGCGGCGGCAGCGGCGAGCTCTGTGACTTCGACGCGTTCGGCAGCTGCATTGCCGTCCTCACTGAGTAGGAGGGAAGACCGTGCAATTCGCGCACAAATTGCTGTCCACCCGCGGCGGGACGGTCGCGGTCGCCGCCGTCGGGGCGCTGCTCGCCGCGGCGGTGTTCATCGCGTACCTCAACAGGTACCGCTCGACGGTGAACGACTCGGCGGCGCCCATGACCGTGCTGGTGGCGAAGGACTTCATCGAGAAGGGGACGCCCGGCAACGTGGTCGGCTCCCAGGGCCTCTTCCAGACCGCCTCGACTCCGAAGGACGATCTCAAGGAAGGCGCGATCTCGGATCCGGACTCTCTGGGCGGGCTCGTCGCCACGACCGACATCTACCCGGGCCAGCAGCTGACCGTCGCCGACTTTGGCCCGACGCCGGCGGATGCCCTGACGAACGAGATCGCCGGCGACGAGCGCGCCATCTCGATGGCGCTCGATTCGGCGCACGGGATGATCGGCAACGTGCGCGCGGGAGACCGCGTGGACGTCTACGGCGCGTTCAACGTGCGCCGGCTCCGGCCCGACGGCACCGTCGATCCCGACGCCGTCGAACGGCCGGTCCTCAAGCTGCTCGTCGAGGACGTCCTCGTGCTCGACTCCCCGGAGGGGGCGAAGGCCGGCTTCGGAGCCGGGGCGCAGCAGACGTCGAACGTCACTGTCCGTGTCAGCCACGAGCAGGCAGCCAGGCTGGCCTTCTCCTCCGAGAACGGCAAGGTCTGGATCGTCCTTCGGCCGCGCACCGGCGGCAGTCCGACGCCGCCCGACATCGTGACTCTCGAGACCGTGCTCTTCGGAGTCGAGCCCGTGGCCGCGGCCAAGTCGTTCGGAGGCGGAAAATGACCCACGCGACCAGGATGCTCGTCGCCGTGGACGAGGGCGTCGACAGTGAGGCGCTCCAGGCGATCCTCCCGATCGATCCAGAGATCCAGATCGTCGGCGTCGTCCACGGCCTCGAGGACAGCTGGACGACGCTCCAGGAGACACCGACGGACCTGCTCGTGGTGGCATGCCCAGGCGCCTCCGATCGCGCGCTCTTCCTCGTCGACGGCGCGGTCAAGCAGCGGCCCGAGCGACCGGTGGTGGTCGTCGTCTGTGACGGATCCCCGAACGGGTTCGTGCAGCGAGTCTTCGAAGCCGGAGCGGACGACCTCCTGACGCTGCCACAGACCCAGGAGGACGTCCTCTTCGCCCTCCGCAAGGCCGTGGCCCGCAAGCAGGGCGCGAGCGCGGCGACGGGCGTCGCACTCTCGCCGATGATCTGCGTTCTCGGCCCGAAGGGGGGGACCGGCAAGACCCTGACGTCCTGCAACCTCGCGGTCAGCCTCGCCGAGAGCGGCCACAAGGTCGCCGTCGTCGATCTCGACCTGCAGTTCGGCGACGTGGGGCTCGCTCTAGGCCTAGCCCCGGAACGGACTATCTACGAGCTTGTCAAGTCCGGCGGATCGCTCGACGACGAGAAGCTCGATGGCTACCTCGCGACGCATCCCTCGGGCGCGCGCGCCCTGATCGCTCCCACCCGTCCGGATCACGCCGGAATCGTGACCACGGAGTTCCTGCGCGAGGTGTATGCGGCCCTTCGCGCCTCACACGAGTACGTGATCGTCGACACACCGCCCGGGTTCACGCCGGAGGTGATCGCCTCGATCGACAGCTCCTCGCACGTCTGCATGGTCGGGATGCTCGACTCGCTCTCGCTCAAGAACACGAAGCTCGGGCTGGAGACGCTCGAGCTCATGGGCTACGACGGCGAGCGCATGCGCCTCGTTCTCAACCGGGCGGACAGCCGGGTCGGGATCACGCTCGACGACGTCGTGTCGATCATCGGACGCAAGCCCGATGTGCTCGTCCCCAGCGACCGCGACATTCCCCGCTCGGTCAACGAGGGGACGCCCATCGTCCTCGCCAAGGCGCGCTCGGACGCGGCGAAGGCGTTCAAGTCGCTCGCGGCGATGTACGAGCTCCGCGAAGGGTCGAAGAACGGCGGGCGGCGCAGGTGGGGGAGGAAACGCTGATGGACCTCCACGAGCGACTCTCCACTGCCCGACCCGTTGCCGCTCCGGCCGGTCGAGATCCCTTCGGCGAGCTCAAGAACCGGATCCACCTCGCGGTGATCGGCGAGCTGGGCCCGCAGCTCTTCAACGTGAACATGGATCCGAACGCGCTCCGCGAGCGGGTCACGGGGGACATACGCACGCACCTGTCGCGGGAGCAGGGCATCTCGCGGGACGACCGCGAGCGCCTGGCCGCCGAGATCGCCGACGACATCCTCGGCCACGGGCCGCTCGAGCGACTCCTCGCAGACGACAGCGTCACGGAGATCATGGTCAACGGACCCTTCGACGTCTGGGTGGAGCGCCAGGGGCGCCTCTACGAGACGACCGTGCGCTTTACGGACGAGTCCCACCTGCGCCGGATCATCAACAAGATGGTCGCCCAGGTCGGGCGGCGGATCGACGAGTCCTCCCCCATGGTCGACGCACGCCTTCCGGACGGGAGCCGCGTGAACGCCGTCATCCCGCCGCTCTCGCTGAGCGGGCCCGTGGTCACGATCCGGAAGTTCTCGAAGAAGCGCCTCGACTTCGCCGACCTCATCCGACTGGGCACGCTCTCCACCGAGACGGCCGAGTTCCTGCAGCGCTGCATTCTGGCCGGGCTCAACGTCCTCATCTCGGGCGGCACGGGCTCGGGCAAGACGACGCTTCTGAACGCCCTCTCGACGGCGATTCCCGACTCGGACCGGATCATCACGATCGAGGACGCCGCAGAGCTCCGGCTGAACCAGCGGCACGTCCTCCGCCTCGAGGCGCGCCCCAAGAACATCGAGGGCGAGGGTGAGATCGCGATTCGCGAGCTCGTGCGCAACTCGCTGCGCATGCGGCCCGACCGCATCATCGTGGGCGAGGTTCGCGGCGCGGAGGCGCTCGACATGCTCCAGGCGATGAACACGGGCCACGACGGCTCGCTTTGCACCGTGCACGCGAACACCCCGCGTGACGCCCTAGCCCGGATCGAAACGATGGTGCTGATGGCGGGGTTCGATCTGCCCGTGCGGGCCATCCGCCAGCAGGTCGCCTCGGCGCTCGACCTCGTCGTCCACCTGGAACGGCTTGAGGACGGCTCGCGCCGTGTGACCGCTGTGACGGAGGTTCAGCGGATGGAATCCGAAGTGATCACGCTCCAGGACATCTTCGAGTTCCAGGTCGACCAGGTCACGAGCGAGCGCGTCGTCGTCGGTGCCCTCCGCTCGACCGGCCTCCGGCCCTCGTTCCTACACAAGTTCGAGAAGCGGGGCGTTGCTTTGCCCGTCACGCTCTTCGCGGACGGACGCGCCGCACACGAGCTCCAGAACGGCTCCAGGCGATGACGCGGGTCGGCTGGAAGACGATCCTCGTCGCGGCGGTCGCCGTCGCGGCCTTCTGGGCACCGGTCGCCGGAGCCGACAGTGAGCTCCGGTTGGCGGAGGCAGGTGACACGCGCTTTCCCGACCGCGCGTACGTTCTCTCGCTCCCGTCCGGCATGTCGCTGGACGAGAGCCAGGTGGACGTGCTCGAGAACGGGGAGCTCATCGAGCAGCTGTCGGTCGTGCCGGCCGACGAGGCGGCCGAAGGCGAGTTCGGCACCGTCCTCGTGATCGACGCGAGCAACAGCATGCACGGGGCACCGATCGCGGGCGCGGTGGAAGCCGCGCGCGCCTTCGCGGCGCAGCGGAGCCCGAATCAGCTCGTCGCGATCGTGGTCTTCAACAGCACTTCGAGCGTCCTGCTCCCGTTCACCGCCGACCAGGCGGCGATCGAGGCGGCGCTCGCTCACCCCCCGGAGCTGGCGTACGGGACGCATGTCTACGACGGGGTCGATGCGGCGCTCGGCCTGCTGCGAGACGCGGAGATCGCCGCCGGTTCGGTCGTGGTCCTCTCGGACGGTTCGGACACCGGGAGCGCCGCCTCGAGCCGGCAGGTGGCCGAGCGGGCGCAGGCGGCGGGAGTCCGCGTCTTCTCTGTCGGCTTTCGCTCGAAGGGCTCAGACTTCGCCGCACTCGAGCAACTGGCGACCGACGCGGGCGGTACGTACTCCGAGGCAGCGTCTTCGGCCGAGCTCGCGCGCGTCTACCACGAGCTGGGAGCGAGTCTGGCGAGTGAGTACCTCCTGCGCTACCGCTCGGCGTCAGAGCCCGACCGCGAGGTCCACGTGGCCGTGCGCGTGATGGGCGTGGAGGGTGTCGCCACGAGCGCCTACACGAGCCCTCCCCTCGACGCGACGGCGAATCCGCCGTACCACCAGTCCCTGGCCGAGCGGTTCTGGCGCTCGCCTGCCGGGATGCTCTCCGTTGCGGCGGTCTGCGCGCTCATCACGGGCTTCGTGTTGATGGCGCTTCTGCGGCCGCGGCGGCGGACGCTGCGGCGACGCATGGCGGAGTTCGTCTCCCTTCCCGTTCGAGTTGGGGACGAGGACGAGAGCGTCCGGGGCGCCGATCTCATGTTCGCGCACGCGGAAAAGTCCTTCGAGCGCACCCGCTGGTGGTCGCGTTTCAAGGAAGACCTCGAGCTCGCGGAGATCACGATCGCGCCGATCCACATCGTGGCCTGGACCGGCCTCGCGACCGGCCTCGCGGCCTGGCTCCTCTTCGTCCTGCTGGGCACGGCGCTCGTCCTTCCGGTCGCTCTGGGCGTGCCGCTCATCGTGCGCTCCCTCATCAAGCGCCGGGTGGAGCGCCAGCGCGAGAGCTTCGCGGACCAGCTCCCCGACAACCTGCAGGTGCTCGCGTCCGCGTTGCGGGCGGGTCACAGCCTCGTGGGCGCACTCTCGGTCGTTGTCGAGGACAGTCCCGAGCCCTCCAGGCGGGAGTTCCGCCGCGTGATCGCCGACGAGCAGCTGGGCGTGTCGCTGGAGGAGGCGTTCGGCGTCGTCGCCACGCGCATGGCGAACAGGGATCTGGACCAGGTCGCCCTGGTCGCCGCGCTCCAGCAGGAGACCGGGGGGAACACCGCCGAGGTGCTCGATCGGGTCTCCGACACGATCCGGGAGCGCTTCGAGCTGCGCCGTCTGGTCAAGGCGCTCACGACCCAGGGGCGAATGTCCCGCTGGGTCGTGTCGTTCCTGCCCGTCGGCCTGCTGGTGCTGATTACCGCGATCAACCCGGCCTACATGGCACCGCTCTACACGCACCCGCTCGGACGCGTGCTGCTCCTGGTGGCCGGGCTCATGGTCGTGGCTGGGTCGCTCGTGATCCGGCGAATCATCGACATCAAGGTGTGAGGAGGCTCGCTCGTGATCATTCTGCTGCTGGGAGCTCTCGCCCTCGCTGGAGCATCGGTCGCCCTGGTTCTCCGGGCCGTCGCTCTCCCGCGCATGCGCGCGAGCGAGACGGTCGGGCACATCGAGTTGTACGGGTACGCGAGCCGGCAAGATGACGCGGCGGCCTCCGGACCGGTCCGAGGCATTCTCGACGGAGTCGCGAACGCCGTCGGCGGCGTCATGGCGCACCGGCTCGGTGGCCTGCGCGAGGCCCAGCTTCGCAACGAGCTGATGGCGGCGGGTCTCTACACGCTGGCCCCGCGCAAGTTCCTCGGCTACCGGATCCTCTGTGCTGTGTGCGTGCCCGCCGCCGTCATCTGGCTGGCGGCCACCCTGGGGACCGGCGCGGGCTTCGTCGTCCTCGGCGGCGTCTTCGCCCTCCTGGCGGGCTGGGTCGCGCCGATGACGATTGTGCGCAACCGCGCGCGGCGGCGGCTAGAGCAAATCGACTACGAGCTGCCCGAGCTGATCGACGTGCTCGTCGTGACGGTGGAGGCCGGGCTCGGCTTCAACGGTTCGCTCCAGGTCGCTGCGGGTCGGCTCGAGGGGCCCCTGGGCGACGAGCTCCGGCTTGCGCTCCAGGAGCAGAACATGGGGCTGGCGATCACGGAGGCGCTCCAGAACATGCTTGCGCGCGCGGAGACGCCTGCGATGCGCTCCTTCGTTCGCTCGATCATCCAGGGCGAGACGCTGGGCGTCTCGATCGGCGAGATCATGCGGAACCTCGCCGTCGAGATGCGGAAACGGCGGCGCGCGGGGGCCGAGGAGCGGGCGCAGAAGGCGCCGATCAAGATCCTCTTCCCGCTCATCTTCCTGATCTTCCCGTCGATGTTCGTGATCCTCCTCGGGCCGGCGGTCTTCCAGTTCATGCAGGCGTTCGGGGAGGCGAAATGAAGAGCCGCCTGCTTGTCACCTCCGTGTTCGTCCTCCTTGCTGCCGCGACCGGCAGGGAAGCTGTCGACGCGTGGGCAGAGGCGGCCGCGCTCGGGTCGCTGCACGGCTTGGCGGTCGCGCTCTACACGACGCTGAAGCTGGCAATCGTGCTCGCGTTCGGCGTCTTCGTCTTCACGCGCGATGCGGCCCGGACGCCGTCGCGCGACCCAGTCGCCTTCGCAGCCTGCGCGGCCGCCGTGGGAGCACTCGTCCTCCTCCGCCGGCCCGGGGCTTCCGCCGAGACGGCCCTCGTCCTCTCCGGCGAGCTGATTGCCGTCGCATCGTGCGTCTGGCTCCTCCTCGCGGTGCTGACGCTGGGACGGTGCTTCGGCGTGCTCCCGGAGGCTCGCGGGCTCGTGACGGAGGGCCCGTACCGCTTCGTTCGGCACCCCGTCTACCTCGGCGAGTTCGGAGCATGCGCCGGGCTCGTCGTGGCGGCGCCGTCGCTCTGGAATCTTGGGGTGGCCGCGATCTTCGTCGGCGCACAGGCAATTCGGATGCGTCTCGAGGAGCTCGCGCTCGTTGCAGAGTTCCCCGAGTACGCGGCCTATGCGGCACTGACGCCCCGCATCGTGCCACTGCCGTCGCGCCCCCGGAGGCTGGGTCCACTTGCGATCGGGCGGGGCGGCCGGTGACCGGAGCGGCGAAGCGCCGGGCACGCGGAGCGCTTGCCCTCCCCCTGATCTTGTTCGTCGCGGGCCTGCTGGCCGAGCCGGCGGCCGCCCAGACGATCGTCCCCGGCGGCCCCTCTGCGACCGTCACCACGGCGACCGGGGGGGAGAACGCGAGCCTCTCCTTCGACGGCACCGCGGGTCAGCGCGTCAGCCTCGAGATCACCGACGTCACCATCGGCACGTCGACCTGCTGCTCGACGCGCGTGTCCATCCTGCGGCCCGACGGGCGGAGCCTCGCAACCGTGACGGTCGGCACGAACGGCGGCTTCCTGGACGCCACGGCGCTGCCGTCGGCAGGGACCTACACGGTTCTGGTCGACCCGCAGAGCTCGAACGTCGGCAGCGCCACTCTGACGCTCCACGACGTCCCGCCCGACGCCACCGGATCCGTCGCCGCCGGCGGGCCGGCGGCCGTGGTCGCCACCGTCGAGCCTGGTCAGAACGCTCTCGTCGCCTTCTCGGGGACCGCCGGCCGGCGGGTGAGCATCGGGATCGCTGATGTGACCGTCGGCACCTCGACGTGCTGCTCGGTGCGGGTCTCGGTCCTGCGCCCGGACGGCAGGACGCTCGTCTCGCCGGTCTTCCTGGGCACCAACGGTGGGTTCCTCGACGCGACGACGCTTCCCTCCACCGGCACGTACACGATCCTCGTCGACCCGCAGGGGCCGACCACGGGAGGCGTGTCGCTGACCCTCCACGACGTGCCCGCCGATGCGACGGCCGCGCTCGCGGCCGGCGGGTCGGCCACCGTCGCCACAACGGTCCCGGGCCAGAACGCCGCCGTCACCTTTACCGGGACCGCCGGGCAGCGCGTGAGCCTCGAGGTGAGCGGCGTCACGGTGGGGTCCTCGCTTTGCTGCTCGCTGAGGGTCTCGATCCTGCGTCCGGACGGAAAGGTTCTCGTCTCGCCCGTCTTCGTGGGCACCAACGGCGGCTTCGTCGATGCGACGACGCTCCCTTCCACGGGCACCTACACGGTGGTCGTCGACCCCCAGGGAGCGGATACGGGGGCGGCGGCGCTCACCCTGTACGACGTCCCCGCGGACGCAGGCGGCTCCATCGCCGCGGGTGAAGGGGCGGTCAGCGTGACGACAACGGTCCCGGGGCAAAACGCGACCCTGACCTTCTCGGGCGCGGCCGGCCAGCGCGTTGCCGTGGTCGTGGACGACGCCACGATCGGGACTTCCTCGTGTTGCGCGGCGCGGCTCTCGGTCGCGCGACCTAACGGAACGGTGCTCGCTGGACCCGTGAATGCCGGCACGACGGGCGGCTTCCTCGACGCCGTCGTCCTGCCCCAGTCCGGCACCTACACGATCGTGGTCGATCCGCAGGGCGCGGCGACGGGGAGCGCGCGCGTGACCCTCTACGCGGTGCCGGCGGACTCGACCGCGGCACTCGCCGTCGGCGCCCCGCGCACCCTGACGACGGCGGTGCCGGGCCAGAACGTCCAGGCCACCTTCCCGGGCCTCTCGGGACAGGTCGTCAGCGTCCGCATCAGCCCCGCCTGCTGCGGCGCGCGTGTGAGCCTCGTCAAGCCCAACGGCACGACGCTCGTCTCCACCACGACGTTCGCGACCGGCGGCGGCTTTCTCGACGCGGTCACGCTGCCCCAGTCGGGGACATACACGATCCTCGTCGACTACCAGGGACCCGCAAGCGGCGACGTCACGCTCACCCTCTACGACGTCCCTGCCGACGTCGTCGCACCCCTCGCGTTCGGATCCTCCGCCACGGTGACGACCGTCGTCCCCGGCCACAATGCGCGGCTGACGTTCGCCGGCACGGTGGGCGGGCGCGCGAGCGTACGCATCGCCCCGATCTGTTGCCTGACCCAGGTGTCGCTCGTCCGTCCAGACGGGAGGACCCTCGTCGCCCCGCAGCTGGTGGGCAGCTTCGGTGGCTTTGTCGACGCGGTCGACCTCCCCCTCACGGGGACCTACACGATTCTCGTCGACTATCAGGGAGCAGCCACCGGCAGCGCGACCGTCTCGCTCCACGACGTGCCGGCCGACCTCGCCGACACGATCGCGTTCGGATCCACGAAGACGTTCACGACGACGGTTCCGGGCCAGAACGCCCGCGTGACCTTCCAGGGCACCGCCGGGCAGCGGGCCGCGGCGAGAATCTCGGGCAGCTGCTGCACGACCCGCGTGTCGATCCTGCGGCCGGACGGCTCCACACTCTCGTCGCTGACGGCGTTCGCGTCGATCGACGGGTTCCTCGAGCCGGTGACGCTGCCGAGCACGGGTACGTACACAGTCCTCCTCGACCCAGACGCCGCCTCGACCGGGAGCGTCACGCTCTCCCTCTACGACGTTCCCCCCGACGTGACCGACCCGATCACGGCCGGCTCGCCGCTGCGCGTCACCATCGGGACGCCGGGACAGAACGCGCGCATCGCCTTCGCCGGCACCGCGGGCCAGGAGGTGTCGCTGCGTCTGACCGACGTCACCATCGGGTCGATCGTGAGCGGGACGACCGTCTCCCTGCTGCGTCCGGACGGGACGACGCTCGCCTCGGCGGTCGTGGGCACGAACGGCGGCTTCCTCGACGGGAGGACGCTGGCGGTGACCGGGACGTACACAGTCCTCGTCGACCCGGCCGGCGCGAACACCGGGGGACTCACGCTCGCGCTCGAGGAGGTCCCCTCCGACCTCGTCGACACGATTGCCCCAGGCGGGGCGCCGGTAACGGTGACGACGTCCGTCCCGGGTCAGGACGCCCGCCTCACCTTCAGCGGCACCACCGGGCAACGGGTGAGCCTCAAGGTGGGCCCGAGCTGCTGCGTCGGTCGTGTGTCCGCCACGTCGCCGAGTGGCTCGACGCTAGTCGCCGCGACCACCTTCGGAACCTCGGGAGTCTTCGTCGACGCGACGACGCTTCCGGAGAGCGGCACGTTCACGATCCTCGTCAACTACGAGGGCTCGTCGACCGGCGCGGTGACGCTGACCCTGTACGACGTCCCCGCCGACGTGGCCCCGACCGTCGTTCCGGGCGGACCGGCCGTCGACGCCGTGACGGCCGTCCCCGGTCAGGACGCGGCGCTGACGTTCGCCGGGATCGTCGGTCAGCGCGTGAGCCTGAAGGTTGGGCCCAGCTGCTGCATCGGTCGAATCTCGCTCGCCCGGCCGGACGGCTCCGCCCTGGTGGCCCCCACGGTCTTCGGAGCGGGAGGCACGTTCCTCGACGCCACCGAGCTCCCCGCCACCGGGACGTACACGATTCACCTGGACTGGGACGGCGCCTCGACGGGCAGCATCACCCTCGTTCTCTACGACGTCCCGCCGGATGCGACTGCCACGGCGACGCTCGGCGGGCCGGCAGTGGTGGTGACCACAACCGTTCCCGGCCAGAACGGGCGCGTCTCCTTCTCGGCCTCCGCAGGCGACGGTGTCAGGCTCGTCACCGGGCCGTTCAACTGCTGCAGCACCCGTCTCACGATCCTCGCGCCGGACGGCACCACCGCGGGCAGCCCGGTCGGCTTCAACCCGGACGGCGGGACGATGGACTTCCGGCTCGGCCAGAGCGGAACGCACACGGTGGTCGTCGATCCCCAGGGCCCGAACGACGGCGGCGTCTCCGTGCGGCTCGAGGTGGACAACACGGCGCCCGCACCGCCGCTGCTCTCGCTCGCGGAGTCCGGCCCGGACAGCCACGTCGTCGCCACGACCTTCTTCTACCGCCCGGCGGGCGCAGGGGGGACGTTCGCAGTCGGCGCCGTCGCCAGCGACGGCGGCACGGGTCTCGACCGGGTGGCGTTCCCCGGTCTGGGCGGAGGCTTCTCGCCGACCAGTCTCTTCGACGACCGAATTGCTCCCTACAGCCAGACGTACAGCTGGACGACGGGTGGCGCGTACGCGGGCCAGACGAACCTCGTCACCGCCTACGACCGCGTCGGAAACAGCTCGGCCACCGCGTTCAGCGTCCTCCCGGACGCAGACGCCCCCACCACGAGCGACAACACTGCGGCAATCGGCTCCGGCTGGAAGAACACGACGCAGATCGTCGTCCTCTCGCCGTCCGACGGCACCGGCGCCGGCTCCCAGCGCACGCACTACACGGCTGACGGCACCCTGCCCACCGGAGCCTCCCCGCAGGGGACGACGGTCACCCTGGCCGCGGAGGGCGTCTACACCGTCAGGTACTTCTCCGTCGACAACGTGGGGAACGTCGAGGCCGCCCGCACGGCCGGCATCCAGATCCGGATCGACAAGACTCCACCCGGCAGCGCCGCGCTCGACCCGCTCCCGACGGTAATCCGCACCGGGCAGGCGCTCACCGGCTCCGGCGCGGACGCGCTCTCGGGCGTCGCCTCCCTCAGCTACCTCATCTGCCCGGGCAGCTCCTGCACCCCTTCGACGCTCGTCGGCTCGAGCTCCACCGCGCCCGACTACCGCGTCGTCTGGGCCTCGCAGACGACGGACGGTGTCTACCAGGTGGTTGCCCGCGTGCGCGATGTCGCCGGGAACACGACCGACTCCGCGAAGCGCACCGTGACCGTCGACAACACGGCTCCGCAGACCACGATCGCGTCGGCACCGGCGAGCCCCACGAACGCGACCTCGGCGAGCTTCTCCTTCTCGGCGAACGAGGTGGGCTCGTCGTTCGAGTGCCGCCTGGACGGCGGTGCCTGGACAGCGTGCTCGAGCCCGAGGGCCTACGCGGCGCTCACCGAGGGCTCGCACGCCTTCGAGGTCCGTGCAACGGACTCCGTCGGGAACACCGACTCGACGCCCGCCACGCAGACGTGGGTCGTCGACCTCACCGCCCCGCAGACCGCGATCGGCTCGGCGCCCGCCACGCCCACCAATGCGACCACGGCCAGCTTCTCGTTCACAGCGGGCGAGCCCGGGTCCACGTTCGCATGCCGCCTCGACGGCGGCGCCTGGAGCGCCTGCACGAGCCCGCGAAGCTACAGCGGTCTCGGCGAAGGGCCCCATGCCTTCGAGGTGCGCGCGACCGACGCGGCGGGCAACACGGACGGCTCTCCGGCCTCCCATTCCTGGGTCGTCGACACGTCCGCGCCCGACACGACGATCACGTCGGCGCCCTCGAGCCGGACGAGCTCCACGCTCGCCGTCTTCTCGTTCGTGGCCGGCGAGGGTGAAGCGACTTTCGAATGCCGACTCGGCGGCGGCGGCTGGGCTGCATGCGCGAGCCCGACGAGCTACGGCGGGCTCGCCGAGGGCGTGCACCTGTTCGAGGTTCGCGCCGTGGACGGGGTCGGCAACGCGGATCCGAGCCCGGCGACCCACGCGTGGACCGTCGACCTCACGCCGCCGCAAACAACGATCACGGGCGGTGTCCCCACCCCCACGAGCGCCACCTCGGCGAGCATCCCCTTTGCCGCCAGCGAGGCGGGATCGAGCTTCGAATGTCGCCTCGACGGCGCGGTCTGGACGCCGTGCTCCAGCCCCGCGGCCCATGCCGGTGTGGCCGAGGGGCCGCACACCTTCGAGGTGCGCGCGACGGACGCGGCCGGGAACACGGACCCGACTCCTGCGTCCGTGGGCTGGGTCGTGGACACCTCGGTTCCGGAGACCGCGATCACGTCGGCCCCGACGGACCCGACGAGCGCGACCTCCGCCACATTCTCGTTCATCTCGACGGAGAGCGGGTCGACCTTCGAGTGCCGGCTCGACGGCGGTGCCTGGGCCGCCTGCGGTTCGCCTAGAGGACTGACGGGGCTCTCCGAGGGCGCGCACGCGTTCGCCGTGCGCGCGACGGACCCGGCGGGGAACACCGACCCCACGCCTGCCACGCATACGTGGGCTGTCGACCTCACCGCGCCGGAGACGAGCATCACGTCAAGGCCGGCGGATCCGTCGAGATTCACCGAGGCCGCGTTCACCCTGGCCTCGAGCGAGCCGGGGTCGACCTTCGAGTGCCGTCTCGACGCCGGAGTCTGGAGCACCTGCACGAGTCCAACCGTGCTTGCGGGCCTCGCGGCGGGCAGTCACACGTTCGCCGCTCGCGCGGCGGATGGCGCCGGCAACGTCGATCCCAGCCCCGCTTCGTTCTCGTGGGTCGTGGACCTGAACTCCCCCGAAACGTCGATCGGCTCCGCCCCTGCCGATCCGACCAATGCGACGTCGGCGAGCTTCTCCTTCAGCGCGAGCGAGCCGGGATCCACCTTCGAGTGCGAACTGGACGGTGCCGGCTGGGCGCCCTGCGCGAGCCCGCACGACTACATCGGCTTGGCCGACGGCGCGCACACCTTCGAGGTGCGGGCGACAGACGCCGCCGGAAACGTCGATCAGAGCCCGGCCGCCCGCGCCTGGACCGTCGACACGCTGCCCCCGGCCTCGCCGACGATCGAGAGCCCGGCCGAGGGAACGACGAGCGCGACCGGGACCGTGACGGTGTCGGGCACGGCCGAGCCGGGAGCCCTCGTGCAGCTGTTCGAGGGCGCAACCTCCAGAGGAACCGCGACGACGGGTTCCGGCGGCCTCTGGAGCCGGACGCTGACGGGTCTCTCCGACGGATCGCACAGCTATACGGCCACCGCGCGCGACGCGGCGGGCAACACCTCCGGCGCGTCGAACTCCCGCACCGTCGTCGTCGACACGACCGCCCCGAGCACCGTGCTGACAACCGGGCCGCTGGGGGCGACGTCGAGCACGTCGGCGAGCTTCACGTTCGCCGCCGACGACCCGTCAGCAAGCTTCGAGTGCCGCCTGGACGGCGGCGCCTGGGCGGCGTGCTCGAGCCCGAAAACGTACGCCACCCTTACCGAGGGCTCGCACACCTTCGAGGTGCGCGCCACCGACGTCGCCGGAAATACCGATCAGACGCCGGCTCTGCGGGCCTGGACAGTCGACACGACGTCACCCGCGGCGCCCGCCATCACGAGCCCGGCAGAGGGCGCCACCACCTCGAGCGGGACGCTGACGGTCTCGGGGACAGCGGAGCCGGGGTCGATCGTCGAGCTCTTCGACGGCGTCGCGTCCAAGGGAGTGACGGCGACGTCGTTGGGCGGGAGCTGGAGCAAGGTGGTCTCCGGGCTCGCGGAGGGCTTGCACACGTTCACCGCCGTGGCGACTGACGCCGCCGGGAACGCCTCGGGCCTCTCGAGTACGCGCACCGTCGCGGTCGACACGACGATCCCTGACACGTCGATCGAGACCGGACCTTCGAATCCCACCATGGCCACCGACGCCACGTTCGAGTTCGCCGCCAACGAGCTGGGCGCGGCCTTCCAGTGCCGCCTGGACGGCGGCGCGTGGGCGACGTGCTCCAGTCCGGAGACCCGAGAGGCCCTCGTCGAGGGCGCGCACACCTTCGAGGTGCGGGCGATCGATGCGGCCGGGAACACGGACGCCTCACCGGCCGTGTGGAACTGGAGCGTTGACCTCACGGCGCCCGACACGAACGTCGACTCAGGCCCGGCCGATCCGACCACCGAGACGCAGGCCGACTTCATTTTCAGCACGGACGATCCGTTCGCGACGTTCGAGTGCCGCCTCGACGGCGGCGGGTGGGCGCCGTGCTCGAGCCCGGAGGCGCTGACGGGCCTCGCTGCAGGGACGCACACCTTCGAGGCGCGAGCGGTGGACTCGGCCGGCAACGTCGATCCGACGCCCGCCACGCACACATGGACGGTGACATGAACAGAGCAATCGCAACCACAGAATCTGCTGAGGAGGGGTCCAGATGAAGAAGACGCTGACCGGGAGGCTTTCCGCCGGGGTCGCGACGGTCGCGGCAGTGCTCGTGGTCGCCGTGCCCTCACAGGCGGCGTTGACCGCGCCGGTTCCCGAAGGACCGGCTGACGGCGCGAGCGTCGCGGCGCTCCCCGCCTTCACCTGGACGCCGGTTGCCGGCGCGGAGCGCTACGAGTTCCAGATCGCTGCCGATCCCGCCTTCAACTCGCCCGTGCTCGGCTCCAACTTCGACCGCTTCTTCACGCGCAACACGAGTGCGACGCTGATCAAGGCGGTCCCAAACGGCTCGTACTGGTGGCGTGTGCGGGCCGTGACCGGCGCCGGCTCGGTCTCTCCCTGGTCCGGCGGCATGTCCTTCGAGAAGAACTGGGCGTCCTCGCCTCCGCTTCTTTCCCCGGCCGAGGGAGATGTGTTCAGCTATCCGACGGATCATTTCCGGCTCGAGTGGGCCGCGGTGCCGGGAGCATGGAAGTACCTCGTGAGCGTGGCGACCGATCCCGGTCTCGGTTCCCTGGTCTGGCCCGGCGACCCGATCGAGACCCAGGCCTCGGCGTTCACGCTTTCGAAGCCGCTCACTCCCGGCAAGACGTACTACTGGGGGATCACGCCCATCGACCCCGCGGGGAACCGCGGGGCGCCGTCCGCCGTGCGCTCCTTCGTCTGGACCTGGCCGTCTTCGACGCGACCCCAGGTCGAGGACGTGGCCGATCCAATCGAGATCTACGACCACGAGTTCAGCTGGGATCCGGTTCCCGGCGCGGCCGGCTACGAGATCGAGATCAACTCCTCGAGCGATTGGGCTCCCGGCTCGAAGGTCTGCTGCGACGTCAACTTCATCACGAAGGTGACCACGATCGGCACAACCTTCAGCCCGAAGATCGTCCTTCCGAACAACTACTACTACTGGCGGGTCAGGGCGATTGATCCGAGCAGGAACGCGGGTGTCTGGAACGTCGGGCCCGAGTTCTTCAAGAGCTTCGACAACGTGCTGCCGAGCGTCGACGACCTGCGCATGCTCGACAATCCATTCCCGACGGAGTCCGCGTACGAGACGTCGACGCCGATCGTGGCCTGGGATGCCGTTCCGGGTGCATCCGCGTACGAGGTAGAGGTGACGCGATTCGCAAACGGCTGCCAGTGGACCGCGACGCTCGAGCACTGGAAGACGAAGACCGCGGCGACGGCCTGGACCCCGCTGGGCTCGGGCTGGAACGGCCGCAAGCCCTTCGGCAGCGACACGGAGCAGCCGTTCGTCTCGACCGACTTCCCCTCGCTGGTGGCCGACCACGCGTACTGCGTCCGCGTCACGGCCCTCGACCGCGCCTCCGACGCGATCGGCGCGTACGTGCGAAGCGCGGAGACCTACCTGCCCGACGCGGACAGCCCGGCGTTCGTGTGGACTGGGCCGCCGTCCGGCGGGGCGTGCACGCCGAGCTGCTCGCCAGGTGCCCCGGGGAGCGACGACTACCTGCTCCCGGTGCGTGGCTCCACGACCGGCGCCATGCCGCTCCTCCGCTGGAAGCCGCTGCTCGGGGCGGAGAGCTACTTCGTCCTCGTGGCCAGAGACCCAGAGTTCTCGAACATCATCGACTACGCGTTCACCAAGCTGCCGGCGTACGCGCCGCGAACCGGGTTCGGGACGAGGTCGTATCCCGACGAGACGACTGCGTACTACTGGGTCGTCCTGCCGGCGACCGACGGGAACGGCGAAGGGCTGGTCACGGCTCCGCGCTTCAGCGCTCCGGCCGCCTTCCACAAGCAGTCGGCCCCGCCGGACATCCTCGCACCGGCGAACGGGACCGTGTTCGAGGGCCCTGCCCGCTTCCACTGGACTCCCGTCGAGGCGGCGCGTCGGTACCGCCTGCAGGTATCCCGCGATCCCACCTTCGCAAGCGCCATCCTGGAGGACGTCGTCACGGACTCAACGGTGCACACGAGCCTGAGGACCTTCGACGCGGACGTCGACCTCTACTGGCGGGTGCGCGCCGACGACGAGAACCTGCACGGGCTCACCTGGTCGGCAACCGGGAGCTTTCGGAAGACACTCGCCGTGCCGGAGCTCGACCCGGCCAACCCGGACCGGGGAGACGCATTGCCGACGTGGCAGTGGTTCTCCGTGCCGCGGGCAGTGTCCTACGACGTCGAAGTGGAGTTCCCGAACGGCCTCAACCAGTCGTTCGTCGGCCTTCCCTCCGCCGCCTTCACGCCGACGGAGATGAAGGGCACTGGAATCTGGCACTGGAAGACACGGGCGAACTTCCCCCAAGCCGACCAGGCTGGGGTCACTCACGGGCCCTGGAGTCCGACCTCAGCGTTCACGCGGACCATCCGTGAGCCCGCAAACCCCGTCGAGCAGGCGCAGCAGGGCCGTCTGCTCTTCCGCTGGGACGCCAAGCTCGGCGCGCGGAACTACCGCGTTCAAGTGTCCACGCGGCCCGACTTCTCGATGCTCGTCGAGACCACGGCGACCGAGAACGCAGCGTACGCACCGACCCTCGGACAGTTCACGTACGCCGGGGGCGGCACCTTCTACTGGCGGGTCGCCGCGGCCGACGACGCCTTCGCGAACATCGGCGACTACACGGCCACGAGGAGCTTCGTGCTCGCGGCCCTGGGCGTGGCGACCAAGACGGCCACGACCACGACCGCTTCCGTCACGAGGACGAGGGCGGCCGTCCGCGTGAGAGGGGCGGTCTCTCCTTCGCATCCGGGGAACCGCGTGCTCGTGACGCTCTTCCGCAAGCGCAACGGCGTCTTCGCGAAGGTCGCGGCGAAGTGGTCTCGCCTCGGCTCCGCGAGCGGCTACACGGCGACGTTCAGGCGGCCGCGGCCCGGCGCGTGCAGGGTGACCTCCCGCTTCCCGGGCGACGCGGACCACCGCGCCAGCGCGCGCAGCGTCACGTTCAGGTGCTGAGTTCAGGCGGGCCGGCCACCGGACCGGCCCGCCGCCAGGCGTCTTGATCCCTCGTCCGAGCGATTGCGCAGAGGCGCGCCTCGGGGAACAACGTGACCAGGGACACGTTTCCCACTGCGGCCAATGCACCGGACCTCGATTTCACCGTCGGTCCGCGAAGAGCGTGCTGGGGCGTCCGGCGCGCTCGTCGTCGACCCATCGCGCCTCTCCAGGCGTGGTACGTCCGATGTCCTCGTCCGCGCGGGCGTCGAGGTCGTGGTCGAGACGTCGAGCGGGGAAGAGGCGCTCGAGGCTGCCGGCGACCTGACCCCTGATTTGGTAGTCGTCGAACTCGAGCTTCCCGGGATCTCAGGCGTCGAGACGATCCGCCGTCTGCGCGCTCTTTCTCCGGGAACACGCGCGGTGGTCCTGACCGCACAGGAAAGCCGGGTCGCCGAGGCCGTCGCTGCCGGAGCCTGCGCCTACCTGCTCAAGACTTCGTCGCTCGGAGCGCTTGCCGATGCGCTCCGCGCCGCCGCGGGAGGTCACTCCCTCATACTTCCGGCGGCCGCGGCACCGCTGCTCGAGCCGACCCACGAGCAGGTGAGCATGGAGAGGGGCGGGCTGATCGATCTCTCGGCGCGCGAGCTCGAGGTGCTCCGCTTGGTCGCAGGCGGGAGGGACAACGCCGAGATCGCGGCCGAGCTCTTCATCAGCCCCAGCACCGCGAAGAGCCACGTCTCACACATCCTCGGGAAGCTCAGCTCGCAGAACCGGCTCCAGGCGGCTGTCTACGCGGTTCGATGCGGGCTCGTCTAGCCGAGCCGGACCCGCGCGCTGGGATGGACGGCGCACCAGGTCTGGAGGTAGAGCGTGAGCTCGAGCCGTTCCGCGTCGGGGAGCGGGGAGTCGGGTATCCGGACGAGGAGGCCGCCATCTGCGAGTCTCTCGATCACGCACCGCGCGCGCTGCAGGAAGGCGATGAGGTCGCCGGTGTGCCGCGGGTCGTCGAGGTAGATCTCCATTGGCCGCTGCCGAGCCTCCGCCGAACTGCTCGGCGGAGATGGACACACCGTGGCGGACGCGCGCCGCAGGCGAAACTGACCGTTGGCGCAGGCCGCCCACCTCAAGCGAACGGGAGCGCGTCGATCGGAGCGCGGATTGGCGGGCTCGCGCTCGTCGGCGTGAGCGTCGCGGGGCTGGTCCTCGGCTCGCTGGCCCTCGGGACCGAGCCCACAACCGCTGACCGGATCGTCCCCGTCTGCGTCTTCATCATCCTGGTGCTCCTCGTTGCGCGAGGTGCTGCGCGTGCCCACCGGCTTGCCGTGGATGCAGCCGTTGCCCGCGAACGCCGGCGAATTGCCCGCGAGCTCCACGACGGTCTCGCCCAGGAGCTGGCCTTCGTTGTCACCCAGTGCGGTCGCCTCGCCTCGGAGCCGGGGATCGGCAGCATCGCCGAGGCGGCACAGACTGCCCTTGCCGAAGCGCGCCGCGCAATGCTCGCCCTCAGGCGCCCGGCCGGCACGCCGCTCGCCGCCGAGCTGGAGCAGGTCGCGAGGCGCGCAGCGGATCGTGCCGGCCTCCGCCTGGAGCTTCGGCTCGACGGGGGCATCGATCTTCCGCCCCTAGCCCGCGTCGAGCTCTCGCGCATCCTGCACGAGGCGATCGCGAACACTGCCCGACATGCCAAGGCCACCGGCGTCTGCGTCGAACTCTCGGGTGGGCGCGGCGTGCGCCTCACAGTCAGCGACGACGGGGTCGGATTCGATCCAGACCACCCCGGGGCTGTCTTTCCGGGCTTCGGGATCCTGGGCATGCGGGAGCGCGTGAGCATCATCGGCGGCGAGCTTTCGATCGTGTCGCGTCCTTTCCACGGCACCAGGGTGGAGGTGCTGATCCCATAGCCGCTCCGTTCCGCGTTCTGGTGGCCGACGACCATCCGCCGATGCGGGCGAGTGTCCGGCAGGCGCTCGAGGAGCACGGCTTCGTTGTTTGTTTCGAGGCGGCGAACGCGGCGGACTCGGTCGCCGGCGCCGAACGGGAGCGGCCGGACGTCTGCGTCCTCGATGTGCACATGCCCGGGGACGGAATCGCGGCCGCCGCCGAGATCGCAGCACGCTTTCCCGAAATAGCCGTCGTCATGCTCACTGTCTCGGACAGCGACGATCACCTGTTCGCCGCTCTTCGCGCGGGCGCCCAGGGATATCTCCTCAAGGACATGGATCCCGACCGGCTCCCGCTCGCTCTGGAGGGCGTGCTGGCGGGTGAGGCGGCGCTGCCGAGGGCGCTGGTTGCCCGCGTGCTCGACGAGTTCCGAGCTCGTCGCCGCCGGAGACGCATCCTCCCGGGCGGACGCGGAGCGACCTTGACCAACCGCGAGTGGGAAACCCTCGAGCTGCTCGCGGCAGGCCTGTCGACGGCGGAGGCGGCCGAGCGGCTCCTCGTTGCGCCCGTCACGGTCAGGCGTCACGCCGGGTCGATCGTCAAGAAGCTGGACGTTTCCGATCGCGGGTCCCTCCTGCGGCTTCTCCGCGAGCCGGGAGGCCACCCCACTGAAGAGGAGGGGCGGGCCTACCCGTCGGCGGGGTGATTCCGGCCGTCCAGCGGCCCATAAGAGAGAAAGAGCGTCGACCGCGCTCGCGACGCGTCGTCCCGCACGGCGCCTTTGCCGGCTGGTCGACGGAGATACCGGCAAGGGAGAGTGGCTGTGTCGAGGCGGAAGCGCACACGAGTGAGAGGCAGGGTCGGGCTGGTCCTGGCAACGCTAGTCGCGACGGGCCTTCTCGCCGTCGGAGCGTCCGCGGACGACATCACGAACGACCTCAGCGGGACGGCGGGCGTCATGACCCTCACCTCGGATGGCGACACCGGTTCGACGGCCCTGACGGTCGTGCCGCGCAACGGAGACGGCAAGAACGGCTGCAACCTGACGGGGACGTCGACGCTTGTCGTCTCGCTCCAGTCGAGCGACACGTCGGTGGCAACGGTCAGCCCGGCTTCGCTCACGTTCGGGAGCTGCGGCGACGTCAAGACGGTCACGATCACCTCCGGCGCGACAGGGACGGCGACCGTGACCCTGACGCAGGTCTCCAACAACACCGGCGGCTCGTTCAATCTCGCCTCGGCGTCGTTCACGGTTCCTGTGGTCGCCCCGCCGAACACACCCCCGGCGGTCACGGTAACGGGCGTCGAGCACGGCGCGACCTACCCGAAGGGCTCCGTCCCGGCGGCCGGGTGCGCGGTGGAGGACGCCGAGGACGGAAGCTCGAGCTTCGCCGCGGAGCTCAGCGAGATCTCGGGCGCATACGCCGATGACGGGCTCGGCAACCAGACGGCGAGCTGCTCCTACACCGACGCGGGAGGTCTCATGCAGGAGACCTCCGCTACCTACTCGATCTTCGACCCGTCGGCGCCGACGATCGAGTACACCGTTTCGCCCTCGTCGCCCGATGGAGACGACGGCTGGTACACCGGCGACGTCACGCTCGCCTGGCATGTCGGCGAGCCGGAATCTCCCAACTCGCTCGCGCTCGAGGGCTGTGACGACCAGTCCGTCGCAGACGACGGCGAGTTCGTCTTCTCCTGCTCAGCCGGGAGCGCGGGCGGCTCCTCCGGGCCGGTCGACGTCGCGGTGAAGCGCGACGCGACCAAGCCGACGATCTCCGGGTCGCGCACCCCCGAGGCCAACGCGTTCGGTTGGAACGACGGTGAAGTCGTTGTGTCGTTCTCCTGCGCCGACGCCCTCTCGGGCCTCGCCTCCTGCACCGCAGACCAGACCGTCGGAGGCGAAGGACGCGACCAGTCCGTGGTAGGCACCGCTCGGGACCGGGCCGGAAACACCGACTCGGCGATGGTCGGCGGCATCAACATCGATCTGACGGCGCCCGAGACCCCGTCCGTGACGACCGCCCGCGCAGCCGACTACGCGGGCGGCGGCGGCTGGTATAGGAACGAGGTCACAGTGACCTTCGCCGGCGCCGGAGATCCCGAGCTTGGCAACGGTGACGTCGGAAGCGGGGTCGACCCGGCCACCGTGCCGACCGAAGCCGTCTTCGACACCAGCGGCTTGCACACGGCGAGCGCGACGGTTCGCGATCGAGCAGGCAACGAGTCGGCAACAGTCAGCCTCACCGTGCAGGTGGACGCCGATGCGCCATCGGTCGCAATCGTTTGCCCGTCCGTCCCGCTCGCTCTCGGGGAGACCGCGAGCGCGGGGTGGACGGCCGCGGATGCCGAGTCAGGCTTGGCCACCCCGGCCGCGGGCTCGGTCGTGCTCGACACATCCTCCGTCGGCACGAAGGTGGCGAACGCGCCGACCGCCGTGGATAACGTCGGCCACTCGGCGGGCGCTACGTGCGTCTACAGCGTCGTGTTCGACTTCCGTGGCTTCTTCCGGCCCGTCGACAACCCGCCGATGCTCAACGTCGTCAAGGCGGGAAGCGGGATCCCCGTCAAGTTCTCGCTGAGCGGCGATCAGGGGCTCGAAGTTTTCGCCGTCGGTTACCCGGTGTCGCACGGCGTCGACTGCAATACCTCCGCGCCGGTTGACACCGTTGAGCAAACCGTCATGGCCGGAGGAAGCAGCCTCTCGTACGACCCGGCCGTCGACCAGTATGTCTACGTCTGGAAGTCGGACAAGGCCTGGGCGGGGACGTGCCGCCGCCTCGATGTGACCCTCGTAGACGGCACGCAGCACATCGCTCACTTCAAGTTCACGAGATAGCGGCGGCTCGTCAAAGAGCAGAGCGGAGGGGCGTTCAGGACCTGAACGCCGAATCGGCCATCCGACCCATTGATAGCTCGAGGGATCCGCGCCACGCTTTGGAGCCCACACATCGTGGGTCCGAGGGAGGTTGCGGCATGAAGACGAAGGTTTTGATCGCGGACGACCATCCGCTCGTTCGCAGCGGCGTGCGGCGTGCGCTGGAGGAAGAACACGACATCGAGGTCGTGGGAGAGGCCACGAACGGGGCGAAGGTACTGCCTCTGATCGGGCAAACCGGCCCGGATCTCGTCGTCCTGGACATCAGCATGCCGCAACTGGACGGGCTGGCGTGCCTGGACCAGATTCGCAAGCGGTACCCGGACGTCAAGGTCGTGATCCTCTCGGCCTCCGGCGATCCAGATCGAGTCCAGGCGGCGCTCGCACGGGGAGCGAAGGCGTACGTCCTGAAGAGCGTCGACGTGCGCGACCTCGCCTCCGCGCTGCGGCAGGCGATGGAGGGAACCGTCTTCCAGGCGCTCGGAGTGCAGCAGGACTCCGATGGGCAGTTTGCGGGATCGGCCGGCCTCACCAAGCGTGAGACCGCGATCCTGAAGGCCGTCGCCCGCGGCCTCACGAACCAGGCGATAGGACGAGAGTTCTGGGTCAGTGAGCAGACCGTGAAGTTCCACCTCCGAAACATCTTCCGCAAGCTCGAGGTGGGCAGTCGCACCGAGGCAGCCCGCTATGCGTTCGAGCACGGGCTCGTCGAGAGCTCGTTCTGAGCGAGGGCGGCTTGACGAGCGTGCTTCTCGAGCGTGTGGAGGGCCTCCTCGCCGACGCGGTCGCGGAGGGGGAGGACAACGCCCTCCTCGTGGCCGGGGAACGCGGGCGGGCGCTGATCGGAGCGGGCGGAGCATTGCCGGGCGCCGGGGAGCGTGCCGCGCTCGCTTACGCGGGCGAAACCCTGGGCCTGCTCGTGTTGGAGAATCGATTCGGCGAGGTGGCCAAGGCGGTGGTCGAGCTTCTCCGGACGGAGACGAAGCGTTCCGGGACGTCCGTGACGCTCGATCTCTACCGAGAGCTCCTCCGCAGCCGCTTCCTGAGCGAGCTCCCGCCGGACCTGGCCGCAGAGGGGATCCTCCGGGCAGCAGTGTCGCTCGGCCCGCTCGAAGAGGCGTCGCTCTGGCAGGCAGATGCAGGGAGCGGACTCGTGTGCCTCTCCCTTGTCGGGAGGGACAGCGTCACCAGGCGCGTCCGGGCGTGCGCGCGAGAGCTGCTTCGCAACGACCGGAGTCGCGACAACGGCCGAGGCCACGTCCACGCGGTTCCTGTCCTCCGCTGGGGCGCCACCTACGCCGGACTGGTTCTGCGCGCTCGGCCGGCCAACCGCGAGGCGGCTCTTGCGTATGCAGGCGAGGCCGCTTCCGAGCTGACCGCAGTCCTGGAGCGCGAGCGGCTGCTACGGCGCGGTGCTTCCCACGAGCGTGCGCTCGTGGAGGCCAGCGAGCGGCGTCTTGTTCGCATCGGTCTCGACATCCACGACGGGCCGCTCCAAGTGCTCGCGACGCTGGTCGGGGACACGTGCATCCTGCGGGACCGCCTCGCTGCCAACGTCGGCGGTGACATGACCAGCCGGCTCCTGCTCGCGTGGCTCGACGACTACGCGCTGCGCCTCCGCGAGGTCGACGAGGACCTCCGCGAGCTCGCGTTGTCGCTCGAGTCCCAGCGACTGCGAAAGTCCGACTTCGACGTCATCCTTCGGGAGGAGGCCGCGGCGTTCGCAGCTCGGACCGGCATCGAGGTGGACATCGACGTCACGGGCAGCTTCGCAAACCTGACCGCCTCACAGCGCTTTGCGGTCGCGGCGGTCGTCCGCGAGGCCCTGGCCAACGTGCGCGAGCACGGCAGGGCCACCCACGCGCGGCTGCGAGTGCGCGCCACCACCGCGTGCATCCGCGCAACGGTCACCGACGACGGCCGAGGCTTCGACGTCGAGCGCGCGCTCGTTGCGGCGGCAGCGAGAGGACGCCTGGGCCTCGTCGGGATGAGCGAGCGGGTGCGCCTGCTCGGAGGCCACCTTGCCGTGGACAGCCGGCCGGGGGGGCCGACGACGATCACCATGACGCTTCCCCGCTGGGAGCCGGCGAAAGAGCCCGTGCGGGCCACGGCCGTGACCGCAGCCGCCCGCAGGTAGTCCATCTACTCGAAAGAACGTGTCCGACTGCCCTGTCGGCAAGTGTGCCGTACCTCCGCGAGGCGGATACTGTGGCAGCCGGCGCACGGCCTCCGGATCGGCCCAACCGCGGTCAAGGGCGAACCCTCCGTGCCGTGCGGCGGCCCCCCCTTGGGGGAGGGCGTCCAGTCCTTTTGAAGGTCGTACGCGGGGAGTCGATCGCCCACTGTGAGCACATGAGCGAGAGTGCAGAGCAGGAGCGACCCGTCCTCACGGAGGAGGCCCGGATCCTTCACTGGCGCCGCGCGCAGTTCCTCGCCCTGGGCTTCACCCTCCGGGAGGCCCAGGCGCTGACGAAGGCGCCGGTGGATCTCGGGCAGATGCGGGCGCTGATCGGGTCGGGCTGCCCGCCTGAGACAGCGCAACGGATCGTCCTATAGGGTTCACCGCCTCGATCGGGCGCTAGTACTGGACTCGGACAGGCCGACCTCAAGACGACTGCTCGCTACGCGCACGAACTGCTCGTCGGGGACGTGCTCGCCCGCGCGGCGTCGGCCGTGCATCGGTGGCCAGTCAGCATTCAGTCAGCGTTCCGCGTCGCTTGCTGACGCTTCGAGGTGGCTGGCGCGCCGCCGAAACGGCAGAGGCACTCGGCTTGTCGTCCGGAGTCGCCTCGGGTCGTCTCGGGTGTTCACCTTGCCATGCAGAAGGTCGTGGGTTCGAGTCCCATCATCCGCTCCTCACAAAGCCCCCGGTAATCGGGGGTTTTTTGTTCGGGACAACCTTGCGGCAGCCTATGGGTTTCGACCGATAGTCCCGGTGCTCGAGGACTGGGACGCCCCAGCTTTACCCCTCTTGATCTCGCTCGCGAGGTCGGCCGCGAGTTGGGCGAGCGAGATGCTGGTTCGATGGGGCCTAGGTTCGCAGGGCGCTAGGCGGCAGCGGGACTTTGTCCGATCTGTCCGTGCGCCTGGGCCGGAGCAAGCGCATGAATGAGGAGTTCGACGCCGCCGGCGCTGGTACGGGCCTTTGAGCGACCGGCGCTCACTGCCTCCCACTTCGTCTCGTGCAACGAGCTCACGTTTGACCCCTCCACCTTCACGACCCACCGCTCCTGCTCGATGCGGTAAAGCACATGTACGTCCCCTAACGCCATCGCCGCAGTCTCCCTCGTCGAAGTGACCCCTCGGACGGAGATGCTTTCCAGCGACAGCGCGAGTAAAACCTCGCGCCGTCTGCCGGGCGAAAGTGGCGTTTCCGTCCGGCTGTCGCCACAAGCTTTCTCATCTCCGAGCGTCTGTAAAGACGAGGGGTCTGGGAATGCCCCTTCACGGGGGAGGCTGCGGCTGCACGAAGGGGCTGGGGCCGGGAGGCGTCCCGGCTCCAGACCTTCCTGGGCCGCGGCGGCGGAGCAGGCTCCTGGAGCCGGGTCACAGCGCACCAGCGCCCGCTCCCGCGGCTCCCCGATAGCGGCACCCGACGCGCCTGGCTGTACACCACGCTCCCCGAACGCCTCTCGAGTGGCCCCCTCTCAAGGCTCGTTGTGCTGTCCTTTGCCGAATCGGAGGATGCGCACAACACCATCTATCGTCGTGGGTTCGAGTCCAGTCAGCGTGGGCGGTGCTGGCCGAGCGGTAGATCGACGTGAGGTCAGGCGGGCGAGCGACCTGCTCGCCCGCCGGTCGACGGGCTAGCGCCCCTGCGGGCTTGCAGCCGAACGGCTAGCATGTTGAAACCGACGTCGGGGAACGGGGTCATCGGAAATGCGGCTCGGGGTCTTCCTTCTTTTCTTCGCGATCGTTCTTGCGACGGCGAGCCCGCCTGCCGTTGCGCAGCTCTCCGCTCCTCCACGTCCCGACGTGGAGAAGCCGGTCAAGAAGGAGAAACCGCCCAAGGGGAACGAACAGAAACCGCCCAAGCGGGACGAACCGAAGCCGCCCGAGGGAGAGGAACCGGAGCCGCCCGAGGGAGAGGAACCGGAGCCGCCCGAGGGAGAGGAACCGAAGCCGCCCGAGGGCGGCGAAGAAGGCGGCCCCGAAGGCGAAAAGGGCGACCCTGACGGTAGGGACGTCGACGCAGGAGACGATGATTCAGCAGGCCTGGATCGGTCGACCAACGGCTCAAGCTCGGAAGACGAAGTCGGCCTGAGTTCCTTGATCAGTCTCGCCGGCTGTTCGGAAAAGTGCGACCCCCCGGATACCGCCACCAACCGGGGAGAAGGAGAGGCGATCCTCCGTACGGCCAACGCCGAGTCGATAGGCGAGCTCGAGGACGACAGCCTCGCTCCCGGCGCTGTCGCAGATGCGAGCCCACCCGTCCTCGCCGTGTCCGCCCTGTTCGCCCTGATGGTGCTCTGTCTGCTTGTCGGGCTCGCCGGCGGACTGCGAGCGCTTCACGGCCGCATCAGAGACGGTTAGCGACGGACACCCGACGATGAAAGATCCGACACTCACGTTTGCACTCGCCGCCTGTTTCGCGTCGTTCGCGCTTTTCGCGGCGGGTTGCGGCGGCGACGACGAATCCTCGAGTCCGACGACCGCCGAGGCGTCGACGGAGGCGTCGACGGACGAGTGGGCAGACAGCTTCTGTTCGGCGTTGACGACGTGGAAGAACGATCTGGAGGACGCCGCTGAGCCGCTCACCGATCTGTCCTCGCTCTCGGAGGAGAGCCTCCAGCAGGCGGCCGACGACGCAAAGGCGGCAACCGAGACGCTCACCGACAGCCTGAGCGGCCTTGGACGCCCAGACATCAGCTCCGGAGACCAGGTGAGGGACGCCGTTCAGGATCTCGCGACGGACGTCGAGAACGGCGCGAACGAGATCGAGGCCGCCGTCGAAGGGGTTGCGAGCGTTGCCGACCTCCCGTCAGCCATCGACACAATCACGACCACGGTCACGGGTATGGGCAGCGAGGTCGACGGTGCCGTACAAACGCTCGAGGACGCCGACGTCGGCGGTGAGCTGAAAGCCGCGTTCGCGGACGCAGATTCCTGCGGAGCACTCGACTAACTCCGCAGCCACGCCGGCTGCGCGGCCCTAGCTTCCGCCGCGCTGCTCCGTTAGACTCCCGCGCCGACCTGGGGAAAAAGCTAGTAGGGGCGCGCAGCGTGGTGGCTGGCGTGGCAGTGTCGTTCGTTGGGCCCGGCAGGCGAGGGCTGCGCAGCCGTGGTCCTCCGCGACACTTCTGACCACGGGACCTCAACCGTTCTTCTTGGAGGTGAAAGGGCAGGATGAGACGTCCAATCCGTTTGCTCATTTCGACCATGGCCGCGTTAGGGCTTCTCGCCGGAGTCGCGGGCGCGCAGGCGCCCGGGGACCAGGCGTTCAAGATGAAGCGGCTCTTCACGTCGGGCAACCAGGCGACCAACTCCGATCTCGCGTTCTGGGGGAACCACGCCTTCGTCGGCTACTACACCGGCGGCGCCGGGTTCCCGCCCGGTACAGGGCCCCGCGGCGGCGTGCGGATCTTCGACATCAAGAATCCCGCCGCTCCGCGGCTCGTGAGGGACTTCGCATGTGACGGAGCCCAGAACGACCCGATCGTGTGGGACCGCAACGGCAACGGGGTCGCAGACCTGTTGCTCCTGGCCGTGGACACCACGATGGCCAACCCGAACTGCGGTGCGGCGCGCGTGCCGGGCGGCACCCCGACCGGCTGGGAAGGTGTCCGGATCTTCACGATGAGCGACAACCCGGCGAGCCCGTTCACGACCATCACGCCGGTGGACATGCAATACGCCGACTGCGGCGCGCACACGATCACGGCCTGGACGGGGTTCGCCGAGCATGCGACGAACCCGCGCCTGATCGTCTACGTGTCGTCGTACCCGCTGGGAGCCGGACCGACCTGCGGTGACACGGAGTTCGCGAATACTGCGAACCCGTACGACGAGGATCCTCCGACCGGTCCGCTGCACGGCGTGATCCAGGTCCTCAACGTGCCGCTGAACAACCCGGCGGCCACGACCGAGATCGCCGCGCCGAGGATCAGCTATCCGGGCGACCCGGACGGACGGATGGAATGGTGCGAGAAGGGCATCTGCGCCGGGGTCGAGCCTGCTGCAGTCGCCTGTCACGACATCGTCGTCCACATGGAGCACCAGCTGGCCGGCGGCGCCTGCGCCGAGCAGGGCCAGGTGTGGGAGATCGACCCGGCCACCGGGATTCCGGACACGGCGAACCCGATGCTCGTCGGCGACGACGAGGTCAGCTCGGGCGGCACCGGCCAGATCCCCGGAGCCGTCGACTTCTTCCACTCGGTGATGTTCGACAACGATGGGGAAATCGTGAACTGGGTGGACGAGTCGTTCGGCGGTGGCTGCCCGACGATGACGAACTACAACCCGCGGCCGTGGAACCCGGCCGGAGGGACGCACAAGACGGGCCGGATGTTCTTCACCGACATGGAGGGGAACTTCCTGAGCGAGTTCCACGTGGGCGACGTGCGGCCCTCGTCTGCACCAGGCGAGTACTGCTCCGCCCACATGGGCATGGCCGTGATGGGGATCCAGCGCGATCTCCTCGTCAATGCCTGGTACACCGGCGGAGCCAACGTGATCGACTTCAGCCAGCCGACGCGGCTGAAGGAGATCGCGTACTACGACCCGGCGTCGAACTCCGGCACGTGGTCCGCGTACCCGTACGTCGGCCCGATGTTCAGCAAGCACGGAATTCCCGTGTACGCATCGGACGGCGTGACCAACAACGGCCTCGCGCAGGGCATGGTGGTGTACCGCACCACCGTCGAGAGGCCCGGCAGGCGCGGGACGGTCGACCACCTCAACCCGCAGACCATGGAAATGGACTAAACGGCTTCCGAACGCCGTGCGAATCGTGGGGCCTCCTCCGGGAGGCCCCACTGCTAGATGGGCTTCTCGTAGAAGACGCTTGTCGCGAGGGCCTGCGCGGGGAGGGCCAGGTAGTCGCCGAAGGCTTCACACTGCTCGAAGCCTTCCCGCTCGTAGAACCCGATCGCCTCGGCCTGGTACCGGCCGGTCTCGAGCCGGAGAACCGAGTGTCCCGCCTCTCTGGCTTCGTCCTCCAGGCGCCGGAGCAACGTCGCCGCCACACCCTTCCGCCTGGCGGTCGGCCGCGTGTACATCCGCTTCACCTCGGCGAAGCCGTCGTAGAAGGCGACGCCGCCGCACCCGATCGCGACGCCGTCGAGCCGGACGGCGAAGAACCGGACGCTGTCCTCGAAGAGCTCATCCAGCGAGAGCGCGTGGCGCTGCTCGGGCAGGTAGCCGCTGAGGGCCTCATCCAGCTCGGCCAAGAGCTCCCGAACCTCGTCGGTCGCGGCCGGAACCCGCTCGATCGTCACGTCCACCGGCGCAGCCTACGCATGAAGGCCGACGAGCTCGGCAGCGTCTAACCAGTCACGGGCGCCCGCTCGGGGTGAGTCGGCGCCCGTCCAATTCTTGCGCGCGTCCGTTTACCCGTCGGCCCGGGCGGTGACGACCTGAAAGGACCGAGGAATGAGGAGGACGCATGATCCCGGACGCGGACACGAACGCTCAGAACCTCTCGAAGATCGACCACGTGATCGTGCTCATGATGGAGAACCGCTCTTTCGACCACGTCCTTGGCTACCTGAAGCTCGACGGGGTCCGCCCGAACGTGGACGGGCTCGAGGCGGGCATGGGGAACGAGGACGCCAAGGGCAAGTTCCACAAGGTGCGGCCGCTGGGCCGGCGGAAGATCGACCTGAAGGCGCTCGATCCTGGCCATGGTCCCGGCGACGTGCGGGAACAGATCGCGGACGGCATGTCCGGCTTCGTCACGAACTACGTCAAGGCGTTCGGGCGCAACTCGAAGGAGAATCCGCCGCCGCGAGGGTTCAAGTTCGACCCGACGCTCGTCCTCGCGTATCTCCGCGCCGACGACATTCCTGTCTACGACTACCTCGCACGCTCGTTTCAAGTCTGCGACCGCTGGTTCAGCTCCGTTCCCGGACCGACGTGGCCGAACCGTCTCTATGCCGTCACGGGCGAGTCCGACGGCACGACGGCGAACCGCAGGCCGCCGATCTACGACCTCAAGTCGTTCGTGCGCAAACTGGACGCCGAGGACGTCTCCTGGCGCTGGTACTCGCACGACCCGGGCACGCTGCGGGCGATCGACGGCCGCTACCGGCTCGAGCACGACAACGAGTTCGCGTACTTCGACCGCAAGACACTCTTCGAGCGCCGGACGTTCCTGGACGACGCGAGGGAAGGAGACCTACCGGCAGTCTCGTGGATCGACCCGAACTTCGTGGACTTCCGCCTGTTCGGGCCGCCCGGGTCGAACGACGATCACCCGCCGTCGCCGCCGATGGCCGGGCAGGAGCTGGTGCTCAATCTCCTGACCGCCGTGATGCGCTCCCCGGCGTGGAAGAAGTCGCTTCTGGTCATCACGTACGACGAGCACGGCGGCTTCTACGACCACGTCGATCCCCGGGAGTTCCCGGCTGCCGATGACCGGCCCGCGATGCGCCGGTACGGGGTCCGGGTCCCCGCGCTCGTCGTCTCGCCGTTCGTCGAGCGAGGCGTGAGCCACGTCGTCTACGACCACACATCCATCATCAAGACGATCCTCATGCGGTTCTGCAAGCGGCCCGAGGCGGCTGCGCGGTCGATGGGAGCCCGGGTCGCCGCGGCGAACCATCTCGGCTCACTGCTCACGCGGCCGGCGAACCGTCCACGCGGGCGAGCCTCTGACCAGCAGCTGTCGGCGCTCGTCGAGAGGATCGCCGCCTGGAGGCGAGAGACCTACCGCACGACCACCCTCGGAGAGACGACCGCGGCGGCCGCGGCGGACGCACCTGCGGCCCTGACCGACCTCCAGCGTGAGGTGCTCGCCGTCGCCAAGCGGCTTCGCGCAGGCGGGCTCCAGCCAGGCGAGCCGTAGAAGGGAAGAACGACAGACCTCGGCGCGTCAAGTAGGGAATGACACGCGACACCCGCACGCCCCGATGTTCAACGACCTAGAGCGCTGCGAACGCTGTCACCAGCGCTACCCCGAGCCACTCGGGCACCGGTGCCCGCAGGCGTCGTTCGCACAGGAGCGCGAGCTGGATTTCGAGCGGCAGTTCACGGACTGGCTCGAAACCCCCGAAGGACGGTTCGCCGCGTACGTCGCGCGGCGGCAGCGCGCCGGCTAGTCAGACGTCGCGCGAGAAGCTGCGCTCGAGATAGGCGTCCAGGTCCGGCCCAGCCGGGTTCGAGAGGACGTCCTCGAGCCAGGCGAGGCGCTCGAAGTTCACGACCTCGAGCTCCCAGACGCAGCCGGCGGGCTGGTTCTCGACCTGCGTGAACGCGGCCGGGTCGTCCTTCGGGCTGACGTAGATGCGCTGGTGCAGCTCATTTTCCGACTTCCAGAAGTACACGAGCGCGATCCCGACCGACCTGGCGTCGTGGGCGATCGCGAACCCCACGCCGTAGCGGTCCTCGCCGGCGGGAGGCTGGGGGAGAACCTGCGCCGCGAGGTCGCGTGTGGCCTCGACGAATTCCGGCCGCGGCTCCTGGCCGTTGACCGCGATGCCGTAGAGCTTGAGCTGCCAGCCCTCGACGTCCTCCCTGCGGATGAAGCGGACGTGTCGGGGCCTGTACGGGGCTTCGAGAGCCGATGCGAGAGTCGTCATGCCTCTTCAAACGCGCGCGGCGCCCTCCGTCTTCCGGCCGGTCGTGACGAGGTACTCGCCCGCGAAGGTCAGCGAGCCGTCGTCGCCTTCGTGCTCCTCGTAGAGGGCGACGAGGTCGCGGTGCGCGGCACCCCAGAGCCCTTGCGGCTCGAGCAGCTCCCGCGCCTTCACGAGCGGGCCGAAGTTCGTCTCGTAGAAGTCGACCGCCTCGGGCACGGAGTCGAACTGGAACTCGACGCAGTTCAGCTCGAAAGCGAGCTCCAGGCCCGTGTCGGCGAAGAGGGAGCGGACGTGGTCGGGGTTGCCCCACATGATCGGTGGTGACGCGAACGATGGCGGAGGGGGGAGGTGGGCACCGACGGCTCCGAAGAAGTCGCCGATGACGCCCTCCGGTGTCCACGATGCAACCCCAACGCGTCCGTCCGGGCGGAGGACACGGGCGATCTCGCGTGCAGCGAGGTCGTGACGCGGCGCGAACATGCAGCCGAAGGTCGAGAGGACGACGTCGAAGCTCTCGTCCTCGAACGGGAGAGCCTCCGCGTCGCCCTCAACCCAGTCGATCTCGACGCCCGCGTCCGCCGCATGCCGCCGGGCGGCGTCGAAGAGCTCGGGAGTGAGGTCGGCGCCCACGACCCGGGCGCCCGTCCTGGCAGCGGGGATCGTCGCGTTGCCCGTCCCGCAGGCGACGTCGAGGACCTCTTCGCCCTGCCGGACGCCGACGCGGGAGACGAGGCGTTTCCCGACGCTCAGGATGCGCTCGGCGACGATGTCGTAGTTGCCGGCGGCCCACATCGAGCGGTTGTTCTGCTTGAAGGTGGCGACGTCCATGAGGTCTCCTCTCTTAAGAACGATCGATCGTGCTAAGTGGCGGAGGAGATTACGACCGATCGTGCTAATTTGTCAACCATGGGCGTCGAGACGACCGAGCGCAGGCGCCGGGCGGACGGCGAGCGGAGCCGGGAGAAGATCCTCCAGGCCGCCGCCGAGCTCGCAACGATCGAGGGCCTGAACGGCCTCTCGATCGGCCGGCTGGCCGATGCCGTCGGCATGAGCAAGAGCGGGCTCTACGCGCACTTTCGCTCCAAGGAGGAGCTGCAGCTCGCCACCGTGGAGACCGCCTCGCGGATCCTGGCCGCGGAGCTGGAGCCGGGAATGGCTGCACCGGAGGGAAAGGCGCGCATTATCGCGCTCTGCGACGCCTTCCTCTCGCACGTCGAGCGCCGCGTGTTCCCCGGCGGCTGCTTCTTTGCGTCCGGGGCTGCAGAGCTCAGCACCCAGCCGGGCCGCGTCCGCGACCTCATCGCCACCAGCTACCGCGAGTGGATCGCCCTCCTCCAGGGCGAGGTGCGAACGGCACAGGCTGCCGGCGAGATCGACGAAGGAGAGGACCCGGAGCAGCTTGTGTTCGAGCTCAACGGCATCATCGTCGCCGCGAATGTCTTCTTCCTGCTCTTCGACGACGCGCGTGAGCTCGAACGCGCCCGCCGGGGCGTCAGAGAGCGCCTCGAGAATTCACACTAAAGTCCTACGGAGAACCTGCCGAAAACAAACTTGGTTCCCGACGTGAGGCCGCAACACGCCGGGACCTCCCTGGAATGGGCCGCTCCGCAAGAGCGGCCCTTCTCTTTGCTCTCCCTCTGCCGAACCTA
>Ga0075418_10000523_pt1 | contig 41099 bp, 38 predicted proteins | sample SoiMetdeltSBSDD2_FD_81776 | JGI IMG/M metagenome (GOLD analysis project Ga0075418, IMG submission 81776) | Bulk soil microbial communities from a Populus tree surrounding site in Tennessee, USA - Soil MetaG P. deltoides SBSDD2 | ecosystem: Environmental > Terrestrial > Soil > Tree plantation...
CCATCCTAACGTAATCGGCGGCCGCGGTCGCGACGCGGCGGCCGTTGGCCACGCAATCCGGGATTCCGATCGACTCGAATCCGCTCCCCGCGACCCACAAGCCCGGCAGGGAGCGCAGCCGTGCCGCGAGCCCGGTCATCCGTGCCGCGTGTCCGACCGTGTGCTGGGCGCCTGCGTTCCGCCACCGCCATGCCCGGCCGAGGACCGGCGGCGCACCGATGCCGAGAACTCTCGAGACCTCGCGAACCGCAATCTCGATCAGCGCGGCGTCACCAAGATCTGCGGCGTGGGGATCGTGAACGCTCCCGATGAACGCGCGGAGCAGCACCATCCCGTCAGGCGCCCGCGATTCCCATTTGGACGACACCCAGGTGCAGGCCGTGATTCGCAGCGTGTTGTGCTTGCGAGCCACGACGAAACCGCTGCCGGCCAGCGGGTGCCTGACGTCGGCCCGCCGCCAGCCCAGGGCAACCGTCGCTGTCGACACGTACGGCACCGTGCCGCACACGTTCGCGGCACTCTCGTCGACGGTGCGCAGGAGCGTTGCGCCGACATGTGCAGGCGTCGCGAGAATGAGGCCCGCCGCCTCGAACCGCTCGCCCCCGGCGCCGACGAGCCATCGCGAGCCCTGGCGCCGGATCCCGGCCGCGGGTGTTTCGAGCAGCAGCGAGCCCGCCGGGAGCCGGTGCACGATGGCCTCCACGAGCTCGGACATGCCGCTTCGCAGGGCCCTGAACAATCCGTCGCCGGACGCCGGCGGCGCCACCGCGCGCAGCACACCACCACCTTGCCGCTAGGCGGCCGTGAACCGCGGAAACAGCGACGGCATCGAGAGCTGCTCGACGTCGCCGGCGTGAATTCCACCGAGCAGTGGTTCGGCAATCAGGTCGACCGTCGCCGCGCCGAACCGCCGCCGGAAGAACGACGCCACCGACTCGTCCGCATAGGTGCGCGCGGGAACGAGTGGCTCCATCGCAATCCGGGCGCGCGTGCGCCAGTCGATCAATGAGTACCTTGCGAGCGCCGGAAGGGTCGTGGGAATACCCAGCACCGAGGGTGAGGGCAACGCGTGCAGGCGACCGTCGCGGAGGATGAAGGCGGTGCGCGGGCGCCGGCTGGCCATCAGCCGTGCGGAGAGACCGAGCTCTTCGCACAGTTTCAGCGCGGCGGGTTTCTGGACCAGCATCGAATCCGCACCGAGCTCGATCGTGAACCCGTCCTCGTGCTCCGTGCGGATCAGCCCGCCCGGCTTCGATCCCGCTTCGAGCAGCACGAATGGGACGTGACGCTGGGTCAGCTCGTACGCCGCGGACAGACCGGTTATGCCGGCGCCAATGATGATGATCACGTCGGTGCCGTTTCGTGTCAGTGGCCGGACAGCGCGTCCGGAATCAGCGGCCGAGCGGCGCGCCTGCGTCGACCGGCCGTGCCGAGGTCCGGTGCACGTACCGCGCGAGCTCCTGGACCCGTTCGAGCGGCGTGGCGGGTAACACTCCGTGCCCCAGGTTGAACACGTGTCCCGGGCGTCCGTTCGCCGTCCGCAGTACTTCATGGGCCGCGCTGAACACGCGATCCGCCGGCCCGAGCAGCAACGTCGGATCGAGGTTGCCCTGAATGCCGCGATCGTGCCCGATCCGCCCCCACGCTTCATCGAGCGGCAACCGCCAGTCCACGCCGATCACGTCACCGCCCGCGGCAGCCAGGTCCGGCAGGATCGCGGTCGTACCTACGCCGAAATGGATCAGCGGGACCCCGGCGTCGGCAAGCCGGTCGAAGATGGCCCGCGTGTGAGGATAGGCGAACTCGCGGTAATCGCTGCGACTCAACGAGCCGGCCCACGAGTCGAAAATCTGAATCGCCTGCGCGCCGGCTTCGATCTGCGCGCGCATGTAGTCGGCAATCATCTCCGCCAGGCGCTCACACAGCCGGTGCCACGCGCGCGGATGCGCGTACATGAACGTCTTCGTCCGCGCGTAGGTCGTCGATGGTCCGCCTTCGATCGCGTAGGCCGCGAGCGTGAACGGCGCGCCGCCAAACCCGATCAACGGCACCCTGCCCGTCAGCTCCGTCCGAAGGATGTGAATCGTTTCGATCACATGGGCCAGCTCGTCGCGGGGCTCGAACCTGCGCAGGCGGTCCACGTCCGCGGCCGACCGGATCGGATTCTCGACCGACGGCCCCTCTCCCTTGACGAAATCGAACTCGAGGCCGAGCGGCGTGAAGGGGAGGAGGAGATCAGAAAAGAGGATGGCCGCGTCGACGTCGATCACGTCCACCGGCTGCAGGGTGACCGCGACCGCGAGGTCCGGGTGACGGCAAATCTCGAGCAGCGAGTACCGCTCGCGCAATGCGCGATAGTCGGACATGTACCGGCCCGCTTGACGCATGAACCACACGGGAGTGGCATCGACGGGCTCGAGGCGGCACGCCCGGAGGAACCGATCGGTCACGCGGGCCGCATATTGACGAGGGTCTTCGCCAGGGCGATCAGATCCTCCAGCCAGAGTGGCTTGAACCGGATCGAGGCACCGAGCGAGCGCAGCTCATGCTGGATGGGCTCGGCGAGGAAATAGTCCCCGGTCACGATCGCGACGGGGATGTCGGTCAGGCTGGAGACCGCGCGGACCTGCCGGAGAAACTGCAGCCCGTTGGTAATCGGCATCCGCATATCGAGGATGATGGCGTCGGGCGGCGCAGCCTGAGCTGCGGCCAGGCCGGCGTCGGCCGACAATGCGGTCACCACCCCAAATCCCTCCAGCTTGAGCATCCTCGCAAACGTGTCCGCCACCGACCGGTCGTCGTCCACGATGAGGATCGTCCGGGTGGCGGCTTCGGAATGATGCGGCTCGGCTGGAGCAATCACCGTATCATTCTCAGCCCTCTAGGGTTGCACGTCAAGCACTCAGCTCGGCTCGGGCTCCTGCCCGCAATTTTACAGATTGGCAGCGGGGACGAAATTCCCCGTTTTCATGAGGGACTGATTCGGGGTACTGTCTGGTGCCGGAGGCGAAGTGAGTCCAATTCTGGTACGGCCCGTCCGCGAGCAGCTCGAGCACGACCGTGTCATCCGGCTCCTGCAGGTGAAACTCAAGCGCAAGCACGACGTCGTGACCAACATCGGCGAGGACCAGACGGTTCCCGTGCGCATCGGACAAGTGCAGATCTTTCCGGATCTGGTGCTGACATCGGTCGATCGCGGTAAAAAGCTGATGGGTACGGTCGAGGTTGAAACCGCCGAATCGGTCAATCACCTCGAAGCGATGGCTCAGTGGGCGCACCTCGGACGGGCCCGGGCCCCGTTCCACCTCTATGTACCCGCAGGGTGCGTGGACATCGCCCGGAGGCTGGCGGTGGAGAACGGCGTCAACGTCGCCGAGATTTGGAGCTATCACACGATCGGAGACCAGACTCGCTTCACGCTCGTCCACCGGGCGCCCGCCGACGCACGCAAAGCTCAGGAAGCCGCCCGGCCGGCGGCCCCCGCGCGACCCGCAGCCCCCGCGCCCCGGGCGGCGGTTCCGAAGAAGCGACGGGAGCCCGAACCCGCCAGGAGGAAGGCGGTCGCGACGCGGAGCGCAGGGAAAGCCGCGCGATCGAAGCGGTCAGCCGCCCCGAAGGCTGCGTCTGCCCGACCGCAGAAAAGGAAGTAATCCCTGCCGACGCTGCGCTTCACACGAGACAAGCGTGGGTACGAAAACACCTACGTCGTCCATAGTCCGAGGCGGCGGAACCGGGGCCGTCCCAGAATTCTTTATTGGTTCCGTACTCCACCGGGCGTCCGCGTCGGTCGAGCAGCCCTCGACGAAGAAGCCATCCGCTCGATCGAAGAGCATCACCCGCAGATCCACTTCGATTGGCCGCAGATTCTGAACGGCGAGGAGGAGCCAGCACCGCCGGAGCCGCCGGGTCGAGCTGAGCCGGTTGAACCGCCAGCGCCCGCGCCGGGTGCGACGGCGGAGGCGGACTCCGGTCTCGTGCTGCCGCCAACGCCCGAGGAGCCGGTCAGCCCTGCTCATGCGCGCCTGGGATCGGAGGGCCTTGCGCGGCTCCGTGCCCGGTTTGCGGACGTCTCCGCCACCATCAGCCGGCGGGTCCAGGACGAAGGGCGCCGGCAGCAGCTCCACGAACTGGCGGAGCGGCTGAACCCGGACAGCTGGGTTACTGCCGAAGAAGTGCAGCGCGGGCTCGACGAGTACGAGACCGTCCTGGCTTCTCTTCGAGAGGTGGTGGGACGGCGACGCCGCCGGAAACGCTCCCGGCCGGCACCGATGATTTCAGCGGGAAATCCGGCGGGGCAGGCCGTCTCCAGCGAAGAGGAAGAGGACGAGGGCGACTCCGAAGGTTCAGAGCCGGCCTGACGGGCTCCCGGCGCCGCTCGCGCTCGCCGGTGGCACAGGCGGGTGGTTTATAATCAGCAGCCATGCAAGCAGTATCCCGGAGGCAGGCGAGGTGTGCTTGTGCACTACTGCTCGCGACGATCGGTGTCGCGATTCAGGCGCAGGATCAGCGCAAGCCCGATTTCACTTCGCGCGTCGAGCTCGTCACCACGGACGTCGTCGTCCGCGACAACAACGGCCAGTTCATCGCCGACCTCAAGAAGGAAGACTTCGAGGTCCTCGAAGACGGTGTTCCTCAGAAGCTCGTCTCGTTTTCGCTGACCCACGGCGGACGCAGCTACAACATCGCCGCGCCACCTCCGGCCCCGGTTGCCGAAGGCATTCTCCTGCCGCCGTCGCGGCCGGCGACCGACGCGGCCGGCCGCATCTTCCTGATCTTCGTCGACGATCTGCACCTGGATTTCCGCAATACCGGTCGCATCCGTGATCTGTTCAAGAAGATCTCCGACGAGCTCGTACACGAGGGAGACATGTTCGGCATCGTCTCCACCGGCCCGTCGTCGATCTCGATCGACCTGACGTACGACCGGCGCCGGCTGACCGAGGCGCTCAAGAAGATCTCCGGATCTGCGCTCGCGCCCAAGGACATCCTCGACGTACCTGAAGGGTCGCAGGGACCGCCCGAAGTCCGGCACCGGGCGCATGTCGCGTTCTCGACCGCGGGCGACATGATGCGGCAGCTGGAGCAGGTGCACAATCGCCGCAAGGCCTTCATCTACGTCAGCAACGGGTACGATCTCGATCCGTTCTCGAAGACACGGGCGAAGAACGAGCTCGAACGCTACGGCATGCTGCGCGACAACGTCGACAACAGCAACGGCGATGCCAATAACCAGCAGGATCCGAATGATCCCGCGCTGCGTGGCAAGGGCAACCAATGGGCGTTTGCCGATCTCGTCGGCGAACTGGCGGAGCTCACGCGCGCTGCGGTTCGTGCCAACACCACCATCTACACGATCGATCCCCGGGGGCTGGTGGGAGGACCGGACCTCGATGAAAAGATCGATATGACGGAGTATCTCGACTACGTGCGGAACACGCAGGACAGCCTGCGCGTCCTCGCGGATCTGACCGGCGGGATCGCCGTCATCAATCAGAACGATTTCACGAAGGCGCTCAAGCGCATCGACCAGGAAACGAGCGACTACTACGTCGTCGGCTACTACTCGACGAATCCGGATCCGACGAAGCGGCGCCGGCAGATCGAGGTGAAAGTCACGCGGCCGGGCGCCAACGTCTGGCATCGGACCTCGTACACGTTGAAAAAGCCGAACGAGCCGCGCTGATCGGCTGTTTACAGGCGCGCTCATCGCTATTTACACGGTTGTGCAGCGAGGCTCGGCTTTCGCGCTGCTATAACTGTTTGACTGTCACGGCTGAGCCATCCGCGATAGTGCTCTACCCCTGTTCACAAGAACCCTGTTCTCTTTGCCGTCTTGCACCTGGAGAAAGACTTTTATGACTTCGAGCGTCGTACCATCACGCCGCCGCCGGCTGTCGGATGATTTACGCGCGCCCGCGTCGGCTCTCAAAGCCGCCCTGGCTACGTTTGCCTTTCTGATCCTCAGCGCGGCTGCGTTCGCGCAGACCGTCACCACCGGCAATCTCGCGGGCACCGTCCGGGATGCACAGGGTGGCGTGCTTCCCGGCGTCACCATCACTGCTGTCCACACGGCGACCGGCACCCGGTACGAGGCAATCACCGACGAACAGGGGCAATTCAACATCCTGAACGTTCGTGTCGGCGGATACGAAATCCTCGCCGAGCTCGCGGGGTTCCGCCAGCAGCAGCAAGCGGGCATCGAGGTCGCGCTGGGCGAGCGGCGGGCAGTCGACTTCCGGCTGCAGATCGCGGCGGTCACCGAAACGGTCGAAGTCATCAGCCGGCCCACGGTCATCGATTCGTCGGTCGCCGGCACGGGCGCCAATGTCTCGAACGCCGTCAAGGAAGCGCTTCCGACGATCACCCGCAGCATCGCCGACATCGTCCGGGTGAGCCCGCTGTTCAGCTCCCAGGGTTCGGGCGCCGGCGACGGCGCCTCGGTCGTTTCCGTAGCGGGCAACAGCTTCCGCTACAACGCACTGCAGATCGACGGCGCGGCCAACAACGACCTGTTCGGACTCGCGGGATCAGCGGGCGCTCCCGGCGGAGCGGCGGAGACGACGCCAATCAGTCTGGACGCGATCCAGGAAATCCAGCTGGTCGTCTCTCCCTACGACGTGCGGCAGGGGGGCTTTTCCGGCGGCGGTATCAACGCCATTACAAAGAGCGGCTCGAATTTGCTGCGCGGCACGGCGTTCTTCTTCGGCCGCAACCAGGACTGGGTTGGCAAGGGCGCTGACGACCGCGCCATCGCGGAGTTCAAGGACAAGCAGGGCGGCTTCAGTCTCGGCGGCCCGATCGTTCAGAACAAGGCGTTTTTCTTTGGCACGGCCGACTATGCCCGCAAGCTGAGGCCGACCGGGTTCTCGGTGAGTTCCACCGGCCAGCAATTCGGCAACGAAGCCGCGGTGAACCAGGTCCTGAGCATTCTCAAGAACAAGTACAACTACGATCCCGGCCCCGATCCGCTCGGAGAGTTCGGCAAGGCCACCGACAGCAACAAGTATTTCGTCCGGGGCGACTTCAACCTCGCGCGAAATCACCAGCTGACGGTCCGGCACAACTACATCGATGCGCTGAACGACGTCGGGTTCCCGAGCCTCAGCACGTTCCGGTTCCCGGACTCGTACTATCGTTTCAACAGCACCACGAACTCGACGGTCGGCCAGCTCAATTCCACGTTCGGCAAGGGCGTCAACGAGTTCCGGGTCACCTACACGCGGGTGCGTGATTTCCGCGACCATGCCTTCGAGCAGCCGCCGTTCCCGCAGGTCACCGTCGTGCTCACCGGCAGCACCACGGTGGTGGCTGGAACGGAACAGTTCTCTCCGCGCAACGAGCTCGATCAGGACATCATCGAGATCAACGACGCGTTCACACTCCTCAAGGGACAGCACGCGATCACGATCGGCACCCACAACGAGCTGCTCGACATCCGCAACCTGTTCATCCGCGACAACTTCGGCACATACAGGTTCAACACGATCGAACTGTTCGATCAGGGTTTCGCGCAGCAGTACGACCGCAGCTTCTCGGCAACGAGCGATCCGCTGCAGTCTGCCGCGTTCGGCGTCAATCAGTGGGGCTTCTACATTGGCGATCAGTGGTACGTGCGCCCGAGGGTGACGCTCACGTATGGACTGCGGATGGACGCACCGCAGTTCCCTGACAAGCCCAATTCCAATGCCGCTGCCCTTGCCAATTTCGGATACGCGACCGACGTCGTTCCGAATGGCGTGCAGTGGTCGCCGCGCGTCGGTGTCAACTGGACGCTGAACGAAACGAACACGGCGCAGGTCAGGGCCGGCCTGGGAATCTTCACGGGCCGCCCTGCCTACGTGTGGATTTCCAACCAGTTCGGCAACACCGGCATCGACTTCACCCGGATCGGGGCGGGGAACAACGCCGCGAACCGGATTCCGTTCATCGCGGATCCGCTGAATCAGCCCACGACAGTCACCGGGGCGACCGCCGGCACGTTCAACAACGAAGTCGACATGATCGATCCGGACTTCAAATATCCGTCGATCCTGCGCGGCAACATCGGCGGGGACACGCAGCTGCCTGGCGGAATGGTCGGAGTCGTCGACTTCGTCTGGTCCAAGACGATGCAGGACATCAAGTACCAGAATCTCAACCTGGTCCAGCTCTCGGGCGTGACGGGAGTGGGAGGACGGCCGTTCTTCGCGCGCAACAAGGTATCGACGGTGAGCGACGCGATCCTCCTCGAGAACACGGACGAGGGCTACAACTGGAACGTGAGCTTCGAGGCGCGTCGGCCGTTCCGGAACGGCTTCTTCGCGTCCGGTTCCTATGCTTATGGCGTTTCGAAGTCGATCATGGACGGGACGTCGGATCAGGCGGCCTCCAACTGGGGCAACGTCTACATTCCGGCGAACCCGAACGATCCACCGCTCGTCCGTTCGAACTTCGACCCGGGCCACCGCATCACGATGTCTGGTGCGTACGACGTGCCCATGGGGGGAGAGTTCAAGACGACGGTATCGCTGTTCTATTCGCTGCAGTCGGGCCGGCCGTACACGCTGACGACGAGTTCTGACGTCAATGGCGACGTTCGCGGCACGAACGACCTGCTCTATATCCCGTCGTCGGCGACCGAGTTGATCTACCGGAATGGCACAAATCCGGCGACCTACGAGGACTTCATCGGCCTGATTCGCGACGATGACTGTCTCTCGAAGTACATCGGATCGATCATTCCGCGCAACGCGTGCCGTGCACCGTGGTCGAACACGCTCGATGGCCGCGTCGCCGTGCAGTTGCCGTTCGGCGGCCGCGTCAAGACGGAAGTGACGCTGGACATGCTGAACCTGGTCAACCTCTTCAACTCTAACAAGGGCATGTTCGAGTACATGTCCTTCGGGCAGCTGAGCCTCTACGCGCCGGTCTCGTCGGCGAACAACACGACAGTCACACCGACGCAGCCGCTGATCGGTTACAACCTGTCGTCGCTGATGGCGCCGACGTTCCGCAAGTTCCTGCGCGACGACCTGCGGTCGCGCTGGCAGATGCAGCTCGGCGCACGCGTCCGGTTCTAGTTCAGCGCTCGACACACGACAGAACGCCCGGTCACTTCGGTGGCCCGGGCGTTTTTTTTTGAGATGGAGCCCTTCTCCCTTTTCTATCGTCCCGGCGCGAAGCAGCTCGACTCGTAGTCGCCGGCAGTGCCTTGCGGGCACGCGGAGTAGCCGGCTGCCGTGGCGTCGCCGGTGTTGTTGAAGAAGACGCGATTGTTGATGTCGACTCTCCGGTAGTCGGCAGGCGCGACGTACCTCCGCGTGAAGTAGTCGCCGACGAGTCTGAACGGTGTCCCGCCATCGATACGCAACCGGTATTCGAACGGAAGCTCGGTCAGCGGATTGGCGCTGTTCCAGATCCCCCGTCCCGTCTGCTGTGCCTCGATCTCCGCGGCGCGGTACTCCTCGAACCGGCCGACGTTCGGCCAGATCACGAAAAGCACCCCGTGGCCGTTTCGAAGCTGCTCGCGATTGATGTCGACGCCGTCACGCCGGATGACATGACCCAGGACGCGGCCGAACGGGTCGATACGCATCTGTTCGAGCTCGATGCGGATTTCCGTTCCCGCCGGCAGGAGCTCGAGAAGCGCGCTCGTGGCCTGGCCGCCCCATGGCGATTGCGAAGTCTCCGCGGCGTCAATGTGCAGGAACCTGACAACCGCTACCCCATCGAGCGCAGGCGTGATCCGCAGCGTGTCGCCGTCGGTGATCGACGACACCGTGTAGGTGGTGGCCGCGGGCGGAGGTTGGGGAGGCTGAGAAGGCGCGGAAGGGGAGTCCGATCCGCAGGCGCCGCAGGTGAGGACCGCGGCCAGCACCAGACCCCGATATTTCCGCAGCACTCCCCCTATGATCGCCTGACCTTTCGGCGACGCGCTTTCGCCGATTCGAAGAGGCCGCGCTCGTTCAGCTCGTCGTTGACCCGCTGAACTCCCGTGGCCAGGTAGTGCTCGTCGATCTCGACGCCGACGAAATCCACGTCGAGACGCGCCGCCGCTACGGCACTGCTACCCAGCCCGAGGAACGGATCCATCGCACATCGGATTCGGTCCGCGCCATGCAGCCGCATGCAGTATTCAGCGAGCCGTGGCGGAAACGTCGCCGGGTGGGGCCGATCGCGGTCGCGGAACTTGATCGTGTCGTAGGGAATGAACCAGGCGTTGCCGCGGCACCGTCTGTTCACGCCGCCGGTGCGCCACCGGGCGATGTTCGACGCGTCCTGGTATTGCACGCCGATGCTCCGCCGGTCGAGCGGCGTCCGCCCGGCGGGGGTGAAATGGAACACGAACTCGTGACAGTCGTTCAAGAATCGGACGCTGTTGATTGGCTTGTAGTGGCCGACCGCGAGGTCCTTCTCGAGGGCTGCGGCGGCGCCGGCGGCGTCCTTCTCGATTGCGATCGACTTGATCCAGTGGATGGTGTTCTGAAGCTGCAGGTGCTTGCGCGCGGCCTGGGCGATGTCCATCGCCGTCCACGGGTCGGTCGGCTTGGCGCCCAGGTTCAGGAAGAGCGATCCCTCCGGCTCCAGGCAGCGCGCGGCCGCAGCCGTCCATTGTCCTGTCCATTCGAGGTATTGCTCGCGCGGCCGGGAGTCGTCGTACGACCGGTAGTCGATTCCCAGGTTGTACGGAGGCGACGTGACGATGATCGAAATGGAGCCTTCAGGCAGCGAGCGGAACACGTCCAGGCAGTCGGCCTGGTAGAACGAGAGAGTGGAACGGGCGGTACGAACGACGGTCTGCGGTGACGGCTCACTGGTGCGCGTGCCGGGACGTGGCATGGCGCACCAGTCTACTGTGTTCCCTGACGGGACACTTACGACGCTTTTATCTCGGCACCCGTGAGACCAAACGTGGTCGACGTGAGGGTGTGATTACGGCGGTGCGCGTGATGCTCACACGCGCGCCCTTTCTCCTCAACGTAAGTAACCTCACGGTTCGTAGCCACTTCCCGATAGCGACCGGTGACGCATCCGCATCCGAGAGTCGTGAATCCGAGGAGGCGAACTAGGCTCATCATGACGGGCTCCCACCGACGCTTCAGCAAGTCCCGTACCGCAGAGGTCGGCGTGCGCTAACGACAGATTTCGCACCACCTTCCGGGCGCTGGCCGCTGGAAATCCGGGTTTCGTCCAACCCGGCGGACGCTCCGCGCGACGCCTGCCGATCGCTGCAATGAATCGTCAACCCGCCTCCTTGAATCATCACACCAACATGTTGGATGGCCGCTCTCCACACGCCCGGCGCGCGTCTTCCGGCGCGACCGCAGCTGAGAGTTTTCAGACGCTCGTGCAACCACACAGAGACGCTGGCACACGTCACTCGCGGCGTTATCGATCGATGGCTTCGACGCTTGCCGTCGGCGGACGGTCCCGGATCGGGAGGGATGCGCGGGCGCGAACACTCCTTCGAAGGCCACGAGTAGACCCCCAGGTAAATGAAAGTCATGGCTATGGCAGACTAAATGTTGGCGAGTCTCGATCCGACTGACTAGTTGTCGAGGACTTTCATCCCGAACCAGGGCACGCCTGAATACAGCTGTGGTGGCATCCATCTTGGGTACGGTCGCGGTCAGAACAGTCAACCGCCTGATTCCTGTGGAATTTCGTGATCCGGGAACTGTCGGGTTACAGTTCTCGTTGCGACGGGCGCACATTATTGCTACACTATGTGCGTTCCAAACCACTACAACGGTTGATTCCCAGCCAGCCGGTGTCGTATCGGAGGATTCGTGCGCTTGATCCGCCCTCTGAACGTAGCTCGACTGCTTGCGCTGATGCTCGCTTTCAGCGTCTGTGCGCCGACGTCCGCCCTCGAAGCGGCCACCCGGAAGAAGTCCTCGGCGTCGACCCGCACGACCAAGCCGACCTATTCGGCGGCCGCGTCCCGCGCCCGGAAGGCCCGTCTCGCGCGCGCCCGCGCCGCCGCCCGGGCACGGGAACAAGCCCGCCTCGCAGCGCTTCAGGAGGCGATGCGCCCGCGGTTCAAGACCGATGCGACCGGCGCCCAGGTCCCCGACATCCGCGCCGCCGCCGCCATCATTTTCAATCCCGAAACCGGCCAGGTCCTCTGGGAAGAGAACGCGCAGGACAAGCGATCTATCGCCAGCATCACCAAGGTGATGACGGCCCTCGTCTTCCTCGAAGACAATCCCGATCTGTCCCAGGAAATCACCGTCGAGCGGGGCGACGTGTACGCCGCCTCCACGACCTATCTCCGGGCCAACGAGCGCGTCACGCTCGACAACATCCTGCATTTCACGCTGATTGCGTCCGACAACGCCGCGGCCCGCGTGCTGGCTCGTGTCTCCCACGGCGGTTCCGCGTCCTTTGTCGAGCGGATGAACGAGAAGGCTGTCGAGCTCGGCCTCGAGAGCACCAGCTTCGCCGACCCGTCAGGGCTGAACCCGGCCAACGTGTCATCGGCCTACGACCTGTCGCGCCTGATCTCGTTCGCGTCCGCGAACGACACGCTTGCCCCGATCATGCGCACGGCGGAATACACCGCGCGGACGTCCCGGCGCACGATCACGATTCGAAACACCAACCACCTGGTGCGCGGCGGCGAAGTCGATGTGCTCGGCGGGAAGACCGGCTTCATCTCGAAGGCCGGCTACTGCCTGGCGACACTCCTCAAGCTGCCGCAGAGCAATCATCAGGTTGCGGTGGTCGTGCTTGGCGCGGGCTCCAACAACGGCCGCTTCTGGGAAACCAGGCACCTGTTCAACTGGCTGGCCGAGAAGGCCTCCGACGTGTTCGCCAAGGAACAGGAATCGAAGTAGAAGGCGCTTCCCGCCCCTTCGACAGGGCTCAGGGGCGGAAGCCACGGGAAGGTCCGACGCCGTTCAGCAGATGCTGACGGCGTCTTTATTTGTACCCGCGCTGCATCGCTGCCGCGTCGAGTGGCAGAGTCGCCACCGAATCGACCGCGGGCATGACCGGACGCGACGCGTTGCGGGCGTCGTAGGCCTTGAGATAGCGCTCGCAGACGTCGCACGCCGACAGACGATAGCGGCCGTCGCGGCTGGTGAAGGACGTAATCCTCGACCGGTCGGCGTTCCGGCAGAACGGACACATGATCTGATCGAAGCGCCACCGCGCCAGGCAGCGGCCGCAGATCAGCAACCGCTCGGCGGCAGGAGTGATGACCGCGAGGTCGGGCTCGCCGCCGCAGACCGGGCAGTGGCCGCGCATCCAATCCGCGAGATCGACCCGCGCCAGGATCGCGTCGGCCGCACGCGTCAGGATCGGCCGCATCGCCTGGAGCAGCACCGTCTCCAGTCTTTCGAGTTCGGCCGGGACCGTGCCGGACGGCCCGGTGCCTTCGAACCAGGCCCGGACGAGAGACGGGAGACGTTCGGCATCGCGGGCGATGAGGTCGATCTTTCGAAGGTCCGCCGCATCGAGCGCTTCGTGCGTGCGCATGGCGGCGGCCGCCGCCCGCACCAGGAAGCGTACGTCGCTCCAATCGATCTTCAGGTGATCAAAGTGGAGAATCGGACCGGCCGCGAGGAGACCGGTGAGATGCGCCGCGTCGAGATTGATGGCCGGCAGCGGAACCCGGGACTGAACGCGCCGCTGCAGCTGCAGCAGCTCAATCTGAAGATCAGCGGCGGAAGAGAGGTCAGGCTGCTGTTCCTTCAGACGCCGAAGCTCGACGATTTCTCGAGGCTCGGTCCTCGGCTGCTGAGCTTCCGTCACGGCCGGATTGTACTGGACGCAGGTTTCTCTGGCTATCGGGGAAATCCACCGCTCCTTCAAATCCTGGTATCGGACATGGCCATCACGGCCCAAATCGCGCGGCGAATCACGGCACCGCGGGTGGGCATGTTAAACTCATGGTTTTCGGCGCACGCCGTGACGCCCCACTGATTGATGGCGAAGAAACGTTCTACTGCATCTCGATCCGAACCGTCCCCCAAGGCCGCCCCCCGAAAAGCATCGAAGCCGCCAAAGGCTACGCGAGCCAGCTCCACCGCGAGCGCCGCGCCCGTCAGCAGGAAAAAAGCCGCCGCTGCGCCGATGCCGCCACCCCATCGCCAGAAGGTGGGGAAGGGATCGCCGGCCCGGCTCCGCACGCGGCCGTCGAAGGCAACCCCGCTCAACATCGTGATGGTGGCGTCCGAGATGCAGCCGTTTGCCACGAGCGGCGGTCTCTCGGAAGTCGTCAGCGCGTTGTCTACGACGCTCGGCCGCCTCGGACATACGGTCACCGTCATCGTGCCTCGATACCGGCGCGTCGCCATCTCGCCGGCGGTTGCCACCGATAACCCGACGCCTCATCGAGCGGAACCTGGTCCCGATGCGACCGCGGAATTCGAGATGGGGCCCAGGCAGCAGACGGTGAGTTTTTATCGGCGCCCGATCTCAGATCGTGTGTCGGTCGTCTTCGTCGATGCGCCGGAACTGTTCGATCGCGATGAGCTCTACGGCGACGACCGGGGAGACTATCCTGACAACGGCTATCGATTCGCGGTGTTCAGCAGGGCCGCCCTCGAATACGTGCGGCTCCGTGGCGTGCGTCCCTCGGTCATCCACGTGCACGACTGGCAGGCCGGTCTGGTCCCGGCGTATCAGAAGATGCTGTTTTCCCCCGACCCGATCATCGGAGGAGTGCCGGCGGTCTTCACCATTCACAATCTCGCGTTTCAGGGAGTGTTCCCGCCCGACACGCTGAGCCAGATCGGGTTGCCCCGGGACGTGCTCCACGTCGAGGCGATGGAGTTCCACGGCCGCGTCAGCTACCTGAAAAGCGGGATCAATTTCAGCGAGCGGATTACGACCGTCAGCCCGACGTATGCCCGCGAGGTGCTCACCCCGGCCATGGGCTTCGGTTTCGAGGGTATCCTCGCCCGCCGCTCCGATGATCTCGTCGGCATCCTGAACGGCATCGACACCGAACGTTGGAACCCGTCGACCGACCAGTTCGTGCGGGCGCACTACACCGCGGACGATCTCTCCGGTAAACGAGAAGCCAAGCGGCAGCTGCTCGAGCGCACCAGCCTGGACGTGTCGGAGGAAGGCCTCCGACGGCCGCTGATCGGTCTGGTCTCGCGTATGACCGACCAGAAGGGATTCGACCTGATTGCCGCCGCGCTGGAGGACTTGATGGCGCTCGATGCGGCCTGGGTCATGCTAGGGAGCGGAGAGCGCCGGTACGAGCAGCTCTGGAGCCGCTTGCCGGAGCGGTTTCCGGGTCGTGTCACGACCCGGATTGGCTACGACCATGGGCTGGAGCACCTCATCGAAGCCGGCTCGGACGCATTCCTCATGCCCTCGAGGTTCGAGCCCTGCGGCCTGAACCAGTTGAACAGCCTCCGCTACGGGACGCTGCCGATCGTGCGGGCGACCGGCGGATTGCAAGACACCGTGACCGATGCCTCGGCGAAGGGGGGGAACGGGTTCACTTTCGCCGACTACTCCCCCGAGGCCCTCGTCTCTGCGGTCCGCCGGGCCCTGGAGGCCTACAAAGCGCCCGGAAAGTGGGAACGGCTGCAGCGAAGTGCCATGAAGAAGGACTACTCCTGGGACGTCCCGGCCCTGGAGTATGTCAAAGTGTATGGTGCGAATTTCTGAGGACAACGACTTATGGCTTCCCAAAACGTCCAGACCCTGACCGACTCGAACTTCGAACAGACCGTCAACCATACGCCTCAGCCCATCCTGGTGGACTTCTGGGCGGAGTGGTGCGGGCCGTGCCGGCGCCTGGCGCCGACCGTGGACGAGCTCGCCAACGACTACGACGGACGGGTCGTGGTTGCGAAGATGAACGTGGACGAGAATCCGGCGACACCGATGCGCTTCAGCATCCGCGGAATCCCGACCCTGCTGTTGTTCAAGGGCGGCCAGCTGGTGGAGCAGGTCGTCGGCCTCGCCGACAAGGACTCTCTGAAGAAGCTCATCGACAAGCACGTCTGACCCGCGATCCCGTCCGACCATGCCTTCGCCTCGCAACGTCATCGTCATCGGATCCGGCCCGGCAGGGTTGACCGCGGCGCTCTATTCGGCGCGCGCCAACCTCAAGCCGCTCGTTATCGAGGGGCACGAAGCCGGCGGACAGCTGATGTTGACCACGCTCGTCGAGAACTGGCCGGGCTATCGGAACGGTATCGATGGGCCGGAGCTGATGGGGGAGATTCGCGCCCAGGCCGAGCGCTTCGGCGCCGAGATCATCCGCGGCAACGTGACCGAGGTCGATCTCTCCGCGCGTCCTTTCACCGTCGTCACCTCGGAAGAGCGGTACGCGTGCCGGACGTTGATCGTCGCCACCGGCGCGTCGGCGCGGCTGCTCGGACTGCCCTCGGAACGCACGTTGATGGGTCGTGGCGTCTCGACTTGCGCGACCTGCGATGGCTATTTCTTCCGCGGCAAGCCGATCGCCGTCGTCGGCGGGGGCGACACCGCGATGGAGGAAGCGATCTTCCTGACACGCTTCGCGTCACACGTGACGGTGGTTCATCGCCGCGAGTCGCTGCGCGCCTCGAAAATCATGCAGGACAAGGCGTTCGCCAACTCCAAGATCGCCTTCGAGTGGAACACCGCGGTCGACGAGATCAAGGACACCGGCAAAGGCGAAGTGACCTCCGCCGTGTTGTTGAATCTGCAAACCGGTGAACGCAAGGAGCTATCGGTCGAAGGGGTCTTCGTGGCCATCGGCCACACGCCGAACACCGCGCTCTTCAGAGACAAGCTGGACATGGATGCGAACGGGTACATCAAGACCCACGACGGCACCAGGACCAGCGTGCCCGGTGTGTTCGCGTGCGGGGACGTCCAGGATCACATCTACCGGCAGGCGGTTACGGCCGCCGGTTCAGGCTGCATGGCTGCGATAGACGCCGAGAAGTACCTGGAAGGTGTGCCGCAGCACCTCGGCGAAGCCGAAGTGCACGCCTGAACGGGTTCGGGGTTCCAGGTGCCGGGTTCAGGGTTCGGTTCTCGGTTCGTGGTTCAGGGTTTACGGTTCATGTGTTCACAAGGCCGGGCAGTCTTGGCGGTTGGTCGATGAACCCGGAACCATGAACCCCGAACCGAACCCTGAACCCTGAACCGAACCGAGAACCTGGAACCCGGCACCCTGAACCAACCTAGTCGATCCACCCCCCACCAAGCACCACGTCGCCATCGTAAAAAACCACCGCCTGGCCCGGCGCGACCGCGTACTGGGGCTCGTCGAACACAGCGTGCACACGGTCGTCGGGGATCGCCGTGATCGAGACCGCGGCCTCTCGATGGCGATAGCGGATCTGGGCGGTCGCCCGCGTGCCGGCCACCGGGGGAAGGCCGGCGATCCAGTTCACGCCTGACGCGGTGAGCTCGGTGCGCTCCAGCGCCTCGCGCGGCCCGACGGTCACTGCGCCCTGCTCGGCATCGATCCCGACGACATACAGGCGTACCGGAGAAGAGAGCCCGAGTCCCTTGCGCTGCCCGACCGTGTAGCGGTGCACGCCGTCGTGGGTACCAACGACGCGCCCGGACACATCACGGATGGCACCCGTCGTCTTCGCAACGCCATGCTGCTCGAGGAAAACGGCGTGATCGCCGTCCGCGACAAAGCAGATCTCATGGCTGTCCGGCTTGTTGGAGACGAAAAGACCAAGCTCGCCGGCAAGGGACCGGACTGCCGCCTTGTCGAGCGCGCCCACCGGAAACAGCGCGTGCGCCAGCTGCGCCTGCGTCAGGGTGAACAGGAAGTAGGACTGATCCTTGGAGGCGTCCAGGCCGCGCATCAGCACATATCGGCCGCCCTCATCGTGCGCGACCCGCGCGTAGTGTCCGGTCGCCACCTGCCGGGCCCCGAGGCCCTCGGCTCGCGCCGCGAGGGTCGCGAACTTGAGATCGCCATTGCAGTGCACGCACGGGATCGGCGTCCGTCCCGCCGCGTACTCACGGACGAAGTTGGAAACGACGGTGTCGCCGAACTGCCGCTCGAAATTCACGATGTAGTGGGGAATACCGAGCTGCGCCGCGACGCGACGCGCATCGTGGAGGTCGTCGATCGTGCAGCAGGAGCCAAACCGGACCTCGCCATCCGCGTGCGACCCTGAATGGTCGTACAGCTGCATGGAGAGACCGATGACGTCGTGTCCCTCACGCGCGAGCAGGGCGGCGGCGACCGAGGAATCCACGCCGCCCGACATGGCTACAACTACGCGCATACTCCTCAGAGCTCTAACAGGAGGGCCAAAAATCTCCTGAACTCCTGGCCCTCTCGCTAATGAAGTCCCTTCCTATCGCCGCGCGCCCGTCAGCGAGCGCAGTTTCTCCACGGTTTTCGGCAGCTTCTCGAGCAGGTAGTCGATCTCGGCGTCGGTATTGCCAGCACCGAGGCTGAAGCGAATCGAGTTCTGGGCGCGGTGCGTAGGCAATCCCATCGCCCGCAGCACGTGTGAGGGCTCCAGCGTGCCGGAGGAACACGCCGCGCCGGTCGATACTGCGATCCCTTCGAGATCGAGCGCGATCAGCAGCGACTCCGCTTCGATGCGATCGAAGCTGATGTTCGTCGTGTTGGGCACGCGCAGTTCGCGGGCGCCGTTCACCACGGTCCCCGGAATCCGCGACAGGATTTCCCGCTCGAGCCGATCCCGGAGCGCCGCGACCCCGGCCGCTTCCGTTCCGAGCTTCGCCCGCCCGCGCTCTGCGGCCACACCCATGCCCGCGATCGCCGGCACGTTCTCGGTGCCCGCGCGGCGCGTCCGCTCGTGCTTTCCACCCGTGAGGATTGGAACGATGCGCGTGCCTCGCTTGATCCAGAGCGCCCCGGCGCCCTTTGGTCCGTTGAATTTGTGTGCAGACAACGACAGGAGGTCCACACCCAGTTCCCGGACGTTGATCGGGATCTTCGCAACCGACTGCACGGCGTCGGTATGAAACAGCGCGCCCTTCGAGCGGGCGATCGCCGCGAGCTCCGCGACCGGCTGAATCGTGCCCAGCTCATTGTTCGCGTGCATCACCGAGACGATGGCGGTGTCGTCGGTCAACGCGTCCTTCAGCGCATCCGGCGAAACGATCCCCGATTCACCGACCGGCAGCAGTGTCGTCCGCCAGCCACGCCGCGCAAGGGCCTTCAGGGTGACCAGCACCGCCTCGTGCTCGATGGAGGTCGCGATCAGGTGTTTGCGCCCGGTCGGCTCGAGTGCTTCGGCCGCGCCACGAAGTGCAAAATTGTCCGCTTCGGTTCCGCCGCTGGTGAATACAAGTTCTGACGGCTCTGCGCCGATAAGAGTGGATACCGCGCTGCGGGCCTCATCCATGACGGATTTGGCTTGTTGACCCAGGCGGTGGACACTCGAAGCATTTCCATACTCGTCGCGGAGGACGCGCATCATCACGTCCGCGGCGGAGGGGTCCACCGGGGTCGTCGCGTTATGGTCGAAATAGATGCGCATGGGTGACCCTCGATCATAACATCGACGCTAACTCTCAGCAGTAAAAGGACTAGACAGGTCGCGGGGCCTTGCTTATACTTTTTGACTGCTGCGCTTGGAGGAAGCGTCAGAGAGACACCCTGCGGAGATTACATTTCGGACACGTGGAGAGTGCCACATGTGGAAACGGGACGAAGCGGCAAAGCCGGGTGGGCAGTCACAGCCATCGTCGGCACCGGCGCCAGTCACGCCGGCCGCACCCCCGGTAGCCGCGGAGGCGGCCCGGCCCCAGCCCATCACAAGCGTAGACACACCCCGCGGACTGGAGAAGACCGTGAATATCGGCAAATCCGTGATCATCAAGGGCGAGCTCAACGGCAGCGAGGACCTCACCATCGAGGGCCAGGTCGAAGGCAAGATTGAACTTCGACAAAATGTGCTGACCATTGGTCCGAACGGCAAGATCAAGGCGCAGGTATTCGCAAAGTCCGTGATTATCCTCGGAGAGGTCACCGGTAACGTGACCGCGACCGAGAAGGTGGACATCAGAGATAACGGTTCAGTCGACGGCGACATCACGGCTCCCCGTGTGGCGATCGCCGAGGGCGCGCACTTCCGCGGCAGCATCGACATGCAGCGGGCGGGCGCCAAGCCGGGCGAGAGCAAGCCGGCGGAGAAGGCAGCCGAGCAGAAGGCAGCTCCGGCCGCCCAGCCCGCAGCGCAGCCGACGCCGGCGGGCGCTTCGCGGTAACGGGATCCCCGGCGGTCAGCGCGCAGGAAGGCCGTTCACGCCAGGAGTCCCGCGATCTCATCAAGGTCGTGGCTCCTGGCCTGAGTCCTGACTCGCTTGGTTTTCCTCTGCCATGCTCACTGATCTCCTGAAATGGGGGGGCAAGCGCTCGGAGGGTTCGAGCCGCGGCGCTGAAGGTGCGTCTGAGCGTGACGAACCGGTCGTCGCGTCGAAAGCCTTTCCGAAGTTCGTGGCCACCCTGTCGCAGAAAGAGTCGCCGGTCCTGCTCGACCTCGGTCCGGTCATCGGATCGAATGTCGGGTTCTGCGGCGAACGGCTTGGCTGCAAGCTGTTCATCGAGGACCTGCTGGCCGATGTCGATCGCACCCTGCGCGGCACGGCGAAGACCGATCTGGCCAGCTCGATGCCGACCCGGTTCTCGCACGTCGACGGCAGCATCGACGGCATCCTCTGCTGGGACCTGTTCGACTACCTGGACAAGGCAGCCGCCCAGGCGCTTGCCGCGCAAATCGTTCGGATGCTCCGGCCGGGAGGCGCCGTGATGGGCTTCTTCTGCACGAGCGCGGTCGAACGGGCGCCGTTCACGAAGTTCGAAATCGTGGACGACAAGACCCTGCGCCACCGGAATCACCCGGGCGTCGGCGGCAAGAAGGTGAGCCTGCCGAACCGCGACATCCTCCGGATGTTCGAGGGGCTGGTCGTTGCGGATTCGTTCCTGCTCAAGAACAACACCCGCGAGATGCTGCTGCGGAAGAAGATTGTGGCGACACCGTCGGAGTCCGAAGAACCTGCCGCCGCTGCAGCGACTCCAGCGAAAACCTAGACGCCCCGGACGTCGTTTCGGTCAATCACAGGCGATTGACTGCGACCACTCCGCCCCGCGCCAGCTGCAGCCGGTCTGCGGCACTCTCCGAATTGGCGGCCAGCTCGAGATGGTCGGTGCTGCCGAACAGCGCACAGATCTCGCCCGGCTGGATGTCAGCGTAGGTGGCGACCAGCCGCCCGATCGAGCGGTCCCCGACCTTGACCTCCGTCGTTCCTGATTTCGCCACGGACTCGAACGTGCGGCGATCGATGTTGGTGACGACGTTGCCGAAGCGATCCGTGCGAAGGACAACCCCGGTAATGGACGTCTCGTTCACGGTGGGGGCCGGAATGTCGAGGCGCTGGTAATCCGGCGCGGGGCGGCCGAGCGCCGTCAGTTGCGTGCCCTTTGCCAGCCAGGCGGCGGCCGGCGCGAATCGATCCCGTCCTTCGAACGTCCGGCTCACGGTGGGCCGCGCGTACCGTCGATCGGTCAGCTCCACAATCTTCTTCGGCGCCCATTCGCGAAGCACGGCCGTGAGCACTCCGTTGTCCGGTGCGACGAAGCGATAGTCGCCCGCCTCGGCGGCGATACCGCGGCGTGCGCTGCCGACACCGGGGTCGACGACCGCGAGGAAGACGGTTCCGGCAGGAAAGTAACGGGCCGCCGCCGCCAGCTGAAGGGCCCCGTCCAGCACGTCGTGAGGCGGCACTTCATGCGTGATATCCACGAGCGTCGCGTCCGGACAGATATTGAGAATGACACCTTTCATGGTGCCCGCGTAGTGGTCGCGGGAGCCGAAGTCACTCAGGAGTGCGATTACGGGGCGCATCACCCCCAAGAATACAGCCAGTCAGGAGGCCGCCGGCAGGGGCGGCCGGCGCGGGCGGTGAATTAGAATACTCCGTTCATTTCTTCGTTCATTTCTTTGTCGGGGGCCTGATAAATGATCGATTTCGACCTCGCCGAGGAGCAGGTCCTGCTCGAGAGCTCGGTCCGCGAGTGGGGGGCGCGCGAAGTCGCGCCGCGCATTCGTGAGCTGGATCGCCAGCATCGTTTCGACCCGTCCGTGCTGCCGCAGATGGCAAAGATGGGACTGCTGGGCTGCGCCGTGCCGGAGGCCTATGGCGGAGCGGGCATGGACTACATCAGCCTCGGGATCATCAGCGAGGAGCTGGAGTATGTCGACACGTCGCTCCGCGTGATCATGTCGGTGCACGCCGGGTTGAACTGCCTGACGCTCCTCGCGTGGGGCAGCGAGGATCAGAAGCAGCGCTATCTGGTGCCGCAGGCGCAGGGAACGCGGATCGCCACCTATGGGCTGACCGAGCCGTCAGCCGGCAGCGACGTGCGCGGCATCCAGACCGTTGCGGTCAAGCGCGGTGACCGCTACCTGCTCACCGGCGAGAAGATGTGGATCTCGCTCGCCGATGTCGCCGATAACTTTCTGGTGTTTGCCTGGACGGATCTCGAGAAAAAGAAGCAGCGGGACACCTCAGGCCTCAGCGCGTTCATCGTCGAGCGCAGCTTCAAGGGATTCTCGAGCGGCACGCTCAAGGAGAAATGGGGCATCCTCGCAGGCAACACCGGCTTCTTCAAGATGGAGGACGTCGAGGTGCCGGACGAGAACCTGGTCGGCCGGCCGGGCGAAGGCTTCAAGATCGCGATGTTCGCGCTCGATCAGGGGCGCTTTACCGTTGCCGCCGGCGCGACCGGTCTGATTCGCGCGTGCCGGGACGCGAGCAGTGCATACGCGAAGGAGCGCAAGACCTTCGGCGTCCCGATTGCAGAGCATCAACTCGTCAAGGAGATGATCGCGCAGATGGAATCCGACTATCAGACGTCGCGGCTGCTATGGCTGCGCTCGGGGTTCCTGAAGAATCGCGGCCGCCGCAATACCCGGGAGACCGGCCTCGCGAAATGGTTCGCCACCGTCGCCTCGGAGCGTGCCGCCGGTGATGCGGTTCAGATCCACGGCGCGAACGGCTATTCCGACGAGTACCCGGTCGGCCGCTTTTATCGCAACTGCAAGGGCGCGGTGATTTACGAAGGCACGCGCGAGATTCACAAGCTCATGCAGGCTGACTACGTCCTCGGCTTCCGATCCGATCGTCCGACCCGGTGCGAGCTGCCGCCCTTCGGCGGCGGAGCACGGGACTGACCGGGCGCACGCGCCATGGACTCTGACCTCTCCCTCGATTTCCTGAGCGTGGTCGAACAGGCGGCGATCGCCTGCGCACACACCATGGGACAGGGCGACGGCGAGTCGGCCGATCGTGCCGCCGTCGAATCGATGCGGGAGTCGTTGGACGGCGTCGCCATCGAGGGCACCATCGTCATCGGGGAAGGGGAGCGGGATGCCGCGCCCATGCTCTACATCGGCGAGAAAGTGGGAGCCGGGGCCAGGCAGAATCCCGACGCGGCGATGCCGAAGATAGACATCGCCGTCGACCCGCTCGAAGGCACCAACCTGTGCGCCACCGGCGCTCCGAACGCGATCACCGTGCTGGCGGCCTCCGACAAAGGCGGTCTGCTCAATGCACCCGATCTCTACATGGAGAAGCTGATCGTCGGTGCGCCGGCCAAAGGGGCCGTGGATCTCGATGCACCGGTGGCCGCCAATCTCGAGGCGATCGCTCGCAGCCTTCGCCGGCGCGTCGAGGACCTCGTCGTCATGGTGCTCGACCGGCCGAGGCACCAGGCCCTGATCGCGGACATCCGGAAGGCCGGCGCGCGGATTCGTCTGATCCCCGACGGCGATGTCGCGGCGGGGATTGCCACCGCCGTGGCGGGGTCGGGTGTGCACGCGGTGATGGGCACGGGCGGGGCGCCCGAGGGCGTCCTGACCGCCGCCGCGATCCGGTGCCTGCAGGGTGAGATTCTCGGGCGGCTGGTGGTGAAAACTCCCGAGCACGAAGCGCGGTGCCGCGCGATGGGCATCACCGATTTCAACAGGGTCTATACGTCGGAGGAGCTCGCGTCCGGCGGGTCGCTGATTTTCGCGGCCACGGGTGTGACCGACGGCGCGTTGATGAAAGGCGTCCGCTTCTTCGGCGATGGTGTGCGCACCAGCTCGGTCGTCATGCAGAGCAAACCGGCACGGATCCGGTTCATCGATACCATCCACGTTCAGGGTGCGAACACCCTCGTCCGGTTCTGATCTTCTTCGCAAGCGGCTTGTCATCCTGGCAGCGCAACGTCTTCGCCGTCGCAACCGCGAGCTTCGTGGGCTTCACCGGCTTCACCCTGGTGATGCCGTTCCTCCCGCTCTACCTGCAGCAACTCGGCGTGCAGGACGTGGGCGACGTGGCGATGTGGTCCGGGTTGAGCCTGGGCGTGACGCCGGCGATGACTGCTCTCCTGGCGCCTGCATGGGGCCGGGTATCCGATCGCTTTGGCCGGAAGATCATGGTCGAGCGGTCGCTGATCAGCTTCATCCTCGTCATGGCGGGAATGGCGTACGCGACCCGGGCGTGGCACATCTTCGCCCTCCGGGCGGTGCAGGGACTGTTTGCCGGCTATGGCGGGATTGCGTTGACCATGGCCGCCGAGTCGGCGCCACGGGACCGTACGGCTTACGCGATCGGGACCGTGCAGACGGCACAACGACTCGGGCCGGCGATTGGTCCGATCGTCGGGGGCGTGGTCGCCCAGATGGTGGGACTCCGCCGGGCCTTTCTCGTCACGTCGGTCTTTTATGTGGCTGCCTTGCTGATTGTGTTCGTGATGTACGACGAACGCATCGGACGGCCGGAGACTCGGTCTGACGACCATGAACCGGTGCGATTCAGGAACGTGCTCGCGTTCGAGAACTTCATCCTGCTGATGGCGGTCGTTTTCGGATTGCAGATCGTCGACCGGAGCTACGGGCCGATCCTCCCGCTGTATGTGGCGGAGCTGGGCACAGCGCTCGATCGCGTGCCGCTGGTGGCCGGGCTCATTTTTTCGATCGCGGCCGGCGCCGGCGCCGTGGGCAACCAGCTGTGTACGCGTCTGCTGCGTGCGCGCACTCCCCGCGCGATCATTTCGGCCGCGACAGCGCTCGGCGCCGTGGGCGCGCTCGTCTTTCTCCTGTCGCCGCGCACCGTGTGGCTCTTCATCGCGACCCCGATCCTTGGCGTCGCGCTTGGAACCGCGACCACGACGACCTATACGGCAGCAAGCGCGGTGATGCCGGCCGGAGCCAGAGGGGCGGGATTCGGCCTGCTCACCACCGCATCTTTGACCGGGCTCGCGCTGAGCCCGATCCTCTCAGGCCTTCTCGGCGCGATCAGCATCCGTGCGGTGTTCCTCCTCGACGTGCTCGTGATGGTTGCGATCGCGGCGAGCGTCCGCAGGCTGATGGTGATGCGTGCGCCGGCCAGGCCGACGACCCCGGGGCACGAGGAAATCTGAATGCGCCGCCTTGTGAGCGATCCGGAACGGCCCGACGCGAAGGCGATTGCCGAAGCCGTCGAGGTCCTCCGGCGCGGCGGGATCGTGGCCTATCCCACCGACACGCTGTATGGACTCGCGGTCGATCCTACGAGCGATGAAGCGGTCAGGAAGCTGTTCGACCTGAAGGGGCGCGACGCGGCCGCGGCGATTGCACTCATTGCCGCGGAACCGGCTCAGGCAGAGCATGCGGGCCGGTTCGGCGCGATTGAGCGGCGGCTCGGCGCATCGTTCTGGCCGGGCCCGCTCACGATCGTCGTGCCGGCGGCGGAAACGATGTCGCAACTGCTCGCGCCGCGCGGCACGCTTGGGGTGCGGGTACCGGACCACCCGGTCGCGCGCGAGCTGGCCCGCCGCTTCGGGGAATGCATCACCGCGACGAGTGCGAATCCCTCCGGGACCGCCGCGCCTGCCAGCGCGGCTGGAGTGGTGGAAGCGTTTTCCGAGGGTGTCGATCTGCTGCTCGATGCCGGAGCGTCGCGCGGTGGTGCGCCGTCGACGATCGTCGAGGTCGTCGACGGGCGTCTGACCCTGCACCGTGCGGGCGCGATCGCCTGGGACCGCGTGCTAGAATCCGTTCAGTAATGCGCACCGCGGCTTCACGATCGGGCGCGCACGAGCCCCGGGAGCGTGCGGCACTCGTCGGCCTCTTTACCGGTCCTTCCCGCAACTTCGATCCTGAACATTCACTCGACGAGCTTGCCGGCCTGGCGGGCGCGGCCGGTGCCGACGTCCGGTTGCGCGTACTGCAGGAGCGGGCGAAACCCGATCCCGCGACCTTTCTCGGCAGCGGGAAGGTCGAGACGCTCGCGGCCGCATCGGACGAGGCCGCGATTGACACGGTGATCTTCGACAACGAGCTCACGCCGGCGCAGCTGCGCAATCTCGAGACCGCGCTCCAGCGGAAAGTCGTCGATCGGACGCAGTTGATCCTCGACATCTTCGCGCGAAGAGCGCGAACGCGGGAAGGCAAGCTGCAGGTCGAGCTCGCGCAGCTCAAGTATCTGCTGCCGCGGCTCGTCGGTTCGAGCGCCGCGTTGTCGCGCCTCGGCGGCGGTATCGGCACCCGGGGCCCCGGCGAGACCAAGCTCGAGACCGATCGGCGGCGGATCCGCCATCGCATCAGCGTGCTCTCATCGGAGATCGACGCCGTCCGGCGGCGCCGGGCCCAGCTGCGGGACCGCCGGCAGAAGTCGGCCGTTTCTACCGTGGCGCTGGTCGGCTACACGAACGCGGGCAAGACGACCCTCTTCAACCTGTTAACCGGCGGGGAAGCGGTCGCCTCCGATGCGCTGTTCGTCACGCTCGATCCTCTCGTCCGCAAGGTCAAGCTGCCGGATCGGCGCGAGCTGCTGGTGTCGGATACGGTCGGTTTCATCGACCGGTTGCCGCACTCCCTGGTGGCCGCATTCCGGGCAACGCTGGAAGAGGTGACCGGCGCGGATCTCCTCCTGCACGTAATCGACGCATCCTCGCCGGACCGGGCGCGGCATATGGACGCGGTAGCCGCGGTGCTCGGGGAAGTCGGCGCCGAGCGAGTACCAGTGCTCGAGGTGTTCAACAAGTGCGACCGGTTGGACGCCGCCGAACGCGGACGGCTTCAGGCGCTGCACCCGGGAGCGCTCTGCGTGTCGGCGCTGACCGGTGACGGCCGCGATGAAGTGATCGCGGCGATGGAAACCCGACTCGGGCTCGACGTAGCCCGGATCACCGTCAGCTTTCCCAACAACGGCGATCGGTCGAAGGAGCGCGTTGCCGAGCTGTATCGCGTGGGCCGGATCGTGCGCCACGTGGCCTCGGACGACGAGGTATCAATTGAAGCGGAGATTCCCAAGCGCCTGGTGCCGCGGTTCCACGATGTCCGGAGCACGACGGCATGAAGCGCGCGGCCGCAGCGTGTCTCCTGATCCTGGCGGCCGCCTGCGCGCCGAAAACGATCCCCGCGCCGCCGGCCGTCTCGACGCCGAAATACCCTGACTACATCTTCCCGGCACCGCCGGCCGGTATCGGCACGCCCGCCGCGATCGAGCGTCATCAGGCCGGCTGGGGCTGGTTGCAGGCGGGAGACCTCCGATCCGCGGAGCGCAACTTCAGCGCGGCGCTGAAACAGTCGCCCCCCTTCTATCCGGCCGAGGCAGGACTCGGCTACGTCGCCCTCGCGCAGAAGAAGCACAAGGAATCGCTCGTGCACTTCGATCGCGCCGTGGTGATGAATCCACGGTACGCGCCAGCGCTGGGCGGCCGCGCCGAGGCCTTGCTGGCGCTCGGGGAGGAAGAGGAAGCCGTGCAGAGCATCGAGGCCGCGCTGCAGGCGGATCCATCGCTCACCGGCCTCCGGACGCGGATCCAGGTGCTCCGCTTCCGCGGCCAGCAGCAGGAGATCGCCCGCGCCAGGCAGCTGGCCGAGGCGAACAAGTTCGACGAAGCGCGGGCCGCCTACGTCGCAGCCATAGAGGCATCGCCGCAGAGCCCGTTCCTGCATCGTGAGCTCGCGGAAGTCGAACGGCGCGCGGGGGATCTCGACAGCGCGCTCGATCATGCCCGCAAGGCCGCCGAGTTGGAGCCCGACGAGCCGCGTGCTCACGTCATGCTGGGGGAGATCTATGAGGCCCGCGGCGAGTTCGCCAGAGCCGCCGACGAGTTCGGCAATGCGGTTGCCCTCCAGCCGGACGATGCCCTCAGCGCGAGGATCGAGGATCTCCGGGCGCGGGCGGTTTTCGCCGCGATGCCGCCGGAGTATCGCTCCATCGGCGACTCGCCATCGCTCACGCGCGGACAGCTTGCCGCGTTGCTTGCGGTCAAGCTCGAGCCCGTGCTGAGCGGAACGCGGAACGCCAGCGCGGTCGTGATCACCGACACGCGGGCGCACTGGGCGGCGCCCTATATCCTCACGGTTGCACGGTCGGCGGTGATGGACCCGTTCCCCAACCACACGTTTCAGCCCGACCAGATCGTCCTGCGGGCCGATTTGGCCAGAGCGGTCAGCAGAACCCTCAACCTGATTGCGAAGCGCCAGCCCCAGCTGGCCGCCGGGTGGCGCAACCCGCGCCGCAAGTTCCCGGACGTCCCGACAGGCCATCTGAGCTATCCGGCAGCAGCACTCGCCGTTGAAGCGGGAGTGATGACCACGGCGGCTGACGGCAGCTTTCAGCTCAGCCGTCCCGTTACCGGCACGGAAGCCGTGGCCGCCATCGACAAGCTGGCGCAGCTCGGAGGCCGTCCCGCCCGATGAACCTGACGACCGCGAACCAGCTCACCATCCTGCGGATGCTGCTGATTCCGGTGTTCGTCATTCTCCTGATCTACGGATACCAGGGTTGGGCGCTGGTCACGTTCATGGTCGCCGGGTTGACCGATCTGCTCGACGGCCTGATTGCCCGCCTCGCCGGCGAAAAGACCACGCTTGGCGCGTGGCTGGATCCGATGGCGGACAAGCTGCTGCTGGTCACGATGTTCATCGTGCTGACGCTGCCCGGGATCGGGCTGGCGAACCAGTTGCCAATCTGGTTCACGATCCTGGTGATCAGCCGTGATGTCGCGATCGTCGCGACGGTCGCGGTGGTGAACCTGGCGATCGGACCGAGAACGTTCCGGCCATCGATCTTCGGGAAGGCTGCGACGGCCACCTACATCGTCACCGGCGTTGTCACCCTGTACTTCAACTATCTGGGACAGAAGACGCCGATCGTCGGGTTCTTCGTCTATGCCTCGCTGGCGATTACCCTGATTTCCGCATTCCACTACCTGATCCAGGCGGCCAGAATCGGGCAGTCACAGGCCAGGTAATTACCGGCTGTTTTCGGCCGCGACCTGCTCGCGGAAGTAGCCGAGGGTTTTCGTGAGGCCTTCTTCGAGACCGACCTTCGGCTCCCAGTTGAGGAGCGTCCTCGCCCGCGTGATGTCAGGTTGCCGGACCTTGGGATCGTCTTCGGGCAGCGGCCGGTAGACCAGCTTGCTCCCGGACCCCGTGAGCCGGATGATCGCGCGCGCGATTTCCTCAATCGTCATCTCCTGGGGGTTGCCGATATTGACGGGCTCGTTGACGTCGGATTCCATCAACCGGATGACGCCGTCGACCAGATCGCTCACGTAGCAGAAGCTGCGGGTCTGCTGCCCGTTGCCGAAGATCGTCACGTCCTCCCCGCGCAGCGCCTGCGACATGAAGGCCGGCACGGCACGCCCGTCATGCAGCCGCATCCTCGGACCGTAGGTGTTGAAGATGCGAACGATCTTGGCGTCGAGCTTGTGAAACCGGTGGTAGGCTGTCGTCATCGCCTCGGCGAACCGCTTGGCCTCGTCGTAAACACCGCGTGGCCCGATCGGATTGACGTTTCCCCAGTAGGTCTCCTTCTGCGGATGCTCCAGCGGATCCCCGTACACCTCCGAGGTCGAGGCCAGGACGAAGCGCGCCTTCTTCTCCTTGGCGAGTCCCAGTGCCTTGTGCGTGCCGAGCGCGCCCACCTTGAGGGTTGGAATCGGGAGCTCGAGGTAGTCGATCGGGCTCGCCGGGCTGGCCCAATGCAGGACGGCGTCCACCGGTCCCTCGACGTGGATGTAATTCGTGACGTCGTGCTTGATGAAGACGAAGTCCCGGTTCGCGAGGTGCGCGATGTTCCTCGTCGCTCCGGTCAGGAGATTGTCGATGCCGATGACGGAATAGCCACGGTCGAGGAGCGTTTCAGACAGATGGGACCCGATGAATCCGGCGGCGCCGGTGATTACCACTCTGGGCATGAATGCGCTTCAGTAGGCTTGTTTCTGGAGGCCGCGAACCAGCGTGAGCCACATGATTTTCAGATCGAGGCTCACCGACCAGTTCTCGATGTAATAGAGGTCGTATTCGATGCGTTTCTCGAGTGACGTATTGCCGCGCCAGCCGTTCACCTGCGCCCAGCCGGTGATACCGGCCCTCACCTTGTGGCGAAGCATGTATTGCGGGATGCGGTGCTTGAACTGCTGGACGAAGTAGGGGCGTTCCGGCCGCGGCCCGACGATCGACATGTCGCCGCGGACAACGTTCCAGAGCTGCGGGAGCTCGTCGAGATCGAAGCGTCGCAGCCATCTGCCGACCTGCGTGCAGCGCGGATCGTTGTCCCGCGCCCACACCGGTCCGGTCTCGTCCTCTGCTCCTTCGTGCATCGAGCGGAACTTGAGCACCTGGAAGGCCTTGCCATCGAGGCCCATGCGCTCCTGCTTGTAGAACACGAGGCCGTTCGACGTCCGGCGGATCAGCAGCGCGATCAATCCGAACAGCGGCGAGATCGTGAGCAGCACGCTGCCCGCGATCGCGATATCGATACACCGCTTCAGGAGGCTGTTGAAGCCGCGGAGCGGAACGTCGTTGAGGCTGATGATCGGAACGCCGTCGAGGTTTTCCAGGCGGGCGCGGAGCGCGATGAATTGCAGGAGATCGGGCACGACGTGGAGGTCGACCCCCTCGCGGTTGGTGACCTCGACCAGGCCGAGCATCTTGATGTGCTCTTCGAGCGGCAGCGCGACGTAAAGATGATCGATGCCCTCGCGGCGAATGATCTCGTCGGCATCGTTCAGCGTGCCGAGCAGCGGCAGTCCGCGATAGCCGATGTGATCTCCGGTTGCGCGATCGTCGATGAACCCGAGCAGCTTGAAGCCCAGTTCCCGATGATCGAGCACTTTGTCGGCAACCATCCGGCCAAGATCGCCCGCTCCGGCGATGAGCACGCGCTTGAGACCGACACCCGCCTTCCACCGCCGCTCGAGCGCCTCGCGCACCAGTTCACGCGACAGGTAGGTGAACAGCACGTTCACAACGAGGAACAGCGCCCAGCCTACCTGTGAGATTTCCAGGACGCCGGCGTCTTTCAAGGGTTCGGGGAGGTAGTAGGTGCCGACCACCAGCGTCCCGAACACGCCGAGGACGACCGCGAGGATGCTGCCGACGAAGACCGCGAAGAAGTCGTCGAGCCTGGTGCGCCCGCGGCGGAGGCGATAGAGGCCCTGCATGTGGAACGCCGCGGGGACCAGCGCCGCGACGAACGGCAGCATGTACAGGTACCACTTGAACGGCGGAATACCTTTGACCGGCGGAATCAGCTGCGCGACGGGGCCATGAAAGCGGAGCAGGTACGCGAGGGCGAAGGCAGCCATGCCGAGCAGACCGTCGGTCAGGAGATAAAAGACGACGAGCAGCCGGTTGAATCTCCTCACCATGGTTGCGCCAGCATCCCTCCTGACTTCTCGGTGATCGCGTCGTTCAAGGCCGCTTTGATCGAAGTCACGAACTGCTCCTTCGAAAAGCGGAGCGCGTTGGCCCGGGCAGCAGCGGGGTCGAACGAGGCTTCCGTGGCGCGGTTCAGGCCGGCTGTGAAGGCCTCGACGGTCGGCTCCGCGACCAGGACGCCGGTCTCTCCGTCGACGACCGTTTCCCGGGCGCCGCCGTCCCCCAGCGCCACTACCGGGGTGCCGCACGCCTGCGATTCCAGCGGTACGATGCCGAAATCCTCTGTCCCCGGCAGCAGGGTCGCCGCTGCGGACCGATAGAGCGTACGAATCTCCTCGTCGGGCAACCAGCCGAGGAACCGGGTGTCCGGGCCCGCGAGCGCCCGCAATCTGGCCTCTTCCGGCCCGGTGCCGACGATGGTCAGGGGAGCCGCCAGGCGGCGACAGGCCTCGATCGCCACGTCGAGTCGCTTGTACGGCACCAGCGCCGACACAATCAGGAAGCCTCGAGCGCTGGAGCGGGACTCGGGTGTATAGAAGTCAGTAGCTACAGGGGGATACACAACGGCCGACCTTCGATTATAGTATCGGCCGATCCTCCCCGCAACATATTGAGAGTTCGCGAGAAAGCGGTCGACGCGGGTCGCCGTCGCCCGGTCCCAGCGGGCCATCGCGTGCATGATCGGCCGCATCAGACGGCTCTTCAGTTTTCCAATCTGATCCGGACCGAAATAGGCGTCGAACTGATCCCACGCATAGCGCATCGGGGAATGGCAGTAGCAGACGTGGACGGCGTCCTTCCGGACCTTCACCGCCTTCACTGCGCAATGGCTGCTGCTGATGACGAGATCGAACGACGACAAATCCCACAACTCGACGGCGAGCGGGTAAAGCGGCAGGTAGTGGCGGTACAACCGCCCCGGCGCTGGAAGATGCTGGACGAAGGAGGTGTGAATCGGTCGCGCCTCGATCCGCTCCGAGACGGTACCTGGCACCCGGACCAGCGTATACAGCGGAGCGGCCGGGAAGATCTCGCAGAGTGCCTCGAGAACCTTCTCACCGCCTCGCATCCCGGTCAGCCAGTCGTGGACCAGCGCGACCCGCGACCCGGCATGCGCTGTCACCCGGCCATCACCTCGTCGTAGATCTCCTTGATGCGGGTCACCGACCGGCCCCAGGAGAATTCCCGGGCGCGCATCAGCCCGCGCTCCCGCATGTCATCGCGCAGGCGATCGTCGAGCATGACGCGACGCATGGCGCCGGCGATGGCATCGGGCTGGTACGGGTCGATCAGCATCGCCGCGTCACCCACGACTTCCGGCAGCGACGACACGTTCGACGTAATCACGGGTGTGCCGCTGGCCATCGCTTCGAGCGGCGGCAGGCCGAATCCTTCGTACAGCGACGGGAACACGAAGACGCGGGCGAGCCGATAGAGGATCGCCAGCGTGGCATCGGGCACGAAGCCGAAGAACCGCACGTGCTTGTGCAGCTTGTAGCGGTGCACGGTCCGCCGAAGCGCAGCATACTTCGAGATCTCGTCGCCGATGATGAGGAGCTTGACGTACTCGAGCTCTCCCTTGCGGATGATGTGGAAGGCCTCGATGAGCCGCTCGAGATTCTTGTGCGGCTTGATGTTCCCGGCGTAGAGGATGAACGGATCGTTGAGCTGGTACCGCTCCTTGACGCGCATGACCTCTTCGGCCACCGGCTCCTCGCTGAAGCGCTCGTCGATGGCGTTGTAGATCACGGCGACCTTCGATTCCGGCACGTTGAAGTACTCGAGGATGTCGCGCTTCGACGCCTCCGAGACGGTGAAGACCCGCGCCGAACGATGAGTAGCGACCCACAGCGCGCTGAGCGCATAGGCGTACCCGAGCCGGCTGGGGAGGTACTGCGGGAACCGCAGGTGGATGCAATCGTGGATCGTCACGACCGAGCGGCAGGGTGTCAGCGCCGGCAGCACGTAGTGGGGTGCGTGGAAGAGATCGGCGCGCTCGCGGCGCAATTCGAGCGGCAGCGCAACCTGCTCGCGCAGCGAGTACTGATGCGACCGCTGTGGAACCGCCCTGAAGTTCTCGCCGAGCTCGGCAGCAAATGGTTCGTCTTCGGGACGGCAGAGGACGACGTACTCGTTCTTGTCGTCCATGCGGGCGAGGTGACGAAGCAGGTTGCGGATGTAGGTTCCGATTCCGTAGTCGCGCAGTTTCCGCGCGTCGATGGCGATTCGCACGCGAATCGCATCTTATCCCAGGGGTTCCGGGTGCCAGGTGCCGGGTTCGAGGTTCGGTTCCTGGTTCCGGGTTCGGTTCAAGGTTCTCGGTTCGGGGGGAGCATTCTACGGTCCAGGGGCCATTCTGGGGTCGAGGGACCATTCTGGGGTCGAGGGAGCCGTAGAACCCGGAACGTCGAACCGAACCCCGAACCATTGAACCGAACCCCGAACCTGGTACCCGGAACCCGGAACCTACAGCTGTCCTCTCAACCAAAGGTATGCACGCAAGACTGGCGCCCACCGCGGATGGTGCTTCTCATAGAACGCCAGGTGACTCCGTCGATAGGCAGCGTTCGACGCGGCCGGCAGAGTCGCGCGGGAGCGGCCACGGAGATGCGTGATCGTGGCGGACGGCGTGAACAGGATGCGGCGTCCGCGCGCCCGGATCGCCGCGCACAAGTCGACGTCCTCCGTATATAGAAAGAACCGCTCGTCGATCAGCCCGACTGCCTCGAGGTCCGCGCGGTACGCGAGCAGCGCGGCGCCGCTGACCCAGTCCACGTACTGCTCCTGGCTCGTCGCCCGGGTGACACGCCGTTCCATCCATCCGACGCGTCGCTCGTAGAGACCGACGGTCCATTTCTGTCGAAGTTCGACGAGCGGCGAGATCATTGACCCGAAGGACACCTCCGTTCGCCCCGCACCATCGACCAGCCGCGGTCCGGCAACTGCCGCCTGGGGCGACGCGATCAACTGCGCGATGAGTGCGTCGACTGCGCCGGCCGGGACGGTGCAGTCGCTGTTCAAGAGCAGGATCAGCTCCCCGGTCGAGGCGCGGATACCGGCGTTGTTCGCGGCGGAGAAACCGACGTTCGCGGCCTGTTGGATGACCTGGACCGAAGGCCATCGTGTACGCACCGCATCGGGGCTGCCGTCCTGCGAGGCGTTGTCCACGACCACGATCTCGTGCGGCACGGAGGGGGGCGCCGCGAACAGGGAGTCGAGACAGCGTTCGAGATCGGCCCGGGTATTGAAGCTGACGATGACGATCGACAGTCGGGGACTCATGGCCGTCCCGTGCAGGATTCGAGCGCGTCGAGAGTGCTGGCCGCCGCCACATCCCACGAATAGCGGGCAAGGACGCCGGGCGCGACCGCCATCTGCTCGTGCGCGGCCGCCTTGTCGAGAAGGATGCGGCGGATGATCCAGGCGGTGTCGGTCACATCGGCGCTCCGCGGCACGTAGGTCGCCGCCGGTCCGTAGACTTCGCGCGCGACCGGCGTATCGAGGACGACAATCGGGAGCCCCGCGGCGAGCGCTTCGAGCGGCGTCAGGCCGAAACCCTCGTACTCGGAGAGGAACACGAAGACCGACGCCCGCGCGTAGAGCGCCGCGAGCTCGGTGTCATTCACGTAGCTCCGCAGATCCAGCCGGTTCGCGATCCCCAGCCGTGCGGCGAGACCCGGCAGATCCTGTGGCGGCCACGTCCGATCGGCCCCCACGATCGCGAGCCGGGCGTCGGGAAGATCGGCGGTAGCGACGGCGAACGCGTCGACGAGATGAGGAAGACGCCGGCGATTCAGGAGCGTGCCGACGAACAGCACGAGGCGCTCGCGCCGGTGGGATTGAGGCGTGGCCGCACCATGACGCGGGCTGAGGCCTGGGGGCACAACCCGGATGCGGTCACGGCTGACGCCGATGTGCTTCAGGATCTCGTCGCGCGAAAACACCGAATCGGTCAGCACGACCCGGGCCTTCCGCCCGGAGTGACGGGTCAGCCAGCGCCGCCGGAGGCCTTCGCGTGGTCTGAACCACTCGGGATGGGCGAGGAACGACACGTCGTGGATCGTCAGCGCGAAAGGGATCTCCAGCCGCACCGGAGCGGTGTACGCCGGGGCGAAGAACAGGTCGAGCCGCTCGCGGCTGACCGCGCGCCGAAGCGCCGACTGCTCCCACCACGTGCCGGCATGGCGGGCCGGCAGGACGCGGGTGATCGCACGGTCAGGGGGGAGTGGAAGAGTGATGCGGTCAGGCGCGAAGAGAACGAAGTGGCGCGTCGACCCGTCCTGGCGCGCGACCCATCGCTTCAAGAGCTCCGAGAGATATCGGCCAACTCCCGTCGCATCGCCGAGCACCTCGCGCGCATCGACGCCGATCCTGAGCACCGGCGACTTCACACGCCGGCCTGCCGGCGCGCAAGTGCGTCGCGATACGCAGCCATCAGTGTCCTCGCGCTCCCGTCCCACGAGAATCGCGCCGCCTGTGCCCGTCCTGCCTCGACCCGCCGGCGCCGCTCGTCTGTGCTGTCGAGGAGCCGCTCGATCGCAGCGCTGATGTCAGCGGCGCTCATGGGATCGACCAGGATGCCGGCATCACCGGCGACCTCTGGCAAAGCCCCGCGAGTCGAGGCAATGACGGCCACGCCAGCCTGCATGGCTTCGACGACGGTCATCCCGAACCCTTCTTCCAGCGAGGGCAGCACGAGCATCGAGGCTTCCGCATACAGTCGCTGACGCTCTTCATCCGAGACGTAGCCCCGGTACTCGACTCGTCCCGCGGTCGCCTTCGTGCGCAGCTGCTCGAGGATCACGTCCGATTGCTCCCCCCGCTTCCCGGCGAGCACGAGTGCCGGGACGTGTTGGCGTCGCCGCGCCACCTGCTCGTAGGCTGCCGCGAGCATCGGCAGGTTCTTCCGGGGCTCGATCGTGCCGATGAACAGAATCGGCCCCGGTGTCGCGTTGAAAGGATTGAACACCGGCGGCGGCGCACCCGGCCGGCACACGACCATCCGTGCGGCCGGCACGGTGAGGCGCGACTCCACTTGCCGTGCGGTGTATTGCGAGACCACGACCAGGAGATCCGCGCGCCTGGCGTGGCTCGCCGTCAGCGCCGGGTAGTCCCGCCTGATCTCGGCCGCGGTTCGCTCCGGGTGGTCAAGGAAGTCGAGATCGTGGATGGTCACGACCCTCAGCGCGCTCCGTGCCGGCATCAGGAGGGGATGGGCGGAATGGGCGACGTCCACGGCACCTGAAAACCAGTCGACCGGCGGCCACTCGAGCCGGTGCCAGGCAAAGTTCAAGACCCTGACCGGGACGCGTGCATCGGCGATCTGCGCGCCCGGGACGGCACGGGATGACACCCGGTCCTTCCAGGAACTCGAAAAGAGCACCAGGCTGTCCCCCTCGCCGAGGGCCGGTGTCAGCGCGCGGGCCATCTCGTGAACGTACTGGCCGACGCCGGTGCGCTGCCGGAGCGCAGGGCGATAATCGAGCAGGATGCGCACGCGCGCGGCATCGTAGCATGCCCCACCAGTCGCCGCGCGCCCAGTAACTCCTTGTGTATCAACGGCTTGACTATTTAAACCGCTGTGCTAGGCTTGAGGGTTTGTATCGGAGGGATGTGAGCACATGAAGATCGCGGTGGTTGGAACCGGCTACGTCGGCCTGGTGGCCGGGACCTGCTTCGCAGAGAACGGCAACGATGTCATCTGCGTCGACAAGGATCCTGCCAAGGTCCGCCTGCTCCAGCGCGGGAAGGTGCCGATCTACGAACCCGGGCTCGAGGAGCTGGTCCGCCGCAACCGGAGCGAGAAACGACTCACGTTCACCACCGCGCTCGATCGGGCGGTCCGGCAGTCGCAGATCCTGTTCATCGCCGTCGGCACGCCGACCGGCGAGGATGGCTCGGCCGACCTTCAGCACGTCATGGCCGTGGTCCGCGAGATCGGCCGCGCCATGAACGGCTACAAGGTCATCGTCAACAAGAGCACCGTCCCGGTGGGGACCGCCGGAAAAGTGAGGGAGGTGCTTCGCCGCGAGACCACGCATCCGTTCAGCGTGGTGAGCAATCCGGAGTTCCTGAAACAGGGGGCCGCGATCGACGACTTCCTGAAGCCCGATCGCGTGGTCATTGGCGCCGAGGATCCGCGGGGCGCCCAGCTGATGTCCGAGCTCTACGCCCCGTTCACCCGGACCGGCGCGCCCGTCATGCTCATGGATTGCGCCAGCGCCGAGCTGTGCAAGTACGCCGCGAACGCCATGCTGGCCACGCGCATTTCCTTCATGAACGAGGTCGCGAACGTCTGTGAGGCTGTCGGCGCCAACGTGGATCAGGTGCGCCGGGCCGTGGCATCGGATCGTCGGATTGGCGCGTCGTTCCTGTTTCCCGGCGTCGGCTATGGCGGCAGCTGCTTTCCCAAGGACGTGAAGGCGATGCTGCAGTTCGCCAGCGCCAGGGACTACGAGTTCAAGATTCTCCACGCAGTCGAGGCCGTCAACGACAACCAGAAGCTGCGGCTGCTCGATCGCCTCAAGACGCATTTCGGCTCGCTCAAGGGGAAGCGGATTGCCGTGTGGGGGCTCGCGTTCAAGCCCCGCACCGACGACATGCGCGAGGCGCCGTCGGTGCCGCTGATCAAGGGGCTGCTGGCCGCGGGCGCAGACGTGCAGGCCTACGATCCCCAGGCGATGACGGTGGCCAGGACGATCTTCGGCAAACAGATCGGTTTCGCCGAGAACAGCTACGCCGCGCTCACGGGGGCCGACGCGCTGGTCATTGTGACCGAGTGGAGCGAGTTCCGCGAGCCGGATTACGCGCGCATGAAGAAGGTCATGCGGGGCGCGGTGATCTTCGACGGCCGCAATATCTACAGCCCCGAACAGATTCGCGCGCAGGGATTCACGTACTACTCGATGGGCCGGCCATGAGCGCGGTGCTCGTCACCGGCGGCGCCGGCTACATCGGCAGTCACGCCGTCAAGGCGCTCAGGAAGGCCGGCCACCGGGTCGTGATCTATGACAATCTCTCGGCCGGCCATCGCGAGGCCGCGGTCCGGGCGGCCGGCGGCGCGGCGGAGATGGTCGAGGGCGATATCGGCGATACTTCGCGTGTCCGCGAGGTGCTCGAGTCGCACCGGATCGACGCGGTCATGCATTTCGCGGCCTGGCTGTCGGTGCCCGACTCGGTGCGCGATCCGGCCGGGTACTACCGCAACAACGTCAAGGGGGCGCTGTCGGTGCTCGACGCGATGATTGCGGGCGGAACCAGGCACTTCGTGTTCTCGTCGACCGCCGCGGTGTTCGGCGACGCGCACGAAGTGCCCATTACCGAAGAGCATCCGCGGCGGCCGATCAATGCCTATGGCGAGACGAAGCTGGCGATCGAGGCGGCGCTGCCGCACTACGAGCGCGCTTACGGGCTCACCTCGATTGCGCTCCGCTACTTCAACGCGGCGGGCGCAGATCCTGACGGCGAGCTCGGCGAGCATCACGACCCGGAAACCCACATCATTCCCCGCGCCATCGACGCCGCGTACGGTCGTTCGACCTTCCAGGTGTTCGGCGAGGATTACCCCACCCCCGATGGCACCTGTCTCCGTGATTTTGTCCACGTGAATGATCTGGCGTCCGCGCACCTCCTCGCGCTCGATGCCCTCCAGGCCGGTGCGACATCGACCGTCTACAACCTGGGCAACGGCCGGCCGACGTCGGTCCGTGACATCCTCGACTCGATCGAGAAGGTCACGGGACGGCGCGTACCCTACTCGGTTGGCCCGCGGCGTGAAGGCGATCCGCCGGCGCTCTACACCAGCAGCGCACGGATCCGCCGCGAGCTCGGTTGGGCGCCCGAGTTCGAGGACGTCGATACCATAGTGGAAACAGCCTGGAGATGGCGCGAGCGTCATCCGCAGGGTTATCCGTCGAGGTGAGCCTGATGTCGGGTCTGCGTGGAGTGCTGAAGGATCCCCTGCTCTCGGTCGTGATGCCGTGTTACAACGAGCGCAACACGATCGATGAGATCATCCGTCGCGTGCTGGCCGTTCCGGTCAGGGTCGAGCTCATTGTCGTGGACGACGGGTCGAAGGATGGCACGCGGGACATCCTGACGCGTCTGGCCGAGGAGCTGAAGTTCAAGCTGATTTTCCAGCCCCAGAACGGAGGCAAGGGGGCGGCGCTCCGGCGGGGCTTTCAGGAGGTCACCGGCGACCTGGTCATCATCCAGGACGCCGATCTCGAATACTCGCCCGAGGAGTTTCCTCAGCTCATCGAGTTGATCTGCCAGGGCCGGGCCGACGTGGTGTACGGCTCGCGGTTTCTCGGCCGTCATCGCGTGTTCCTTTTCACGCACTACGCGGGCAATCGTTTCCTCACCCTCGTCACCAACATCCTGTACAACACCATGCTGACGGACATGGAGACCTGCTACAAGGTGATGCGAAGCGAGGTGCTCCGGTCGATGACGCTCGAGTCGAGCGGGTTCGGCATCGAGCCCGAGCTCACCGCCAAGATCTTCAAGCGGCACTATCGCGTCTACGAAGTGCCGATCACCTACGACGGGCGTGGCTACGAAGAGGGGAAGAAGATCACGTGGCGCGACGGGTTCGTCGCACTGTGGGTGCTGCTGAAATACCGGTTCAGCGAGTGAGCCCTCTTCCGCGCCTCCTCGGCTATTCCCGCCGCTACAAGGGGCGTTTCGTCGTCGCGTTCGCCGCGATGCTGCTTTACGCCGCCGCTTCCGCGGCGGTCGCCTATCTCATAAAACCGATCATCGACGAAGGGCTGCGGCCGAGTGGCGCGCAGGCGCAGTTGCCGGATCCGAAGACCCTGCTGTTCTGGTCGAGCGCCGTGCTCATCGCCTATTTCGGAAAGGGCCTCGGGGCGTACTTCTCTGCCTACCTGATGACCGACATCGGGCAGCGTGTCGTTCGCGATCTGCGGGATCAGCTGTTCAAGCACATCCTCGATCAGTCGGCGGCGTTCTTCAGCCGTTGGTCCACCGGTCCCCTGATGTCGCGGATCACGAACGACGTCGGACAGGTGCAGCAGGCGGTCTCCGAGACCGTCGGCGATCTGCTTCGCGAAGGCCTGGCGCTGCTTGGTTACGCTGCTTTGCTCTTCTACTGGGATGCCGGCCTCGCGCTGGTCTGCATCACGGGCGCGCCGGTGGTCGTGTACCCGCTGGTCCGGCTCGGACAACGGGTCCGGCGCAGCACCCGGCGCAGCCAGGAGCAGACCGAGCACCTGGCGCACATCGCGGCGGAGGCGTTTACCGGTCACCGCATCGTCAAGGCATTCGGTGCCGAGGAACACGAAGGGCGGCGGTTCAAGAAGGCGTCCCAACTGCTGTATCGCATCAACCTGAAGATCACCAGCACGGTCGCGATTCTCCCGCCATTGATGGAATTTCTCGGCGGCCTGGCCGTGGTGGGGCTGATTTGGTACGGCAGCCGCGAGATCTCCTCGGGCAACACCACGCAGGGCAGCTTTCTCGGGTTCATCTTCGCGGCGTTCATGA
>Ga0075418_10000524_pt1 | contig 41061 bp, 29 predicted proteins | sample SoiMetdeltSBSDD2_FD_81776 | JGI IMG/M metagenome (GOLD analysis project Ga0075418, IMG submission 81776) | Bulk soil microbial communities from a Populus tree surrounding site in Tennessee, USA - Soil MetaG P. deltoides SBSDD2 | ecosystem: Environmental > Terrestrial > Soil > Tree plantation...
GGGGCAGTCGTGCGGCGGGTTCGCGATCGTCCCGGCCGGGTTGCCGGGTGCAGGACGCGCAAAGCTGCTCGCGTGGCCCGGCGGCGAGTGGTCGGACGCCGAGCTCACGGCGGATGCGCAGGGCGTCGGGCTCGGCGCGGTGCAGCAGATCGCGACGCTCGGCGGCGGACCCGACGGCTTCGCATACGTGGCCGCGGGGACGCCGTGCTTTCTGCGGCCTTCTGTGCTGGTCGCGGAGTGGTCGTCGCACACGATCGCCGCGTACGACGTCGATGGCAACGGCGACCCGATCGCCGAGACGCGCCGCGCCGTCGCCACCGCGTGCCGGGGCGTGCTCGGCCTCGCAGTCGACCCCGTGTCGGGCGACGTGCTCGTGTCGTCGTGGCGCGGCGACGGCACCGAGTCGATCGGCGCGCTGCAGCGAACCGGGCGCTGACCGATCGAATGTCTCGGCTGGCAAGGAAGAAAAAAGAGCGCGGCCACGCCCAAAAGCCGCGGCTCGGATGAGTCATCAACGGCCAGTACTCCCCTTCCCCGAGCCACAGGTAACCCACAATGAGACCGCCGCTTGCCCCCGTCCTCGCCGCCCTCGTCCCGCTCGCATCCGTGTGCGCCCAGACCGTGCAGGCGCCGTTCAATGCGCTCTACACGATCAGCAACATCGGTGCGATTCCCGGCCTGGCATCCAACTGGGGCGCGATCGTCTTCGACCGCGACGACCCGAACGTCCTGTTGTGCAGCCGCTGGGCCACGGTCGGCGTGCAGAACCTGTTCGCGATCCGCGTCGTGCGCGACGCGCAAGGTCACATCACGGGTTTCTCGGGCACGGTCACGCCGCGCGCGCAGGCGGACCACATCGACGGCGGCCTCGACTACCACCCGAGCGGCGTGCTGTTCTACTCGCGGTACCCGTCCTTCCCGACCGGCAACGGCGTCGGCCAGTTCAAGCCCGGCAGCACGGTGCCCGACCGCGTCGACGCGATCCTCGGTCCGAACTACATCGGCGGCCTCGCAATCGTGCCCGCGGCGCTGCCCGGTGCCGGCCGGTTGAAGACGCTGCGCTGGCCCGGCGGCCAGTGGACCGACGCACAGCTCACGCCGGACGGCAACGGCACCTTCAACATCGTCGGCGAGACGCAGACGGCGGTCCTGACGGGCGGTCCCGACGGCTTCGTCTATGTGCCGCCGATGGCGCCGCTGTTCAACGGCGCGGACGTGCTGGTCGCCGAGTTCAGCGCGAACACGCTCGCGGCCTACCAGATCGACGCGAACGGCGACCCGATCGTTGCGACGCGGCAGGTATTCGCGAACGGCTTCAGCAGCACGTTCGTGGTGACGGTCGACCCCGTCACCCAGGACATCGTGCACGCCGGCTGGAGCGGTTCGCAGGTGCACGTGATCCGCGGCTTCGGCCAGACGTGCGGGCAGTGCAGCCACTACGGCACCGGGCTCGCAGGCACCGGAGGCCTCGTGCCGACCATCACGTGGTACGGGTGCGCGCTGTCGGGGCAATCCACGGGTGTGTACGTCGGCAACACGCTGCCCTTCGGAATCGGCGTGGTCGTCGCGGGATTCGCGCAGCTGTCGATCCCGATCTTCGGTGGCACGCTGCTCAACGAGGCATCGGTGGTGCTCGCGTACTTCACGGGCCCTGCCGGCGCCTACTCGCTGCCGATCGCGGTGCCGCCCGGCACCGGTCTCCTGACGCTCTACTTCCAGGGTGCGGTGCTCGATCCCGGCGCGGTGCAGGGCATCGCGATGTCGGACGGCATCGTGATGCCGATCCAGTAGCACGACGCGCGCGCCTCGCGGTGCCGCAGACGCCGGCGCTCGGCGGCCACACGCTGTTCTTCGCGTTCACCGAGCTCGATCCACGCACGCCACTCTGGATCGGCTCGATCTCGGACCCGGCCAGCATCGTGCTGCACTGGCGCCGCGGGTCGGTCGCCGGGTGGTCGGCCTCAAGAACCCTCCTGTCGGAGCAGCGGCTTCACGTAGGACCAATGACTGTGAATGATCTTCCAGCGCCCGTCGATCGACTTGTACACCTCGGTCGCATTCCAGCGGGTGAGCGCGCGTTCTGGTCGATCCCCGACCTTGCCGTAGTTGACGAGGTTGAAGGTCAATAACGCCACGTCGCCGTGGCGTTGGATCTTGGTGTCGGTCATCTCGTAACGCGCGTCCTTGATCGCGTCCTCGAGTTCCTTGATCGGAGCCAGCAGTGCCTTCATGGCCTCGAGCCCGTCGGTGCGCTTCGTGACGTTCGGATCGAAATACGTGACCTCCGGCGCATACAGATCCAGGTAACCCTGCGGATCGAATCTGACCCAGCGGTCGAGCGCTGACCGTTCCAACGCGACGATCTCTTCCGATCTGCCATCCACGGGACTTGCTCCTTTCAGTTAGGTGTGCTGCAGGCCGCGTGCGGCACGAGGCTGATTGCAGCACCGGCAGCGTAATCTGGCGCTGCCGGTCAGCGCGACTCCGGCGGCAACGGCGACTGCGTTCACTGACCGTATTTCCGTCGCGACAAGCGCTCGCCCCGCTCCGACAAGGCACGCCGATCGCAGTGCGCATTTTCGAAGCTGCGTCTCGACGCGCGGACGTAGTGCCCGCTTGCCTCGCGCAGCCTCGTCGTGCGGCGTGAGGCTCATGCGCGGCACTTTCACCATGCATGCCTCGATTCGTTTCCCTCACCACTATTTCCACTATGACCTACTCTCGAATTCTCTTTCCGTTCTCGTTGCTCGGCACGGCACTCATGTTGCCCTCGCAGGTGTGGACCGAAGCCGGTGACGCGCGCGAACTGCCTGTCTCGGCGCAGGCGCCCATCGGCAGTGGCGCCCTCACGCAGATCAACGGCGTTCTCGCCGCCAACGATGCGGACATGTACATCATCGAGATCCGGACGCCGACGGCATTCAAGGCCACGACCGTTGGAGGTGCGTCGATCGACACGCAGCTGAGCCTCTTCAACGAAGGCGGCCGCGGTGTCACGTTCAACGACGACAGCATCGGATTGCAGTCGACACTCACGAGCGCCTTCGTGCTGCTGCCCGGGCGCTACTACCTGGCGGTGTCCGAGTACGACCGTGACCCGCTGTCGCGGAACGGCCAGCAGATCTGGAGCGACACGCCGTACGGCGTCGAGCGTCGTCCCGATGGGCCCGTGCAGACCGAAGAGATCGATTCGTGGGGTGGCTCCGCCAGCGGTGGCGGCAGCTATTCGATCTTCCTGGCAGGCTGCGCGTACCCGGCGCGGCAGCTCGTGCTGCCCGACATCCACAACCTCTGCGAGTCCCCGACGCAGCTCGGCAACTCCGGCTCGACCGATTGGTGGCGCAACAGCGCGGGCCGCTTCCAGGTCATCTACGACTCGTCGCACTTCACGGGCACTGGGGGTGTCGCGGGCCCGATCGTGATCAACCGCCTCATGTTCCGCGGCGAGGACGGCGAGCCGAACGTAGGTGGCAAGTTCTGGACAGGTGTCACCGTCGAGATCGGCTCGACATCCATCACGCCCGCGACGATGAGCGCGACGTTCGCGACGAACCGCGCCGCGGCGACCACGACGATGGGCCCGCTCGGCACGACGGGCGTGACCGTGGAGCGCTCGCTAGGCACCACGCCGAACAACTACAACATCATCATCGACCTCGCCGCGGTCGGCGCGTCGTTCACGCTGGATCCGACGAGCGCCCAGCCGAACCTCCTCGTCGACATCATGTGCCCCGTGGCGCCGACGGTGCCCGTGCAGTCGGGCATCCCGATGGCGTGGCAGGACGCGCTCGGTGGCACCGCGCTCGTGCGCGGCGCGGGCGTCAACACGGCCACACCGGTGGCCCCGATCGGCACGCTGTCGGCCGCGCCCCCTGTGATCGGCGTCGAGTTCGTCGGTGGCGGCGGCGACAGCGTCGTCATCCCCGCGCGCAACGAGTACTACGGCTTCGCCTGCGGTGGCTCGCACTCGGCGTTCTACGAGACGTTCCTGCAAGGGCAGGACTTCGACCTGGCGCAGGGTCTGAGGCTGACGCCCGACAACGTGGCGGCGCCGAACTTCTACAACGTCACGAAGGGCGCGGGGACGTTCGATGCCACGAAGGTCAACGCCATTCCCAACACCACGGGCGACGAGGCGCTCCTCACTCACGCACTCGGCTTCACGCTCAACTACCCGGGCGCATCGACCACGGTGATCAAGCCGTGCGTGAACGGCTTCGTGTGGCTCGATGCGGCGATGACGGGCACGGATCCCACGACCACGCCGGCGCTCTTCCTCGGTTCGTCTCCGACGGTCGGTGACAACGGCCCGCGTCTCGCGATGTTCCACATGGACCTCCACGCCGGCCGCAACACCGCGACCCACCCGAACTCGGGCCTGCATGTGTTGACAGACACGAGCGGGGGCCCCGGCAACGCCGTGGCCTACGTGACGTGGCTCAACGTCGGTATCTTCAACTCGGTCGGCAGCCCGGGCGCCGGCGGTCATGTCGTGCACCAGATGCAGGCGGTCTTCTTCGAGGCGACCGGCGTCATCGAGATGCGCTACGGCACGACGCTGACGGCGGGTTCGAACGCGAGCGCGTCGGCCGTGCTCGTCGGCTTCTCGCGCGGCCGCGTCGGCGGCGTGCCGTCGTCCGACCCGCAGTCGCGTGACCTGTCGGTCGAGACGCCGTTCGCGACGGCGCCCGAGGTGACGGGCGTGAACGCGATGGGCCAGACGGCGGTCGCCACGCCGGACGCCGGCGGCGCCCACTACTCGGGTCGCATGTTCGGTGGCCAGTCGATCACGTGGAACGCGAACAACGTCGTCGGCCAGATCGGCGCGCAGCTGATCGACCTGGCGGCCACGCGGCCTGCCCTCCAGATGCCGACCATCACGGCGCCCGATTGCGGCCTCAGTGTCTCGGCGGACGCGCTGCTGTGGCAGGTCTTCGTGTTGCCACCGTCGTCGGTCGTGGGCACCGTGCCACTCGTCGTGCCGCCCGGGTTCGAAGGCACCGAGATCTACGCCCAGTTCGTCGTTCTCGACGGCCTGATCAGTGGCCCGGATCTCATCACGCGTTCCAGCAACGCACTGAAGCACATCATCGGCCTCGACTGAACGATGCTGGCGCACACCCGCGCCAGGAACGGCGTGGGTGACCACGACGGCCGCTCCCCCACGCGGGCTGCGGCCGTCGTTCGTTTCGCAGCGAGGCGCGTGGCTACGCGAGTCGCAGCGGCAGCGCGAACAGGCGCTGGCTGGTCAGTGCTGCGACGGCGTTCCGGATCGCGGGTGCGACCGCGACGATCGGCGCTTCGCCCGCACCGGCCGACTGCAGATCCTTGCGATCGAGCAGCACCGTGATCAGCTCGGGCACGTCGGAGAAACGCGGCACGCGATACGACGAAAACCGCGGGTTCGTGATGCGACCCTGATCGAAGTGGATCGCCTCGAACAACGCGCCGCCGAGGCCCTGCACGAGACAGCCTTCGACCTGGTTCTTCAGGTTGTCCGGATGCACGATCGCGCCGCACTCGAACGCAGTGACGAGCCGCAGCGGCACGATGGTCTTGCCGTCGACACGCACGTCGGCGACCGTCGCGACGAAGCCGCCCTTCTCGGTGCCGCATGCGAGGCCGCGCCCCGTGCCGTCCGGCGTCTTGCCGCCGAACTCCGCGCGCTGCGCCGCGGCGTCGAGCACCGCGCGCAGCCGCGCATCGTCGAGGTTCTGGCGCCGGAACTGCAGCGGGTCGATCCGCGCCTGCGCGGCGAGATCGTCCATGACGCTCTCGCGCGCGAAGTGGTTGGCCGTCGAAGCGAGCGCGCGATACGAGCCCTGGCGCAGCGGCGAGTCGGCAGCGTGGAACAACACACGGCGGCTCTGCACCGCGTAGGGCGTCTCGATGCCGGCGCCGCCCGAGTTGTAGTTGTGGAACTCCCAGGCCTGCAGCTTGCCCGCCTTGTCGGCGCCGGCGCGCACGTCGATGACGCCGGCCGGCCGGAAGTAGGCCCACGTGAACTCCTCCTCGCGCGTCCAGGCGACGCGCACCGGCTTGCCGCATCCACGCGCGAGCACGGCGGCCTCGATCGCCGCGTCGCCGGTGTGTTTGCCGCCGTAGCCCGAGCCCGTGTCGGGCACGAGCACGCGCACCTTGTCGGCGGGCAGGCGCAGCGCCGCCATGAGCTCCTCCTTCACGCCAAACGGCCGCTGCGTTCCGGTCCAGACCGTGATCTTGCCGTCCTGCCACTCGGCGACCGCGGCGCGCGGTTCGAGCGGCGCGTGCGCGATGTACGGGATCGTGAACGTGCACTCGATCTTGTGCGCGCACGAAGCGAGCGCCGGGCCGACGTCGGCGGCCTCGGTCCGTCGTCCTTCGCCGCGCCCGCCGCGGCCGCCGCGTTCGGCCGGCTTCCGCAGCACCTCCGCGAGCTTGCTCTCGCGCGCGGGTTCGGGCGCTTCCCACGTCGCGACGAGTGCCGTGACCGCCTGCGCGGCCGCGTGTGCGGTCGGCGCCGCGACACCGGTGAGGTCGCCGTCGCGCACGACGATCACGCCTGGCATCGCGCTGGCCGCCTTGTCGTCGACCGCCTTCAGCTTCGCGCCGAACGCGGATGGCCGCAGCACGCGGCCGTGCAGCATGCCGGGCCGCACGATGTCCGACGGATAACGGTGCGCGCCCGTGACGATCGCGCGCCCCGCGGCCTTCGGCAGGTCGCGGCCGCACACCTGCCACTCGTTCGCCGCGCGCAACGTCGCGTCGCCGATTCTGCGCTGCAGGTCGCGGCCGGCGACCAGCTCGCCATACGGGGCGGATCGCTGCGACGCCGCGTGCCGCACCGCGCCGTCGTTCGCTTCGACTTCACCCCGCGGCACGCCGAGCTTCCCGGCCCCGAGCTCGAGCAACCACTCGCGCAGCGCCGCGGCCGCGCGGGCTAGCACGGGCGCCATCGACGGCGTCGTGCGGCTGCCGAACGTGCCGCGATCGAACGGCACGCGGTCGGTGTCCCCCATCACGAGCTCGATGCGCGCAGCGGCGACGCGCAGCTCCTCGGCGACGGCTTGCGCGAGCGACGTGCGGATGTCCTGGCCGACCTCGACCTTGCCCGTGAACACCGTGATCGCGCCGGTCGCGGCGACCGCGAGCCATGCCGCGATGTTCTGTTCGGGGCCCTGGCGATCCTGCGCAGCGTGGTCGCCACCGGCACCCTCGCGCTCCGCGGCGGCCACGTCGGCGGGCATCGCGACGAGCACGGCGATGCCGCCGCCGAGCGCCTGCAGGAAGCCGCGGCGGCCGACGTCGAGGTGGAAACGCGGCTCTTGCACGAGCTCGTAGCGTTCGGGCTCGAACGGTTCCCGCTGCCAGGACAGGCTCATCGGTCACCTCCGTTCCTGCCCGCACGTGCGGCCTGCTGCACGGCGACGACGATGCGCGGATAACAGCCGCAGCGGCACAGATTGCCGTGCAACGCGCGGCGGATCGCGGCGGCGTCGGGGTTCGGATTGCGCTGGAGCAGCGCTGCCGCCGCGACGATCATGCCCGAAGTGCAGAAGCCGCACTGCATCGCGCCATGATCGAGGAACGCCTGCTGCAGCGGGTGCAGGCGGTCCCCGTTCGCGAGGCCTTCTATCGTGCGCACGGCGCGGCCATCGAGGGTGCCGACCACGAGCTGGCAGCTGCGCTGCTCGTTGCCGTCGAGGAGCACCGTGCACGCGCCGCACTGGCCTTCGCCGCAGCCGTACTTGGTGCCGTGGAGCCCGAGTTCGTCGCGCAGCACCTCGAGCAGCGTGCGGTCGAGGTCGACTGCGAGACGACGTTCCTCGCCGTTGACATGGATCACGATCGGGTCGGCCATCGGTGCCTCCGGAGGAAGCGGCCCATGCTACCGCGCCGGTGCGGTGCGACGCTCGGACGCCGTGTCGTCTTCGGTTCGGGCGTCCCTCCTCGGCGTGCCCCGGATACGGTCCGATTTCCCGCGTCGATCGACCCGGCGTGACCCGTTTCGGGTTCGGCGGGATTCAGAGCCACGATGAACCCCGCCCGGCAGCCACCCGAAGCCCTGTTCGCGCACCGCGAGTGGGTCCGCAACCTGGCGCGGCGGCTCGTCGCGGACGACGCGACGGCCGAGGACGTCGAGCAGCAGACCTGGCTCTCCGCCGTACTCTCGCCGCCGCGGCACGCGAGCGCGCCGAAGGCCTGGCTCGCGACGATCCTGCGCAACTGGGTGCACAAGCTGCGCCGCGGCGAGGAACGCCGCGCGCGGCGTGAGCGCGCCGCGGTCCCGGCCGAACCCACGCCATCGACGGCCGAGATCGTCGCCGAGGCCGAGGCGCACCAACGCGTCGTCGCCGCGGTGTTCGCGCTGGCCGAGCCGTTCCGCACGACGGTGATCCTGCGTTTCTTCGAGAACCTGCCGCTCGCCGAGGTCGCCGCGCGCACCGCGGTTCCCGTCGAGACCGCGAAGAGCCGCATCCGCCGCGCGCTCGAGCTGCTGCGCGCCAGGCTCGAAGAGGGCGGACGCCGGACCTGGGCCTTGGCACTCCTGCCGCTGGTCAAGGGGAACGCGCTCGGCGCACCCTCCATCGCGATCCTTCTCGAGGCATTGGTCATGAACGGCAAGCACATGGTGATCGGCCTCGCGGCGCTGTTGCTGCTCGGCGCCGCGGCAGTCTGGACAGTCATGCAACCCGATCCGTCGCCGGCAGTCCCCGTTGCCCCGGCACCGGCGGTCGCCGGCGGCGCGGGGCCGGCCACAGGCGCGGGTGGTGCGGCGGCTGAAAACGTTGCGACGGCAAGGCCGCAGCAGCTCGAGCGGCAGCTTGCCGAGGCCGGAGTCGGCGTCGTGGTCTCGGTGCAGACGTGGCGAGGAACGCCGATCGAAGGCGCTCTCGTCAGCGTCGCCGAGCCCCGCGAGAGGTCCGCCGTCAACGAGTTCGCGCCGCAGCCGCCACCGCGCGCGCAGAAGACGACGGATGCGAGCGGCGCGGTGACCTTCCCGGACCTGCCGGCCGGCGTGTGGAGCTTCGTCGCCGGCAAGGAGGGTTACTGCGGCGCCGGCCGCCCCGACGTGATCGTCGACGCCGCGACACGCGCGGTGCCGGTCGTGATCCACCTCGGCATCGGCTACGCGCTCGCGGGCACGGTGACCGACGGCGAGGGCCGCGCGATCGAAGGTGCCGTCGTGGTGACCTACCCGACGAGCAGCGCGATGGTGCGGCCGCGAACGGAGACCGACGCTCAGGGACGCTTCCGTTTCGATTCCTTGGCGGCCGGCCCTGCCTACGTCGCCGCGGCGCTGCCGGGCGGCGTCGTGTCGGACCTCGAGACGATCCAGATCCCGGAGATCGAACGGCTCGACCTCGTGCTGCGCACGGGCGGCGTCCTGACCGGCCGCGTCACCGAACGCGGCAGCTCGCGTCCGATCGCGGGTGCTTCGGTCACCGCGAGCACGACGCGCAGCGGTTCCTACCGGTCCATGTCGGCCAGCGCCGTCACCGACGCGCAGGGCCGCTACGTGATAAGAGCACTCGGCGAGGGTCTGATCCGCGAGGTGACGGCCGAGAAGGAGGGCTACGTGCATCTGCCCGGCGTCGCGGCCGACAACATCGACAGCATGATCCCGTTCCGCGACGGGGGCACGTGGACGCGCGACCTCGAGATGGGCCGCGGCGGCACGCTCGTGGTCACGGTGCGCGGTCCGGGCGGTGCCATTGCAGGGGCGAGGGTGCGGACACGCGTGCCGCGAACGCGCGAGCAGGCGCCATCGCTCACCGAAGCCGATGGGCGCGCGCGGCTCGAGGGAGTGCTGCCGGGCCGGGTGCTCGTCGAGGTCCGCGCGGATGGACTCTACCAGCCGGAGTTCCCGGTGGACTGGTGGTCGCTCGTCAACGATCCATCGGCGCAGAATCGCTGGCTCGTCGACGCGCGCGCCGGCCAGGAGACATCGGTCGAGGTCCCGCTGGCTCGCGCCGCGACGATCGCGGGCCGCGTCGTCGACCCGGACGGTCGCGGCATCGAAGGGGTGCGCGTCGGCCCCGCGAACGCCGATGCGCGCAGCTGCGTCACGAGCGGCGCGGATGGATCGTTCCTGTTCGCGGCGTGGAAGCCCGGAGCGACAGTCTCGTTCTCGCTGGACAAGGACGGTTGGATCGCGACCGAGCTGCCGGCCGCGAAGATCCCCGAATCGGGCGAGCTGCGCGGACTCGAGCTGCGCATGCGCAAAGCACCACGCGTGCACGGCACCGTGCGATGGAGCGGCGCACAGCCCGACGATGCGTGGGTCCAGGTGTCGCTGCTGCCCGAGCGCGAGGAGTACTGGCAGGAGGAGTTCCGTTGGGCCAACACGCCGCGTGCGCCGATCGCCGCCGACGGCAGCTACGACCAGGCGCTTCCCGGCATCGCGCATCGGTTCGTCGTGCGTGCCGTGGCGACGAAGTACACGCCGGTCGTCTCGGCGCCCGTGTCGATCGTCGACGGCGAGAGCACGTATCGCGTCGACCTCGACTTCAGCGGCGGCGTCACCGTGTCGGGGCGCGTCGTCGTGCTCGACGGGACGGACGCGGTGCCGAACGCCCGCATCCGCGCGACGTGGCTCGCGCCCGGCGTCGATGCGCAACGCATCGTGCGTGGACCCGATCCTGCGCCGGCCGTCGCCGTCACCGACCGCGGCGGCAGCTTCGCTCTCGCGGGCCTGCGGCCGGGGCGCCACGAGTTGCGGGTCGCCGCGGACGGCTTCCTCGAAGAAGCCATCGAGGTGACAGCACCGAAGAGCGACCTCGTCATAGCACTGCCGCCCGCGTTGTCGATCGAGGGCCACATCGTCTACGAGGACGGCCGTCCTGTGTCAGGAGCACAGATCTCGCCGGCGCCGCAGCAGGGCAACCGCGCGATGTGGATCAGCATCGAGCAGATGACGATCAGCGGACCCGATGGCCGTTTCAAGATCCCGAGGGTGCACCCGGGGCAGTTCCGCGTACGGGTGCAGCCGCCGCGCACCGGGCTCGCGAACTTCCGCGCCTGCCAGAGCGAGGTCGTCGCGGCCGGCGCGCGGGACGTCCGCATCGTCGTCGAGGCCGGCGCCGTGATCTCGGGCCGCGTCACCGACGCGTCGGGCCAGGGGCTGTCCCGCATCGGCGTCGTCGCGCTGAAGCCGGACAGCGAGAGCCGCGTCGGCGTCGAGACGCTGCCGGACGGGTCGTTCACGTTGATCGGCCTCGAGGACGGCGCCGCCTACACGCTGACCGTGAACGCGAGCAACCGCGGCAGCCCGTATGCGAGCCTGCAGCGACACGACGTCGCGGCCGGCACGTCGGGGCTCCAGTTCGTGCTCGAACGCGGGCTCTCGATCGGTGGCGCCGTCGCCGACGGCGAGGGCAAGCCCGTGCGCAGTCTCGAAATCACCGCGTCGCCGGTCGGCTCCGACGATACGTATGGCCCAGTGGGGTGGACGGACCAGGAAGGCGTGTTCGAGATCCGCGGGCTCCGACCCGGAAAGTACCGGCTCGCTGTCTCGCAGTGGTTCTCGCGCGGCGTGCTGCTGACCGGCGGCGACGAGATCGAGGCCGGCGCGACCGGCGTGAGATTGACCGCGACCGAAGGGGCGAAGCTCGCCGGCGTCGTCGTCGACGAAGCGGGCCAGCCCGTCGCCGGCGCCGAGGTGTATGCGAACGCGGCGCTGCCGGCGCGCGGCAACGCGTGGACGAGGTCGGGATCCGACGGCACGTTCCTGATGGCCGGACTGGTTCCGGGCGCTTCGTACGAGGTGTCGGTCCGCCAACGCGACCGCGTGCCCGCGAATCGAAGCGGCGTGCCGGCCGGCAGCAGCAACCTGCGCTTTACGCTGTCGAAGGGCCTCGAACTCGAAGGCCGACTCGTCGACAGCAACGGCCACCCGCAGGCGCACGCGACGCTACGGTTCGCCGGCGGCTCTGGCAGCAGGGTGGCCGCGCGCACCGACGCCGACGGCCGCTTTTCCGTCAGCGGCCTCGGGCCTGGCACCTACTCCGTCGAGGCGTCGGTGACGATCGGCGGCAGCGTCGTCGTGAAGCCGTGCGGCAGCGCCGAGGCGGGGCAGCGCGGCATCGCGCTGCGGCTGCCGCCGTGAGCGCGCTCCCCCACCGATTGCCTGGGGCTAGTAGAACTTCGTGACGAGCCCGTAGCTGTAGCTTTCGGTGTTGCCGGTCGGCCCGAGGCTGTTCAACAGGTAGACGCGGTGGAGCGGGATCGGCGTCGTGTACGGGGCGACGATGTTATGACTCACCGCACGCGACATCGTCAGGCCGAAGGGATTCGCCGTCGGATCGAGCCCCCAGATCTGCGTGTAGAACGTCAGACCGTTGTATGCCGGCTGCGGTACGAACGGGATCGAGTTCGAAGCGGTCCCGGTCGGGCTCGCGAGGGCGGCCGTCGACACGATCATGTCGTTGTAGACCGTGCACGAAGTGCCCGGCAGCGTGAACGGCAACGGGATGCCGAGATACTGCGTCTTGTCCGCGCCGGTGGCGAACAACACGATGCCGTTCGGCAGCAGGCTCGTGCCGCTCGTCGTCATCGACGCCGTCCCGCCCACCCAGTCCATCGACTGCGAGCCGGTGGCGGCCATCGGGCTGCCCATGCCAGACGACAAGCAGCCGACGCCGAAGCGGCCGACCGCCATCTGCGGGTTGCTCGTCGTCGTCGATGGAAAGCCCGACACCGAGTCGTGGATGATGTTGCCGGTGTTCGTCCTGGCCGTGATCTGGACTTCCCAGCACAACGAAAACGGGGCACCCAGGCAGACGAACGGCACGTCGAACGGGTAGTCGAGCACGAACTGGCCCGGCAGGTTGCTCGGGTCCGACGGCGGCAGCGTGTAGGTGCGGTTGATGATGACCTGGGTCTTGTCGACGCCGTGGTTGTTGTCGAACGTCGTGCTCATCCCCGACGACGCCGTGACCGCGGTCGACATCCATGCGTTCATCGTCACCGAGTACCCTGGGAAGACGCCGGTGCTGTAATCGTGGCGGAACGCCATTCCGGTGACCACCATCAGCGGCACGTCGTCGTGGATCTGGCTGTAGCGGAATGGCGTCGCCGTGTAGCCGAACGGGAAGACGTTGTTGTCCGGCCCCTCGGAGCTACCGAAGTGCACGGGGCTGTAGTTCTGTGCGAACAGGACAGTCGACGACAACGCGATGCAGATACAGCGGAGCAGCAGCATGGAGAGAACTCCGAGGGAAGACCCGCGAGTGCGGGAGGGAAAGGAACGGAAGCCGCCAGCCTAGACTGCATCGGGCCCGCCAGGGAGGCCCGGCCCTGTGTCGTTCGTGTCGCTCTGGACCACGTCCCCGCGGGGAACCGCATGGCGGCAAAGATGGGGCGACCAGGTATTCACCCGATGAGTATTCACCCGACGAGTTGGAACGGCCTGCAACCGTGCCGGAGGCCAGTGCCGGGAGGCCTGTGCCGTGAGGCCGACCCCGCGACTGTTCCTAGTAGAACTTGGTGACGAGCCCGTAGCTGTAGGTTTCGGTGCCGCCAGTCGGCCCGAGGCTGTTCAACAGGTAAACGCGGTGGACCGGGATCGGCACCGTGAACGGGGCGACGATGTGATGCATCGCCGCGTTCGACATCGTCAGGCCGAAGGGATTCGCCGTCGGATCGAGCCCCCAGATCTGCGTGTAGAACGTCAGGCCGTGGTAGGCCGGCTGCGGTACGAACGGGATCGCATTCGAAGCGGTCCCGGTCGGGCTCGCGAGGGCGGCCGTCGACACGATCATGTCGTTGTAGACCGTGCACGTCGTGGTCGGCAGCGTGAAGGGCAACGGGATGCCGAGATACTGCGTCTTGTCCGCGCCGGTGGCGAACAACACGATGCCGTTCGGCAGCAGGTTCACGCCGTTGGTCGTCATCGTCGCCGTCCCCGTCAGCCAATCCATCGTCTGCGCCGCCGAGGCGCCCATCGGGTTGGCCACGCCAGTCGACAGGCAACCGACGCCGAAGCGCCCAATTGCCATCGCCGGGTTGTTCGTCGTCGTCGAAGAGCCCGACACCGCGTCGTGGACGATGTTTCCGGTGTTGGTCCTGGCCGTGATCTGCACTTCCCAGCACAGCGAAGAAGGGGCGCCCAGGAAGACGAACGGCACGTCGAACGGGTAGTCGAGCACGAACTGGCCCGGCAAGTTGCTCGGGTCCGACGGCGGCAGGGTGTAGGTGCGGTTGATGATGACCTGGGTCTTGTCGACGCCGTGGTTGTTGTCGAACGTCGTGCTCATCCCCGACGACGCCGTGACCGCGGTCGACATCCAGGCGTCCATCGTCACCGAGTAGCCCGCGTAGGCGGTCGGGCTCCAGTTGTGGCGGAACGCCATTCCGGTGATCACCATGAACGGCACGTCGTCGTGGATCTGGCTGTAGCGGAATGGCGTCGCCGTGTAGCCGAACGGGTAGACGTTGTTGCTCGGGCCCTCGGCGATACCGAAGTGCGCGGGGCTGTAGTTCTGTGCGAGCAGGACGGTCGACGACAACGCGATGCAGATAGCGCGGACCAGCATTGGGGGACTCCGTGGTGGGAAGGCCCGCGAGTGCGGGCGAGTACGAGAGCCGCCAAGCCTAGCAGCATCGGGCCCGCCGGGGAGGCCCGGCCTGTGTCGTTCTTGTCGTTGCTGACCGGCCCCGCGGGAGAATCGACGCACCAAAGCACCGGATCCCACCCAGGTCCTGACCGCCGGACTACAGGCCGATCTTGATGCGCGCGCCGTTGCTGGCGGTGATGCCGAACGGATTCGCGCTCGGGTCGACCGAGAAACCCTGGCCGAAGAGCACGATGCCCAGCACCGCCGCGCTGTTCGGTATCGCGAAACTCCATGCAGCGTTCGGCGCAACGCCCGCCGCGACGTCGAGCACCAACGGGTCGGCGAGCAGGCTGCAGCCGGTCATGCCGATCACCGTCAGGTCGAACGGCAGCGGCAGCGCCCCGCTCTGCGTATTCGAGAAGCCGAGCCCGACCAGAGCGATCCCGAACGGCACGTTGCTGACGTTGGTGTTCAGCGTCGTGCCGATCACCGGCCGCGACCCGGCCACCGCCGCCCAGCCCGGCACACCGAGCGTGCCGGCGCAGCCGGCGCCGTAGGGCCCGAAGGTCGCGCCGCTCGCGACGGCCAACAGCGCGTTCACCATCATCAAATCGCCGCCGACGCTCCAGCCCGACTGCGAGCACGTGGCCTGCGGCGGGTAGAAGCCGAGGTCGATGCGGTTGGGGTTGGCGCCCTGCGCGACCAGGATCTTGCCGTCACTCCAGTGGGCGACGACGAACGAACCGACTTCGAGCGCGGTGCCCGTCGGTCGCGAACCGGTGGTGCCGCCGGCGAACGCGGTGACGCCGTTGTGAATACCTCAGTCCTCCCGGTCCTGCCCGTCGGACCGGCGTCACCTGCCGAGCGCGACCGGCACCGTCAGGCGCTCGGGGCCGAACGCGACCAGCAGCTGCAGCGCGTCTCCCTCGCCGGCAAACGAGACCTGCAGCTTGTCCGCCGGCGGCGACGAGGGCGCACTCTGCATCGGCACCTCGAGCACGGCGGTCACGTACTGCGCCGCGAAGCCGTCGAGCTTGTTCTTGTGATCCGCGGCCGCGGACGACACGACGAGCTGCCAGCCGTCCTTCGTCTTGCCGAGCGTCAGGTGCCAGCTGCCGGCTCCGAGCTTCTTGTCGCCGAGCGTGAGCGCCACGTTCGTGTCGAGCGTCGTCGCCCAGTCCTTGCCCATACGCCAGCGTGTGCCGGGCTTCATCCCGGCCGCCTCCGTTGCGAGCTTGTCGTTCCACGCGACGATGCCGTGGTCGATCACCGCGAACGCCGTGCGCTCGCCGCTCGGGTTGCCCTTGCCCTTCCAGAACAGTGTGCGGCTGCAGCCGCGCTGGTCGGGCAGCACGATCGGCGACGCGGCTTCGCTGCCGCGCACCTTCGCCTCGGCCCGCATCCGGTGTGGCCCCCACGTCAACACGAGCGCCGCGGTGCCGCCTTCCTTGGGCGCGTCCCACCGGACATCGAGCGGTGCGTTGCCGTCGCCGAGCTTGTCCACTTGCAGCGGGATCGTCGCGACGAACGGCAGCTTGCCGCCGCCGGGCGCGAGCTGCAGCGCGCGCGCCTTGTCGGCGTCGAGCAGCCCGAGCCGCGCGCCGTTCTTGTCCTTCTCGAGCATCGCGTAGTAGTTGCCCGCCTTGACCTCGACCTTGCCGAACTCGAGCTCCGTGAACGTCTCGAGCGCGGCCCACGCGTCGTGACCGAGCGCGAAGCGCGTTCCGGGCGCGGCTTGCCATGCCTTGCTGGCGGAGTCGTCCCACGGCAGCGGCTGCCAGGCGAAGCCGACCTCGGCGCCGACCGGGTTCTCGCTCTGCACGAACCACACGGCGCGCGTGCGGTGGAGCGACGGCGACGTGATCGAAGAGCCCGAACCCGGTGCATTCTGCGCCGCGAGCGACGTCGCGAGCGCGACGACGGACAGGAAGTGGATGGGGTGCATGGCGCGGCATAGTGCGGGGCCGCACGGCTGTCACGGCGCCGGGTGGGCTGCCAGGGTCAATGTCCGCCTCGCGGTGGCAGGCGCGCGCGATTACGTTCGCGGCATGGCGAGCACGAAGACGTCGAGCAGGAAGACCTGGCGGCAGAAGCTCGAGACCGATCACGACCTGCCGAAGGTGGAGAGGATTCCCGCCCGGATGGCGAAGCAATGGGGCAAGGGCACGATCGTCATCGCCGCGCCGCGTGAGGTCGACGCGCTGATGGCGCGCGTGCCGAAGGGCAAGGTCACGACGATCGACGAGTTGCGCGCGGCACTCGCGCTCGAGCACGGCGCGACGATCGCGTGCCCGATGACGACGGGCATCTTCGCGAACATCGCCGCGCGCGCCGCCGACGAGGACGAGCAGGCAGGGCGCCGCCGAATCACGCCGTATTGGCGCACGCTGAAGGCCGGCGGCGAGGTGAATCCAAGCCCCGGCGGACTCGCGGTGCTGCGTTCGCGTCTGCAAGCCGAGGGCCACACGGTGATCGCGCGTGGCAAGCGGCTGTTCGTCGCCGAGTACACCAAGCGGCTCGTGCGCCCGAAGGCGGAGTGAGCGATGGTCCCGCTCGAAGACGGCGCCGCCGTGATCGCGCTGTTGCGCGGCATCAACGTCGTCGGCAAGAAGAAGGTGCCGATGGCGACGCTGCGGTCGCTCGCGCAGGAGCTCGGGTGGCGTTCTGTCGCCACCTACATCAACAGCGGCAACCTCGTGTGCGCGGCGAAGGGCGCGCCCGCGAAGCTCGCGCGGTTGCTCGAAGGTGCGATCGAGGAGCAGTTCGGGTTCGACGTCGCGGTGATCGTGCGCACCGCGGCGGATTGGCGGCGCTACGCGGCGGGCAGCGCGTTCGCCGATGTCGAGACCACGCGACCGAGCGCCCTGCTGCTCGCGCTCGCGCAGGGTGCGCCGCCGAAGGACATAGCGCGCGTGCTGCAGCCATACTGCGGCGCCGGCGAACGCGTCGCCGTGCGCGGTGACGCGCTGTGGATCGACTACGCGAGCGGCGTCGCGAGGTCGAAGCTGACGCCGGCCGTGCTCGACCGCGCCGTCGGCTCGCCGGTCACCGCGCGCAACTGGAACACGGTGCAGGCCCTCGCCCGCATGCTCGAGGCCTGAGCAACGCCGCATCGTGGATTGCCCGCCTGGCAGTCGCGTCGCCCCCGCTCCGCCATCAGGCCCCTCCCGGCCGCGTTCGGCAGATCCGGACATCGGGGATTCACCTGAACAGTTCGGAGGCCACGTCCGCCGAGACAGAAGGCGACGGGTCAGAAGCCCTCGCGAGCGCTCGTCGAGGAACTGAGATGGTTACCCAGAAAGGAATCACTTCGCCGAAGGCAACGATCATCGCGGCGGGAATCGGCGTTCTCGGCGCGCTCGGCGTGGCGTTGATCTCGAATGCGGTCATGGCGAACTCCCGGCCGATCCCGAGCCTCACGGTGGTCGTCGAAGACCCGAGCAGGCCGATGGCGCTGACCATCGACACGAGCGGCAGCATCGACCCGGACGGGGACGCGATCACGGTCTCCGTGTTCATCGACAACATGCGCCAGCCGGGCAACGAACCACGGCGCACGGTCCTCGTGCCGAGGCCGGGCCCTGTCCTGATCAGGGTCGACGTCTCGGACGGCAAGCTGACCGCGAGCGCCGACCAGCGCATCGTCGTCCCGTAGCGCGGCTCACGGGGGCGCGGCTAACATACCGCGCATGTGCTGCTTCTCACGACCGGTAAAGAACGTCGCGGCCACGAACATCTTTGCGCGCAGCGGGACCAAGGAGCGCCAGTTCCTGGTCTACGAGATGAAGATCGCTGCGGACGAGGACCTGGCGATGATCCTGCCGATCCCCGTGCCAAGACAAAGTGCCGAGGACGCCGTGCGCTTTCTGAACCTGTCCGACTACGCGGGCTTCTTCAAGGACATGGCCGCCGGCTTCCCGGCGAGCCGGAGCCTCGACGACCAGAAGGGCCCGAGGGGCGAAGCGGCGAAGCCGCTGGCTGTCGTGGAGGTCGGCAGCTTCGAAGCGTCGTTCGTGCCTTCGATCGCGGACTTCGCGCGGCTCGACGAGCGCTTCCGCCTGCCGGCGGGGACCTGGGAAGCGCTGCCTGCCTACAAGGACTACGGCTTCGCCGTCTTCAAGCTGAAGCAGGGCAAGAAGCAGATCCACCCGATGGCGTTCGAGTTCCCGCGCCGCGACGAGAAGCGTCTGTTCTTCCCGACGGTCCACGTGCACGACGGGAAGGTGCACGGCAAGGCGGACTTCGACCACGCGCTCTACCTGCAGAAGCGCGAAGGCGAGAGCCTGAACGTGCTCGGCTGGCGCGAGTCGCCAAAGCTCGCGGGATCGTTCCTGAAGGTGGACAGGACGGCGGGTCTCGTCGACGGCGAGCGCCACGTGTATCTCAAGGAGATCCGCGGTCCGCAGAAGAACGAGGACGTGCTGGTCTGATCGGAATCACGATCCGCACCGGCAATCGCTGCCCGCGGATGCCGGATCGGTTGCCCGGGGCGCCAACCTGGGTCGGCGCGGAGTCGAGGCTGCCGGCTATCGCGCCAGAAGCTTCGTCGCGGTCAGCACGCCGTCGCTGGCTGGCAGAGCGCGGTGCATGGCGAGCATCGCGCGGCCGACGGCGACGGCGTCGGGGCGCATGATCTCCTTCCAATGGCCCTCGGGCAGCATGCGCTCGAGCAGCATGCGTTCCAACGCGTTCGCCTGCCACCGGGGCATCGCCTCGACGCATGCGAGGAACAGCGCGTCGTTGGCCCAGCCGTGATCGCTGCTTGCCTGCTGCAGCATCCAGCTTGCGATCGCGGGCGGCGAGTCGTTGAGCGAGGTCTGCTCGTTCTCCTTCTTGCTCCGGTCGTGAATGATGAAGCCGTCGGCGTTGCCGATCTTGACCTCGTGCTCGAGCGTCGTCAGCAGCCGCGCGATGAAATCGTCTGGCCGCTTGCCGCGCAGACCGACGACGTAGGCGAGCGCGGCCCGAGCGCGACGGCGTTCGGCGAACGCATCGTCCGATTCCTTGCCGTCGCGCGCGAGCGGGTGCTTCGCGAGCAGCTCGAGCGCCTCGTCGAACTCGCCCGCGTAGGCCAGCACGTCGACGAGCAGCGTGAGGTGCTCGGCCTTCGCGTCGTCGCGCCACGCCGCGCGCGCCTTCGCGAGCGCAGGCTCGGTGCGGCCGGCGAGTGCCAGGGCGCGCACGGTCAGGAACAGACCTTCGTCGCGCTCCTTCGCCGCCTCCAACTCCGCGACCGCGTCCGCGGCCCGATCGCCGACGAGGAGGAACCACGCGCGCAGAAAGTGCCGGTCCTTGACGTTGTCGCCGAACTTGGGGTGCGCGAGCTGCGCGTCGAGCTCTGTGATCGCGGCGGCGAAGTCGAGCGCGATGAACAGCGCGTCCGCGCGGAACAGGAACGCCGGTTCGGGGGCATCGTCCTTGGCGAGCTCGCGCGCGGCGGCGAACGCGGCAGCTGCGGACGCTGCCCAGCCGCGTTGCAGGAACGGCACCGTGTGCTCCTGCATGAGCGCGGACTTCGCCATCCCGAGCTGGCAGTGGAGCGCCGCAGTCGGTTTGTTGTGCTGCAGCGCAAACTCGCAGAGCAGCGCGCACGCGCCGAAGCACTGCGTGCTCCACGTCGCCTCGATGCAGCGCGCGTAGTGCTCGAACTCGAGGCCCTCGGCATTCGCCGTGAACGCCCTCACCGCTGTGCCCATGCGTTCTTCGGCGGCCTTCCACTCACCCTCTTCGAGCTCCGCGCGGCGCGGCGCGAGCTTCGCGAGTGCGCGCGTCGCGGCCTCGACCGCGGCGGTGCGCTCCTCGGCAGTCGCCACGGGTGCCTGCGGCGCCGGCACGGGTGTCTGCGTGGGTTTGGGATCCTGGCAGGTGGCGAGGATCGCCACGGTGAACGCGAGCAGCATCGCCGCAGTCTCGCAGAGCGTCGGATCTCGCGAAAGACCCGTGCCGCGACAGCGCGACAGCCGTCCCCCACCCGGACGCCCTGGCGCACGCGCGCCCGCTCCTCCCGGCCGCTGGCGGCAATGTCGCCGCGACTGCCGGGGGGCGATCCAACGCGCTTCCGATCCTCCTGGTTCGTCAGTTGGCCGGCGCGGCCACGATCATGACCTTGTCCCAGTAACCCGTGTAGAGCGACGGGTCGACGATCAGAGGATCGTCGAATGCCGCGAACTCGAGGAACACGCCACGGAACCCCTCGGCCGCGCCACCGCCGAACGGCAGCACGCCGACGATGACTCCGTTCACCTCGAACGCTGCGAGGTGCGTGCTGTAGTCGTAGATGATCGCGAGCCGCGAGTACTCGCCTAGCGCCACCGGCGTGGCGAACTGGTAGCCAAACGAGCCCGCCTCGCCGCTCGAGTTGCAGAACACCTGGCCGGTCGACGAAAGGAACATGCTCGCCGACTGGCCGACGCCGTTGCGCGCAATCAGGTTGGCGCTGACGAGGTCGTCGTTGGGGCCGGTGCCTGTGTCCGGGCCGTCGAGACGCACGTCGCACTGCACGCGCACGAGCGCCTGCTGTGCCCACGGTGGGTCGAACGCGACTGGCTGCGCCCAAGCGCCGTCGAGCAACCCGCCGGTGGACTCGAGCTCGGGGCTGCCGCCCCAGCACTGCAGTGCGCGGCGGCCGCCGCTCGCGAGTGCCGGATCGCTTGCGATGATCGGCGCGTTCGGCGAGAGCGCCGAGAACCAGTTGTCGATGCCATCGATCGATTGGCCGGCGATGTAGTTCGGGGTCTCGAAGCTCGTGAGGAACAGGGACTGGGCGTTCGCAATGGTGGCGAACGAAGCGAGGGCGAGGAAAATGACGGTGTTTCTCATGGGTATCTCCGGTGTCTCCGCAGGGTCGCGTGGCCTGACGTCGCCAAGGACGGATCCCTGCGGACTCATGAAGGCCAGCGCGCTCGAGAACGGACGGGAAAACCGCAAAATGCCAGCGATCACCTGGTGGTCGGGATGCGGGCGATGTGATCACGACGTTGCGGCGTGGCGAAGGATCATCTCGCGCGTCGAACCGAACATCGCGGCGGACCCGACCCGAGCTTCGCATCGACCCGTCGGATGCGTCGATGCCAACTCGAGAGCGGCTCGTCGGGCATGAGCGCCGAGAGTTCCCGTTCCCGCCGTCGCTCGCGCGACTTCACGATCCCCCACCACGCGGTCAGGATGGCAGCGGCGGGAAGCGCGATCGCGAGATTCCAGGCCGTGGACCCGAAGAACGGCTCCGTCTCGATGATCCCCGACGTCCACAGCCAGACGAGCCGTGCCGACACTCCGATCATCGCCGCGAGCACCGCGATGGCCGGCCCTCGCGCGATCAGCCGTTCGCGCAGTGGTGCGTCGGGATCCCACGGCTCGTCGACAGTGTTCACGCGCAGGAACCTACTGCACGCTGCCCGGCGGCGCCCTACTTGCGATCGAGCGCCTGCAGCTCGGCGCGCGCACGGTCGGCGGCGTCGCCCCAGCCCTGCAGCGCCAGCACGCGATCGAAGCACTGCCTCGCCTTCAACGGCTGCTCGCGGAACGCGCGCGCGGCGGCGCGGCCGAGCACCAGATACAGCCGCGCTTCTCGAGGATGCTGCTGCACGGCGCGCATCGCTTCGTCGAACACCTCGCGCGCGCCGGCCGCGTCCTCCATGCGCTGACTCTTCGCCGTGAGCCACGCGACGAGGTCGTCGGCAGCGGGCTGTACGACCGCCGCACGCGGCGTAGCGAGCGCCTCGACCTCGCGCAACTTGCCGGCCGAGGCAAGCCCACCGTAGACGGCGCGCCGCAGCTGCGGGTTGGCGGGCCACGCGTCGAGGATCGCCGTGAGCCGCGTCGTGTCGCCGTTCGCGATCGCCGCTGCCAGATCCGCCGGCACGATCGCCGCCGCGCGCTCGAGCAGCGCGTCGTGGTCGAGGCCGATCAACACGGCGCGGCCGTCGCGCGCCGGCTGCGCCCTGCGGAACGAGTCGTGCTCACCCTCGATCGCCGCCGTCACCATGTTGCGTGGATCGACCAGCATGGTCATTACGGAGCCCTCACCTGGCACACCGGCCACCTGCCAGTCCGTCCAGTCGACCGCGCTCTCGACCCACTCGGCGCCGAGATCGACCCAGGTCGACGCGACCAGCAGGCCGAGCACGAGCCTCGCGCGCGGCGCGACGCCGCCGTATGCAACCGAGCCGACCAGAGCGTCGACGTCGGCCGACGACGACGGCAGCTCGGCGCCGCACATCACCTTCGCGATCGCGCTCGCGCGCTGGCGCGCCGCCGCGAGCTGCGAAGCGGAGCGCGGTGCCGCGCCGGGACCGAGCTCGGCGACGAGCCGCGCGCCGATCTCGGCGAGGTGATCGGCCGTGAACGGCTGGCAGAAACGCGCCTCGGTGCGACACCGAGCCAGCGGCAGCTCGCGAAGCACGCATCGGTTGCCGACGCGCTGCAGCAGCACGAGGTTCTCGCCGTCGATCTCGAGGCCGATCGCGTTGCCGCCAGTGAGCAGCGCCTCCCGCTCGCCCGACGAGCGCACGAGCCAGATGCCGCTTGGCTCCCCGCGCGGAGTGCCGGTCACGAGCCAGTGCTCGCCGGCGGCGACGGCGAACGCCACAGAGCTCCACTCACCGAGGGTGGACGTCTCGCGGCGCTCGAGATCGGCGACCACGAGCCACGTTGCATTCCCGCCCGGCGCGAACGACGGCGCGTGGTCGGAGCCGCCGACCAGCGCCCGCGAGTGATCCCGTGCCACGGCGATCCGGTCGGCGCCGGTGTGCGGCAAGCGCAACAGCGTCGCTTCGATGCCCGATGGGCTGCGGCGCACGAGAGCTTCCGGCGCCGTGCCCATGCCGACCTCCGTCAGCGCCGTGTCCTGCGTGCGCACGAGCAACAAGTCGTCCTGCACGACGCAAGCACAGCTCGCAGTGAACAACTGCTGACCGGCGCGCGCGCCGCCATCGATCTTCCGCACGTCGCCGCCCGATCCCACGAGCAGGTCGCCGCGCCATCGCAACGCGAACCACGAGCCGCCGCGCTGCGCGAACAAGGTCTCGACTCCCTTCGCGGTCACTCGCAGCACGCTGTCCCACCCCCGAACCAGCCAGCCGTCGCCGTCGCGCTCGGCGTGGTCCGGCCAGCCGCACTCGAACGCGATGACCTCCGGCAGGGTGGCGCAGAGGCGCGCCACCGCGTCAGCGGGTCGTTCGGGCGCAGCGCCGGCGAGCGGCGGCAACGACAGCGCGCCCTCCGCCGGCCGGCGCTTCACCGACGCGAACAGGGCGTCGCGCTCGGGCCGCGGATCGTCCGCCACGCCAGGGCACCAGTAGCGGAAGAACATCCAGCGCCGCTCGCCGAGCGGCACGACCATCGTGGCGAGGACCCGCTCACCGGCCTCACCGCACAGGAAGCCGCGCAGCTCGTCGCCGACACCGGACTCGCTGCGCCGCCGCTCCGTGAACGACTCGCTCCACGCGCGCAGGCGGCGCGCTTCTTCGTCGAGTGCCTGCTGGGTCGACGAGATGCGCCCGGCCTCGAACACCGACAGGACGTGCTCGTGCTTGCGATCGACGCTCTGCAGCCTGTACAACTCGCCGCTGACGAGCTGTCCCTTGGTCAGCACGAACGGACGCGCCGTGAACGTGAGCTCGAAGGCTCCGGCCGCGACCACGTGTTCCTCCGGCGCGAGCTCCTTCTGCCACGCGCTGCCGGCGTTCGGGAACTCGAAGCCTTCGCGGAAGTCCTCGACTTCCTGGTGCAGGAAATCGGCGTCCCGCGGGTTCGCATAACCAAGCAGGTGGTAGGCGAGTCCGTCCTTCGCGAGGATCTCGAATCGGATCGCCCAGTCGCCCTTGGGCGGGACGGCGTCGCGCGTCGCACGCATCCAGTTCGCCTCGCGAACGAACTCGAACGGCTGGCCGTCGCCACAGTAGCCGTAACTGTCCAGCAGGCGGCCCAGGTCGCCTTGGTTCTCGACGAGCGTGCGCAGCTCCGTGACCTCGATCCACATCTCGCGCGCGCGCCGGAACAAGCGTGTCGGCTCCGATCCTTCGAAGCGTTCGCGACCCTCGCGCTTGTCGGACCGCCACCCCTTGCCGAGCTCGACGCTCGCGCCGAGCTTGCCGACTGCGACCGGCTTGTCCTGGGCGGATGGCTCCGCGGCGACGAGGAGAGGAAAGGCGACGACGACGAGGCGACGAAGCGCGCGCATGCGAGCAACCATGTTACCCGCGCAGCCTTGTTCTCGACCTCATTGCCGATTCACTCGACCAGGCGTCGAATACCGGACTCAGTCCAGCTGCAGGGCTGGGCGAGCGCGACACGTCCCGATACCGGGCCCGAAAACCACAAAGGAGAGAGAGCGATGTTTGCGAAACTATCGGCAGAGTTCCTCGGCACGTTCTGGCTCGTTCTTGGTGGCTGCGGCAGCGCAGTCCTCGCCGCTGCGTTTCCGCAGGTCGGCATCGGGCTCGTAGGGGTTTCGTTCGCGTTTGGCCTGACCGTGCTCACCGGCGCGTATGCGTTGGGCCCGATCTCGGGTGGACATTTCAATCCCGCGGTATCGGTCGGCCTCTGGGCTGGCGGGCGGTTCCCCGGCGCGCAGCTCCTGCCGTATGTCGCTGCGCAGGTCGTCGGCGGCTTCGCCGGAGCCACCGTGCTCTACGTGATCGCGACTGGCGACGCCAGATTCACCCTCGAGGGCGGCTTCGCTGCGAACGGCTACGCGGACCATTCGCCCGGCAGCTACTCGCTGGTCTCGGGCGCGGTCACCGAGTTCGTCATGACGTTCATGTTCCTGCTCGTGATCCTGGGCGCCACGCATCGTCGCGCCGCGCCCGGCTTCGCGGGCCTCGCGATCGGGCTCGCGCTCACGCTGATCCACTTGATCAGCATTCCGGTCACGAACACGTCGGTGAATCCCGCGCGCAGCACGGGACCAGCCCTGTTCGTCGGCGGCTGGGCGATGGCGCAGCTCTGGATGTTCTGGGTCATGCCGCTCGCCGGCGCGGCCGCCGCGGGCTTCCTCTACAAGTTCGTGCTCGAAGACCGTCGAGAGCCGCTCGTCACCGCCCGCCAGGTCCAGAACCCATAGCGCGCAAACGTGCTGCTGCTCGCAGCCCGCTGCACAACTACCTGCGCATGCTGTGGGGCAAGAAGGTGCTCGAGTGGACACGTTCGCCCGTCGCCGAGCGCACTACGATCCGATGACTCACGGTGACATCGATGCGAACGACTCTCTCTCGAGCTGTCCTCTGCGCGGTCCTCGCCTTCGCAGCTTGCGATCACACGCCGCCGCCAACGCCGCCCGCACTCGACGCTGAGACCACGCGCCAACTGTTCGAGCACATGGAGGAACTGGTCGCCGCGCTGCGAACGCGATCAGGGGCGCCGGTGCACCAAGACCTCGTCGGCGCAGCGGCGCCGGCGGTCGCCGCGTCGGAACGCACGCCCGCGGACGCTTCGCTGTCCTCGCTGCACGAGCGCCTCGAGGCGCTCGAGCGTGAAGTCGCCCAGCTGCGCGGCGCCGCGACGCGTTACGCAACCATGGCGCCGCGGGCCACTCTGCCGCCACCGAGAAGGACCGCGAGTGTGGAACTCGCGGTCGATCAGCTCGCGAACGAGGCGACGCGGGCAGAAGTTCGCCGATCCCTCTTCATGCTCAGCATGCAACAGGTGCTGGATCAGCTCGGTGTGCCGGATTCTTTTGGGCTCGAGAAAGACGGACGCGTGGAGTGGCGCTACGAGATGGGCAGGAAGGGTCTCACTCTTACCTTCCACGAAGGCGTCGTGATGGACGTCTACTCCTGGACGGACTGACGTCCTTGGTTGCGCCAGGTCACGCGACCCGGGTCACGGCACGAGCACGGCGCGGAAGCGGACTTCGTTGCTCATCATGCGCGCGTAGGCCTTCTCCGCGTCTGCGAGCGGGAAGCGCTCGATGCGTGGGAGCACGCCGGTCAGCGCGCTGAACGCCATCGCCTCCTCGGAGTCGATCGACGTACCGCTCGGCCAGCCCGCGATCGTCCTGCCGCTGAGCAGCGACATCGCGTGCACCGACAGCGGCTCGTGCGGCGCCGCGACGATCAGCAGCTTGCCGCGCGCACGCAGCCCGTCGACGGTGCCCGCGATCGCTTCGCTGTGCGGCGCGGTCGCCAACACGAGGTGCGCTCCGCCGAGCACCTGCAGCCCCTCGGCAGCCGTCCTCTTCTGCGTGTCGATGTACTCGTGCGCGCCGAGCTCCTTGGCGAGTGCTTGCTTGTCCGCGCCGCTCGAGATCGCGACCGTGCGGAAACCCATGCGCGCCGCATACTGGATCGCGAGGTGGCCGAGCCCGCCGACGCCCTGCACGGCAACCGTGTCGCCGGGCCTCGCACCGCTGTTGCGCAGCGCGTTGAACGTCGTGAGGCCGGCGCACAGCAGCGGACCCGCGTTCGCGGCGTCGATCGCGTCGGGAATGCGCGCGACCGCCTCGGCCGGCGCCACCATGTATTGCGCGTAGCCGCCGTCGAACGAGATGCCCGTGATCTTGCCTTCGGCGCAGTTCAGGAAGTCGCCCTTGCGGCACGCGGGGCACTGGAAGCAGTGGCCGCCGTGCCAGCCGACGCCAACGCGCTGGCCCTGCGCCCACGCTGTGACGCCGGCGCCGACCGCGTCGACGCGGCCCGCGACCTCGTGGCCGGGCACGCGCGGCAACGCGAGCCGCGGGAACTGGCCGCTGCGCACGAGCACGTCGCTGTGGCACATGCCACACGCCTCGACGCGGATGCGAACCTGATTGGGGCCGGGTTGTGGAATCGGGCGGTCGACGAGCTCGAACTTGCCACCAGGCTTCGAGACCTGGAGCGCTTTCATCGTTGTCATGGTGCACCCTCCTCGGGGGATCGAAGCATGTACGATCGCCGGCCTGCCCGCGACGCACAAGGAGTGACGTCACCTTGGTGCGCCACTCGGGACATGGAAAACGTGCATCGACCGCTAGCGTATCGGCGCCCCGCTCCGAGCCATGACTCCCCCCGCCGATGCCCCGCTGCGCCCGCTCGCCAAGGGTGCTCGCGCGGACGTGCTCGCCGCGCTGCGTGCGAGCGTCGCGCAGCGCGCCGACGCGTGGGTGCAGCGCAGTGTCGAGGCGAAGGGCTGGCGCGACGTTCGCGGCGCTTTCGCCGAGGAATGGGCCAGCGGCCCGCTGCCGGTCGCGCGCTTCCTCGCGCACCTGAACTCGGGCGAATCAGCGCGCGGCGCGGACCAGATCCCATGGCGGATCCCTGGATTGGGCGACAGGCTGCTGCTGCGCGGCTACCGCGTGCGCGTCCACGTCGCACCAGGCGGCGCTGCCGCGCAACACGACGGTGCGGGAAGCTCGGCGCTCGTGCTCGGCGCCGGCAACGTCACGGCGACGCCGCTGCTCGACGTGCTCGACCAGGTGTTCTGCCGCGCGCGCGCCGTCGTGCTCAAGCTCAGCCCCTTGCACAGAGACCTGCGCGACCTCTTCGAACAGGCTCTCGCGCCGCTCGTCGCACGCAACGTCGTGCGCATCGTCTCCGGCGACGCGGCCGCGGGTCGCTCGCTTGCGCAACTCGCCGACGTCGACGCAGTGCACGTCACGGGCTCGGCGGCGACCTGGGCCGCGCTGCGCGCCGATCCTGCGCTGCGCGGCAAGGCGCTCAGCGCGGAGGTAGGCTGCTGCACACCAGCGCTCGTGCTGCCCGGCATGTGGCGCGAACGCGAGCTGCGGCACGCTGCGGCACAGCTCGCTGGTTTCGTCGCGGCGAACGGCGGAGCGACGTGCATCGCCCCGCGCGTCCTGCTGACCGCCGCCAGCTGGCCGCAGCGACCGGCGCTGCGCGAACACCTGCGCCTTGCGTTCGCCGCGCTTCCCGCTCGCGTGCCGTTCCACCCCGGCGTGCGCGACCACCATGCGGTCGCGAGCGGCACACCCGCTCCGGCCGGCGCACTGCGGCCGGTGCTCACCGCGGAACGCGATCTCCGCACCGAGGCGGAGCTCAGCGGGTATGAGCTGTTCGCGCCGGTGCTGCGCGAGGTGGCACTGCCCGGCGACGACGTCGCGGCGTTCCTGCGACACGCGACGGCGTTCGCGCGCGAACGGTGCTTCGGCTCGCTGTCGGCCTACGTGCTCGGGCCGCCGCACGTGCTCGCGCCGGCTCGCGCGGTCGTGGACGCGGCGATCGAGGCGCTGCCGCACGGCACGATCGCGATCAACACGTGGACCGGCGTCGGCTACGGCCTCGGCAGCACGCCTTGGGGCGTCCGCCCCGCCGCGCCGATCGAGCACGGCTCGGGCTGGACCCGCAACACGACGGGGCGCGACGTGGAGCGCGTCGTGATCGAGGCGCCGTTCCGCCCGCATCCTCTGCCGCCGTGGTCGACGTCGCACCGCGCCGCACGCGCGATGCTGCGCGCCTTGACCATGCACACGCTGCAACCTTGGCTGCTGCGCCTCGCCGGCGTCGCCGCGCGTGCCCTTGCGAGCCCCTGACAGCGCCCATGCACTACCGCGAGATCGATCGGGTGGACGCGGTCGGCTGCGCGCTGGCCGGACTCACGGGCGCGTGAGGAGACTCAGTTGCTCGACGGCAGGCGGCTCGGCGTGTGCGCTCGCCGTTCGACTTTGTCGTCGCCCTGCGTGATCGCGATCGCCGAGTCGGGCTCGACCCCCGTCACACGCTGCACGTCACCGCTCGCGGGCCAGCGCACCTCGACGAACTCGATGCGCTGCGCGTCGCCGAGGCCGAGATGGGCGCGCAGCGGGTTGCACCCGAGCGAGCCGCCGACTCCGACGGTCGCGAACACGTCGCGCGCGCCGGAAGCACCGTTCACCCGGGCACGGACACGAGCGCCGACGCCGAACCGGTTGTCGCGCTTGCCGCGCAGCTCGACGGCGAGCCAATGCTTGCCGGTGCCCGGGTTCTCGAACAGCACGCTGCCGAACGCGTCGTCCTGGTGGTAACCGCCGACCTGCGCCGCGAGGTCGAGGTCGCCGTCGCCGTCGAGGTCGGCGAACGCGACGCCGTTGCCCTTCTGCAGGTGGCCGACGCCCGCGGCGAACGTCGCGTCGCGGAAGCGCTCGCCGCCGAGCAGCAGCACGTTCGGGAACAGCGCCGCGAGGTCGTGCGCGCCGGTCGTGATGTAGAGATCGGGGATGCCGTCGTTGTCGATGTCGCCCGTGTTGACGCCGGTCGCCATGCAGACGCGGCGCAGCCCGCGTTCGGCCGTCGCGTCGCGGAAACCCCCCTTGCCGTCGTTCTCGAACAACCGCTGGTGGTCGTCCTCGACGCGTTGCTCCATGTACCACGCGGCGACCGAACGGATCTGGCGGTAGTGATGGTGGTAGCTCACGAACAGGTCGAGGTCGCCGTCCTGGTCGTGGTCGAGCACGCAGCACGGACCGCTGGCCAGCGGACCCTGCACGCCGCGCGCGGCGGCCTCCTCGGCGAACCTGCCGTCGCCGCGGTTCATGAACAGCCGGTTGTTCGCGAGGAAGTTCGACACGTAGAGGTCGGGCAGGTGATCGCCGTCGAAGTCAGCGAACACGGCGCCGACCGCGCGATCCGCGTTCACGATGCCGCTCGCGGCCGTGGCGTCGCGGAACTTGCCCGTGCCGTCGTTGACGAACAGCCGGCTGCCGTGGTGCACGGCGCCCCGTTCGTCGCGTTCGCTCTCGCAGGCGACGAACAGATCGAGGTCGCCGTCGCGGTCGATGTCGGCGAACGCCGCGCAACGCGCCGGCGCCGCGAACTCGATCCCGGCGGCTTTCGTGACGTCGACGAAGTGACCAGGCGCGTCCTGGCGCAGCAGACTGCACGGCCAGGCGGTGCCGCAGAAGAAGCCGCCGCCGCGCAGCAGCAGCAGGTCGAGCCGGCCGTCGTTGTCGACGTCGCCGTGCACGACGTTGACGCCGCCGAGCTGCAAGCCGAGGCCGGCCGACGTCGCGATGTCCACGAAGCGGCCGTCGGGCTCGGCGCGCAGCAGACGCGGCGCAGCGCCGGTGTCGAACGAACAAGTGAGGATGTCGAGGCGCCCGTCGCCCGTGTAGTCGTCGATCGCGACGCTGCCAGCGTGGTGATGGTGGCCGAGGCCGATCCATGCGCCGCGTTCGTGCATGCGCGGGAACGCGACCTCGGGCGCGAACGCGCTCGCCGCGATCCGGTGCGCGGCCGGCACGCCGTCGGGCCAGTCGCCGAGCGCCATGTGCGCGATGTTGAGCAGCCACGTCGCCTCGAGACGCAGGTCGCTCTGCGGCAGCGCGAGCAGCCGCGTCAGCACTTCGACGGCCGCGGAAGCGCCTTCCTTGTCCACGTGCACCGCGCGCGGCGAGAGCGGCAGGATGCAGCTCTCGGCGTTGTGCCGCGCGATGCAGTTCTGCTTCTCCGCCTGGCGGAAGTAGATCGCGCCGAGGCGCAGCAGCACCTCGGGCAGCCAGCCGGCGGCCTGGCCGGGGTGGTCGTCGCACAGCGCCACGCACTGCCGGCACAACCCGGCCGCTTCGTCGAGCTCGCCCGTGCGCAGCAACGCCTGCGCGAGCGCCCAGCGCACGCCGAAGGTCTGGACGAGCGGAGCTTCGGGGCGCAGCGCCGAAAGCTGCGCGCGGAAGCCTTCGATGTACCGGTTCGACAAGTAGATGTTCGCCGCGTCGTCGGGAGCCTCGTCGTGGATGCGCCGCAGCCACCGCTCCTTGTCGGTCGCATCCGCGGGCAGCGGCGGCAGCGGCGTCTTCTCTGCGGCGCAGCAGCACGGTGGCGGCGCCGGCGACTGCGGGATCGACGCGGCGACGAGCGAGCCGAGCACGAGGGCGAGGCGGAGGGACATGGCGGCGACAGCCTACGCGGGCCCGCGTGCATCGCCAACCCGGCCCCACCATCAACCAGGCGGCACGCGCGACTTTCACGGACGCGCGCTATGGTCCTGGCCCGCGATGCTCACGCGCGTGATGGAACGGACCGTGACGACACTGCGCGCTGGCCGCGATCCGGGCTTCGCGAATGCCGCGCGCGGTGATTTCACGCTGCGGCCTGACAGCCCGGCGCGCGCACACGGCGCGACCGCCCTACCCGACAGACGCTGACGCGTTTGCGACCGGGCCAGAGGCATGGCCGAGCGCATGGCAGGCGGCGAAGATCGCAGCCCCACCGAGGGTTTCCCGCCGCTCGTGCCACCAACCGACATGCAGAAGCCGCAGCAGTCCTGCGAGACGACCGGCCAGGCGATCCGGGCGCGGGACCCCACGGCATTGCGCCAGCTCGTCGAGGACCACCTCGATCCCCTGTTCGCGTTCGTGTTCCATCGCGTCGATCGCGACCGCGTCGCCGCCGAGGAGGTCGTCCAGGAGACCTTCCTGCAGGCCGTGCGCTCGGCGGGCCGCTTTCGCGGCGAGTCGACCGCGTGGACGTGGATCTGCGGCATCGCGCGCAAGCTGATCCTCGGCCGCCGCCGGCGGGTGCGGCGACGCGCAGTGCCGTTCTCGGACCTGCTGCTCGACTCGGACGAGGAGATCGCGCAGGCGCTGAGCCGGATCGAGCACGAGGAGATCCCGGAACGCATCCTCGAACGGCGCGAGACGCGGCGGTTCGTCGGAGCCGTCATGAGCACGCTGCCGCCGCGTTACCAGGCGGGTCTGCTCGCGCGTTACCGCGACGGCAAGAGCCTCGAAGAGCTGGCGCGCGACGCGAACACGACCGTGAAGGGCGCCGAGTCGCTGCTGCACCGCGCGCGGCGCGCGTTCGCCGACGCGTTCCCGATCGTGGCCGGAAGAGCCATCGGAGGTCGCCGATGAGCAAGGATATTCTCGAACGCAACCTCGCGCGCCTGTTGGCCCGCGCCTACGAGCCCGTGACTGCCCCTGCTTCGCTGCGCACGCGCTGCCTCGCTCTCGCGCGGGCGGAGCAGAGGGAGCCACGCCGCGCCAGCCGCCGCGCCGGGCGGCGCGTCGCGACGATGCTCGTGATCGCTGCCGCGTGGCTGTTCCTGACGCGCCCCGCGCGCGACGTGCTCGCGTTCGCGCGCGCGGACGGCAGCGTCGTCGCGGCCGGCACTCTGGTTTCGGGCCGTGCTGTGCCGAGTCTCACGAGCGACGCCGGCGACGCGTTGCGGCTCGAGCCGGAGTCGGTGCTCGCCGTGCACAGCGAAGCCGGCGCCGACGTCGAGGTGCTGGGCGGCGCGGTCCTCTGCGAGGCCGTCGCGCGGTCACGGGGCGCCGCCACGATGCGCGTCGCCGTCGCCGGTTCGCGGCTCTCGCCGTCGCCGGAAGGTTGTCGGTTCACAGTGTTGCTCGTCGAGGATGCAGACATGGGTCCGAAGTCGAAGTCTTGGCTGATCGGCGGCAGCGCGTTGGCCGCCGGCACCGCCGCGGTCGTGGTCTACGCGGGTTCGTTGCAGTGGGAGGCCGACGCCGGTGGCCTGACGCTCGCCGCAGGTCAGACCGCGCTGCGCGCCCCGGGGCAGGTGCCGTTGGCCGCGCAAGTGGCTCCGCCGGTCGCCGTGACCGAGCCACCACCACCCGAGGAAGCACGTCCCGAGCCGCAGGCGCCGATCCGGACCGCGCCACCTCTCTCGGCCGACCAGGTGCGGCGATTGCTCGCTTCGGGCGAACGGCTCGACCAGGTGCGCGCGATCGACCTGCTGCTGCAGGCCGCGACCGCGGAGGCGGCGCAGCTGCTCGCCGAGTCGCTGCTCGCCTGCAACGACCCCGTGCTCGCGGCGCTGCTCCAGGAGGCGCTGGCGAAACTGATCGGCAAGCAACCCGAGCTCGCGCAGGACCTCGCTCAGGTGTTCATGGCAGCGCTGACCGGCAGTGAAGCGGACCCGGGCCGCGCCGAGACGGCGATCAGCGGTCTCGCCGCGATGGGCATCGCGGCGGCCGAGCCGCTCGGCGCGTTCCTCGCGAACCGCGCCACGGCACCCGAGGCCGCGGGCAGGGCGGCTTCGGTGCTGGCCGAGCTCGGCGGCGAGCACCGCGAAGTCGTGGCCCAGAAGCTGCGCTCCGGACTCGAGGCCGCGCTCCTGGTCTTCGACGATCCGCTGGCGCAGGACGCCGATCGCGAACGCACGCGCAAGAAGACCGGCTCGCTCGCGTGGCTGGCCGGCCGACGCGCGGCCGCCGAACACGACCAGCTCGCGCAGGTCCTCGTCGACAGCCTGCTGCGCACGGGCGACGAACCGCAGGCCGGCACGCTGGTCTGGGGGCTCGGCCATCTGACGGGGGTCGGCCTGCCCGAGCGGGTGCGCCTGCTGGGCACGCTGCTGCGCGCGCTGCCGGCGCAGAAGAACGGCGGGATCGCGCAGGCCTGGGTGCGCGCCGCGAAGGCGCTTTCGACCGGCGTTCCGCCGGAGCAGTTCGCGCCCATGATCGACGAGCTCGCGAGCCTCTACGCGAACGACCCGAACATCGCCGCAAAGCTCACCCGGCTGCGGACCGAGCTCGGCCTGCGCTGACGCGGCGCGGCCCGGACCTCGAGGGAACTGACGGTTTGCGTGGAATCCACGCAAACCACCAGTTCTACAGGATGTCGAGGACGCCGGTCTGTGTGTTCGTCAGCGTCTCGACCGCCGCGCGGTAGTTGATGTCGGCCCCGATCGGCGTGTTCCACGGCAGCCGGCGCCAGTCGCCGATGCCGCCGAGCGCGGCCGCGGCGAACGCGCGCGCCAGCGCGCCGGACTGGTCGTCGTTCAACATGCGAACGAGCGGCGCGATCGAGCGCCGGTCCCCGATCTGGCTCAACGCCGTCGCGAACGCCGCGAGCTGCACGAGGTTGGCCTGGCCCCCAGTCATGCGCTCCATCATCAGCTCGGCCGCTTCGCGGTCGCCGAGCCTGCCGAGTGCGATGGCCGCCTGTACGAGCAGCTCGGACCGCCGCCCCGAAGTCGCCATGACCTTGCGGATGTCGTCGACGGCCTCCTTCTCCTGCATCAGCGCGAGGCCGACGCACAGGTAGCCCGCCATCTGCTCCTTCGCGACGCCGTCGAGCAGCCGCGCGCGCATCATCGGCGCCGCGTCGGTGGCGCCGCACAGCCCGAGCGCGATGCCGAGCGCTCCGACGAGCCCCGGTTCCTTCGCAGAGCACAGCGCGTCCCGCAGAACCGACACGACGAACGGGTCGGGCCCAGGACCGATCTCCGCGCAGGTCTGGCGCTCGCGCTCGCCGTGCACGAACAACCCGAGCGCCAGCGCGCACCACGGTCTGCGCAGCGTGTTGTCGCGGCTGAACTCCTTGAGCAGCGCGCTGCCATTGTCCTGGCCGCCGATCTGGCCGAGCGCGATCAGCGCGAAGTAGCGCGTCAGCGCGTCGGGATGCGAGCGCGAGGCTTCGAGCAACGCACCACAGTGGTCGGGCGAGCTCGCTTTCGGAGCGGGCTCGGCCAGCTGCCCGAGCGCGAGCGCGCACGACTGCGCGATCGCATTGCCGCGGCGGCGTTCGCTCTTGTCGACCGCGAGCAGGGAGGCGAAGCGATCGCACCAACGCGTGCTCGCCGCGTCGCCGCGCGCGAGCAGCTTGCCGATCGCGGTCGGACAGTGGGCCTGCACGAACTCGTCGCCGGCCCCGAGATCGCGCTCGAACCAGCGGCCCAGCACCTCGATCGCTTCGTCGCGCAGCTTCCTGCCGTCATACGTGCGCGCATTCGGCGCGAGCAGCCCGAGGCCGGTGATCGCGGCGACCTTGACGTTGCGGTCGACGCCGTCACCTTCGACGAGCTGGCGCAGGATCTCGAACACACGCTGCTTCGGCGCGACGCCCGCGGCGCCGTGCGCGGTCAGACCCAGGCCGTAGGTCGCGAACGCGCGTGTCCGGTTGTCGACGGCGCCGCCATACGCCGAACGTCCCGCGCCAACATCCAGCGCCAGCCCTTCGAGCAGCGGCAGCGATCGTGTGTCGTTGCGCGACATGAGACCCAGCGCGAGCGCCGCGGTCTCGCGGACCTCCTGGTCGCCGACGCGCAGCCGCGGCACGAACACGTCGACGAGCTGGAACTCGGGGTGGTCTCCGCCGATCTTCGCCATCGCGACGATGCAGGCCGTCGCGATGTCGCGGTTCGTCGTTCCGTCGATCGCCCGCTTCAGCGCCGGCAGCACGACCTGCACCGTCTCTTCCGCCGTCGGCCGCAACACGTCGGCCGTGTTGCGGCGCGTCGGGCCGAGGTAGAAGTCGTCGCTGCCCGTCTGCGTCGTGCGCGCATCGACGTCGCGCAGCATCAGGAAGCGGTTCTTGTTGAACTCCCACCAGTAATCCCACGTGTTGAAGTCGTGCTCGAGCGGCAGGCCGCGCGAGCCACCCGTCGTCGGGGCTCGCCATGCCGCCGGAGCGGGAGCCGACGGGCTCGACGCTCCACCGGTCGAGGGGCCGCCGCCCGGGGCAGGTGCTGACGGGCCCGCCGGTCCGCCGGTCGAGGGGCCGCCCGTGGACGGGCTCGACGGAGTCGGCGACGACGGCCCCGCCGGCCCCGGAGTCGTCGGGCCCGACGGAGTCGTGTCGCCGGGGCCGCGGTATTGGCCACCGGGCGGCACGGACCCTGGCCGCCCCGGCGCCGGCGGTTGGACTGGCGGCGGCGGCAGCGGCGGCACGTAGGCGCCACCGTGCGCGACCAGCTCAGAAGCGATCAGGAACCCGACAAGGGACGGCAAGCGAAGGGCAGGCATCCAACCTCCGGGAGAGAGAGGGAGGGGTCGAGGGGGCGCCGTGATTATCCCCATGCCATGCGAAGTTGCCCAGAGGGCTCGAGAGGCGCGCAGAGATTACAAATTGCCCGCCGGCTGATCGGTTTCGCACAGCGGCTCGGAGCAGCTCGAGAGGAAGTGTGGCTCGGCGACGCCGAGTACGAGGCCGCCTACGCGACCTGTGCCGAGCCCTACGACACTACGCCGTTCACGGTCAAAGTCGTCGCGACGAAGTTCAAGGGGTACCCGAGCTCCGGCGTCGTCTACTCGCATCTCGGCGCCGACCAGCCGGTGCTGCTGAATCCGCTGCGGCAGCAGCTGCGCGAGCTGCTCGTCCAGAGCCTGTTCCGTGCGTGGATCGACACGGCGTTCGCGGACTCGGTCGTGCGGCTGCCGCAGGATGCAGCGCGCACACGCGGCAGGTAAGGTCCCGCCCGCCGAAGCCGTCGTTCGACACGTCCGAACGCCAGGGGCTGCGTTGAAGGCGCCCCTGGCATCGGCCGGTCCGTGCTACGCCGGCGCGCAAGGTGGTGGAAGAACATGCCCGGTGCCAGAGCGGCGTTGAATCGGCGCACCGTTCCCGCCATCCTCTGCGGCCCCCCATGGCCGGGAAGCTACCCCTGATCACTCCGAGGCAGCTGATCACGTTCGCTGCCGTCGCCGGGCTCGTCGTCATCGCCGACCCGCAACCGGTGCTCTACGCGATCGGCTGCGCGCTCGGGTTGCTCGGGATCGCCGTGCGCGTCTGGGGCTGCGGCCACCTGCGCAAGAACCAGGACGTCGTGACCTCGGGCCCGTATGCGCACGTGAAGAACCCGCTCTACGTCGGCACGTTCCTGCTCGCGCTCGGCGGCGTGCTCGCGGCCGGCTCGCCGCACATGCCCGCGCTCTTGTTGTGGGCGGCGCTCGGACCGCTGTTCATGCTGGCCTGGTTCGGCTACTACATGCCGAAGAAGCAGCGCATCGAGGGCAGCCGGCTGCGCAAACACTTCGGCGCCGCCTACGACGAGTACGATCGCGCGGTGCCCGCGTTCGTGCCGAGCCTGCGCCGCTGGCCCGCGGGTTCGCGCGCGCCCTGGCGCTGGGCGACCTTCCGCAGCAACCACGAGCTCGGGCTCGACGTGCTGCTCGTGCTGCTGTTCGTCGCGATGCCGTTCGCGCAGGACTGGCTCTGACCATGGCCGTTCCGCCGGACAACGAGCTGTCGATCACGCGCGCCGAGGCCCTGGCCGGGCGGCGCAGCGCCTCGGCCGCGCGGCGCTGGCGATCCTCCGTGTGGACGACCGAAGTGGGTGGCCGGCGGTTCGTCGTCAAGGACTACCTCGCGACCTGCTGGCTCTACCGCTGGACGCTTGCGCGCCTCGAGCTCGCGCGCGAACAGCGTGCCTACGAAGCGCTCGCGGGGTCCACGTTCGTCGCGCGCTGCTACGGGCGGCTCGACCGCCACGCGCTGCTGTTCGAGCACGTCGACGCGCGCACGATGACGGAGGCCGGACCCGACATTCGGCCGGCCACGCTCGAACGGCTGCACGCCGCGGTCGCTGCGATGCACGCGCGCGGCGTGCTGCACAACGACCTGCGGCACCGCTCGAACATCCTCGTCACCCCCGCGGGCGACGTGCGGCTGATCGACTTCGCGTCCGCGGTCGACGTGCGGCGCGGCTGGCGGCGCTGGTTCTGGGGTTGGCTCGCGTTCCTCGACCGCTCGGCGGCGATCAAGTGGTGGCTGCGCTACGACCCCGACGGCGTGCCCCAGGGCGAGCTGCGCTGGTATCGCCGCTACCTGCACTGGCGGCGGCTGTGGCCCGCGCGCAACCCGGCCCTGCAGCAACAACGGATGCACGCCGCGCGCGAGAACGCTACGCCGCCCCTGCGGCCGAGGACCGCGTCGTCGGCCCGCAAGGGTCGCTCTTTGAGCGCGTAGGGACTACGCGCGCTCAGACGCCGACGGTCAGCTTGATGCCGTTGCTGGTCGCGATGCCGAGCGGGTTGGCGGTCGGCACGAGGCCCGCCGCCTGCCCGAAGAGCAACATGCCCGCCAGCGACGGGTTGTTCGGGATCGAAATCGGGAACGGCGTCACCGGCCCCGGCAGCACGACGGTCAGCATCAAGTCGAGGTTCGCATACAGCGAGCAGCCCGGCATCCCGATCACGCTGAGATCGATGCCCGGGTCGAAGCCCGTGCTGCCGAACAACATCAACCCGATCAGCGCGCCGTTCGTGCTCTGGTCGATGTCCATCGTGTAGGTCGTGCCGAGCACCGGTCGCGAACCCGGCTGCGAGCTCAGCGCCATCGGCGCACCGCCGCCGGTGACGATGACGGGGCCGGCGCTGAAGTTGGACGAGCCCGGATCGACCGGCACGTTGCCCGTCGAGTAGCCGACCAGCACGTCGTGGTTCGTGTTGTTGACCACGCCGTACGAGAGCCGGAACGTGCCGTTGCTGCGCAACGTGATCTGCGCCGTCTGCGGCGGCCCGCTGAAGAACTCCGGCACGTTGACCCACGTGATGTACGCCTCGGTCGGCGTCGTGTCGAAGTAGATGTTGCCGCCGCCGGGCGGGTAGAGGTCCATCCACAAGGCCGCGATGCTCGCGGGGTCGGAGAGGAACGTCGCGGGATCGCCGGCGCAGCAGCGCGAGTTCGAGTTGCCGGTCTGCATCCAGATGAAGCCGTTGCTGCTGATGTCGATCGCCGACGTGCTGCCGCCCGGGAACGGGAACGAGAAGCCCAGATTGAACGGGCCGTGCGAGTCGTCGTCGAAGAACGCGAACGAGTTCGTGTAGCCGCTGAAGAAGCCCGTGGTCGGAATCGCGACAAAGCCACCGCCCGACGTCGGCGTGAACTCGATCGCGACGTTCGACAGGTCGATCACCACCGGGCTCGCGAAGAACTCGTAGGCCGCAGTCGTCGCCGGGCAGCCGCGGCCGTAGCGCAAGACGTTCGCGAGCGTGCAGCCGGGCCGGTCGAGCACGATGTAGCCGGAGGTTCCGTTCGGTACGAACGCGAAGGCCCGGCCGCCCAGGTCGAACACCTGGTTCTGCAGCTCGTGCACGGTCGGGTTCGAGCCGCTGAGGTGCGGCGTGGCGCCCGTGATCCCCGAGAAGTCGACTGGGTTGGCGGTCGCTGCGCCGCCCTGCGTGACGCCGGTCAGCACGGTGTGCCACAGGTTGTAGCACGCCGAGTCGTACAGGAACGAGAACGAGCCATCGGCGAACAGCTGCAGCTGGATCGTCATCGGCGCAGTTTCGCTGTACTCGGGCACGCCGTCCCAGGTCACGACCGCGCTCGCCGGCTGCGAGCCGGCGGCCGGGAACGTGTTGAACCAGACGCTGCCGGCCTGGCTCGGATTGAGGTCCATCCAAATTGGCGCGATGCGCGCCATGCTGGTCAGGAACGTCGGCAGGTCGCCGTTGCAGCAATCGCTGTTGCCGTTGCTGCCGAGCCAGACGAAGCCGTTGCTGCTGATGTCGATCGCCGAGATCGGGCCGGCGGGGCCAGGAAACGAGAAGCCGAGTTGGTTGTTCGGCGCAACCGAGTCGTCGGTGAGGCCGAGATTCGTGCCGAACTGCGTGACGAAACACGGCGCGCTGAGGGCGCCCTGGGCGCAGAGGCCCGGAACGAAGGATGCGACCACGAGGGCCGCGAGAGTTTGAGTGCGCATGGTTGGGACCGCGGGCAAGGGGAACCGCGTGCCGGTACTGTCCGCGCTGCCGCCGTTTCTGGCAAGCTGGGTTCGCGTGAACGCGTGCAGCAACGCGGCATTAGCGGTCGACCGCGTCGGAATGGCCCCTGCTGCATCAGCGCACCGGAGGTCGCTCCGCGACCCTGGCCCGTGCCCGCGCGGCCCGCGCCGCGACCACGAACACCGAACCGCCGGCTCCGACCAACAGCATCGAGCCGACGAAGTCCTGCTGGAAACCGCGCTGCGCGAGGTAGACGACGACGTCGAGCACGACGGCGACCACGCCCGTGACCAGGATCGCCGCCTGCTGTCGCCGCACGCCCCATGCCACTGCCAGCATCGCGAGCACGAACAGCGCCACCGCGTGCGCCGGCACCGACACGCGCGCGATCTGCACCAACACCGAGCCGTAGGCCACGGCGAGGCCGGCGACGCGCAGCGCCAGCACGCGGGCCGCCCCGAGCGGTCCGCGCGCCAGCTCGGCGCCGAGCACGAGCGACAGTCCCGCCGGCACGCCGTAGAACGACGGATCGAGCACGCCTTCGCGCAGCCAGAGCCGGAACAGGCCGCAGTTCGCGAGCAACAGCGCGCCCGCGGCGAGCAGCCGCACGCGCGCAACCGCGGCGCCGAGCGCCATCACCGCGGCTCCGGCGAGCAGCGCGAACGTCTGCCCACCGAATGGCACCGCGAGCGCGATCGCCAGCAGCGGCGCCACCACGGCCGCCGCGCGCAGCTGACCGCACATCGCCGACGCGCGGCTGCCCGCCACGACGAACAGCGTCGCGCCGAGCACGGTCAGTCCGTGGTGGTGCAGCCCCAGCAATGGGTGCAGCAACTCGGAGCCCGTCGCGAGCACGCGGTAGCCGGTGACCAATGCGACGAGTGCCAGGTGCACGAGCACTTCGTGTCCGGCCGTGCGCGCACCGCGCGCGCTGCCCGTGGCCACGAGCGCGCTCGCGACGAGCGACGCGGCGAGTGCCAACGCCGGCATCGGCGCGTCACCGCTGCAGGCAGCGTGCAGCGCCCCGAGCGCCGCGAGCCAGCACGCGGCCTGCAGCGCCGCGAGCTCCGCGCGACCCGCACTGTCGCGCGCGCAAAAACGCAGCCACGGACCCGCGGCGGCTCCAAGCACCGCTGCCGACAACCCGAGCCACGGGCCCAGACGCGCGGCGTCGCGGCCGGCCAGCGCGTAGGCGATCCAGCTCCA
>Ga0075418_10000527_pt1 | contig 40911 bp, 44 predicted proteins | sample SoiMetdeltSBSDD2_FD_81776 | JGI IMG/M metagenome (GOLD analysis project Ga0075418, IMG submission 81776) | Bulk soil microbial communities from a Populus tree surrounding site in Tennessee, USA - Soil MetaG P. deltoides SBSDD2 | ecosystem: Environmental > Terrestrial > Soil > Tree plantation...
CACGTTCATCCTTCAGCCGGAGGACCCGGCTGCACGACCACTTCGTATACCTCAACAGATTGCACGGCGCCGCCGGCCGCCTCACTGCCGGCCGTTCGAAGCCTCTGTGAAGTGCTCTCGGTCGCGTGAAGGTCGGCCTCCGTGGCCCACAGCGTCACGCCGATCAGCTTTCCTTTGGCCCGGTCCACGAGCATGTAGCCGCCCTTGAAGCCGGCGACGTTCTTGTACGAGGGAACGACGACGTCGCGGAATTGCCGGACGCCTTCGTCCACCTTCTCCGGTATACCGTTCGTTACTCTGACGCGCGCAAACATGTCTTCACTCCTTGCGCTTACCGGACCACCCCGCCTGCTGTGCAGGCACCCCTCCTATATGAAGGAGGGGAAGGTTTGTGATCACTCGGGCTGAATCTTTGCTTCCTTCACCACCTTCGTCCAGCGCGCGACATCAGCCTTCGTGAAAGCGTCGAACTCCTGCACCGTGGTCTCCGTCGCCTCGAAGCCCATCGCCATCATGCGCTCGCGGACATCCGGCAGCCGGATGACCTTGACGGTATCGGCGTTGATCCTGCCGATGATCGCCTGGGATGTGCCCTTCGGCACGTGTATGCCGTTCCATCCGACCACTTCGAAACCCGGCAGCCCGGATTCGGCCACCGTCGGCAGGTCGGGCGCGATCTCCGAGCGTTTCACGCTGGTCACCGCGAGCGCCCGCAGCTTCCCCGACTTGACGAACGGCAGCACGGTCGGCGCGAATATGAATGACATCTGGACGCGCCCGGACAGGAGGTCGGGTATCGAGGTGGCAACGCTCTTGTACGGGACGTGGAAGAGATCGACGCGCGCCATGCTCTTCAGCATCTCGCCGGCGAGATGCGGGGGCGTGCCGACGCCCGACGATGCGTAGTTCAACTGCCCCGGCTTCTCGCGCGCGAGCTTGATCAGCTCGGGGACCGATCTCGCCGGCACCGATGGATTGACCGCCAGCAGGAAGGTCGCCGTGCCGACGAGCGTCACGGGGGCGTAATCAGCGACGATATGGAACGGCGGCTTCGCGTACAGGCCCGCATGGATGGTATACACGGCGGTGCTGAGGAGCCACGTGTGCCCGTCCGGGGGCGCCTTGGCCACGATCTCCGCTGCGTTGATGCCGCCTCCGCCCGGACGCGGATCCACGATGACCTGCTGGCCCCACATGCCGGAGAGCTTGTCGCCGACGAGACGGGGGATCACGTCCTGTCCGGTTCCTACCACGAGCCGCACCGGCCGCGCTGGAAAAGCCTGGGCCGGCGCTTCGGGCGTTATCATCAGCAGAATTGCGAAGCAACAACCAGCCACGCCATATCTGAGACGATTCATCTGCGACGCTCTATCTGAGACGCTTCATCTGAGACGCTTCATCTGAGACGCCTTCTCGGGCCACCAGTGTATTGGATACACTAGGAATCTGTCGAACGAGACTATAGCGCGAGGACGCCCATGGCCGACGAACTCCATTTCTCCACCATCGCGCAGGCAGCGGAGCTGATTCGCTCCAGGAAGATTTCGCCCGTTGAGCTCACGCAAACGTACCTGAAGCGCGTCGCCGATCTCGATCCGCAGCTGAACGCGTACATCACGGTCACGGCCGATCTCGCGCTTTCGCAGGCGCGGGAGGCGGAGCAGGAGATCGCGAGCGGGCGCTACCGCGGCCCGCTGCACGGCATCCCGTTCGGCCTGAAAGACATCTACGGCACGCGCGGCATACTCACGTCCGGGCACTCGAAGGTATGCGCGGACAACATCCCCGCCGAGGATGCCACCACCACGCGAAAGCTGCGCGAGGCCGGTGCTGTGCTGCTCGGCAAGCTCGCGACCCACGAGTTCGCGCACGGCGGCCCCTCCTTCGACCTGCCGTGGCCGCCGGCGCGCAATCCCTGGAACCTCGAACACTTCACCGGCGGCTCGTCGAGCGGCTCCGGCGCCGCCGTCGCGGCCGGGCTCGCCTCGTTCGCGCTCGGCTCCGACACGGGCGGCTCGATCCGCGGGCCGTCCTCGCACTGCGGTCTCGCCGGCCTCATGCCGACTTACGGGCTGGTGAGCCGCGCGGGCGTCATACCGAACTCCTACACCTTCGATCACTGCGGCCCGATGTGCTGGACGGTCGAGGATTGCGCCATCGTGCTCCGCGCGCTCGCCGGCTACGATCCGGCGGACGCGGGCAGCGTCGAAGCGCCCGTGCCCGACTATCGCGGCGCGCTGACGAAGGACGTGCGGGGCCTGCGCATCGGCGCGCTGCGGCACTACTGGGAGGAGGATCTCCCCGCGCACGAGGACCTGCGCCGTGCGATGGACGACGCGATCGAGGTATTCGGCAAGCTGGGCGCCAAGGTCGAGGCGTGCCGCGCACGCCCGATGACGGACTCGATGGACGTCAAGGTCATCATCGCCGAGACCGAGATCTTCTCCATAAACCACCGCGATCTCGCGAGCCGCCCCGGCGACTTCGGACGCGACTTCCTCGGGCGCGTCCTCCCGGCGTGCCTGTTCCAGGCCGCTGACTACGTCGCCGCCAGCCGGGAGCATCGCCGGATCATCACCGAAGCGCGCTCGCTGTACGGCAAGTACGACGTGCTCCTCGCGGCCGGCTTCGGACCGGCGCCGCGCCTCGAGGGACACCGCACGGCCAACTTCTGGCAGCGCCCGAACGTGTTCACGCCGTCGAACGTCACCGCCGGGCCCGCGCTGGAATTGTGCAACGGGTTCAGCAAGACCGGGCTCCCGCTCGGCATGCAAATCATCGGGCGGCCGTTCGAAGAGGCGACCGTGTTGAAGGCCGGCCACGCCTACGAGCAGGCGACGCCGTGGCGGGCGCGCCGGCCACAACTTACGCCGGGGGCGCCGCAGCCGGCCGTGAGCCCCAAGGGCAACCAGCCGGACGCGTCCGGGGTAGACGCCGCCACCCGCGGTCTGGCGCTGGACCTCGCCGCGCGCGCCGGCCTCAAGCTGAACGAGCGCGAGCAGACAATCCTGCTGGAGTGCGCACCGTACGCGCTCGCGATGGCGAACCGCATCCGCAGGGACCGCGGCAGGTTCGAGGAGCCGGCGCTCATCTTCCGCTTTCCCGCTTAGGGCCCATCTAAGCGATTCCAGAAGGAGTGTCGAAAAGCAGCTGATGCTGAAACGCGCTGCCCTCTTCCTGTTTTTCCTGATTTCCGGACTGATCGTCCTCGGGTACGCCCTCCTGCGCCTGAGCCTCCCCGTGGTGGACGGCGAGGTCGCGCTCGCCGGCCTCTCCGCGCCGGTAACGGTGGAACGGGACGCGCAAGGCGTGCCGACAGTGCGCGGGGCGAGCCGGATCGACGTGGCGCGGGCCACCGGCTTCCTCCATGCGCAGGACCGCTATTTCCAGATGGACCTGCTGCGGCGGCAGGCGGCGGGGGAGTTATCCGCGCTCTTCGGTCCCCGCGCGCTCGACATCGACCGCAGGCAACGGCTGCACCGCATGCGCAACCTCGCCGAGCGGACTCTGAACGGACTCTCCGCGAACGAACGCGCACTGGTCGCGGCCTACACCGACGGCGTGAACGAAGGGCTCGCGCGGCTTACGGTCCGGCCGCCCGAGTACCTGCTGCTCCGTGCGTCGCCGCAACCGTGGCGGCCCGAGGACACGGTGCTGGCGGTCCACGCGATGTTCTTCCAGCTCGCGGACGCGCCCGCCGGGTACGAGGCGCGCAGCGCAGCGCTCCGCGACTGCGTGCCGGGACCGGTCGCGGCGTTCCTCGCCGGCAACGACGCGGCGTGGGCGGCCCCCGTCGATGGCGGCACGCTGGAGGTATCGCCCCTCCCGGAGGCGGCGAGCTACGACCTGCGCCGCCTCCCGGGTCTCGACTTCGGGCCCCGCTCGTTCGAGGCAATGCTGGCGGCAGATCCGGACCATCCGGCGGGCAGCAACAGCTGGGCCGTGGCCGGCAGCCGCACGCGCGACGGCCGCGCGCTGGTCGCGAACGACATGCACCTGAAGCTGCGCGTGCCCAACATCTGGTACCGGATGCGCCTCATCGTGGATTCCGCAACCGCGCCACTGGCCGCGACCGGCGTGACGCTTCCGGGCACTCCGGCCGTCGTCGTCGGCAGCACCGGCAAAGTGGCCTGGGGTTTCACCAACAGCTACGGCGACTGGTCGGACCGCGTGCTCCTGGAGCCGGAGCCCGGAAAGCCGGAACGCTACCGCGCTCCCGGGGGCTATCGTCCATACGCGGTCCACGACGAAGTCATCGAGGTGAAAGGCGGGTCACGCGTCACCTTCCCCGTGCGGTGGACGCTGTGGGGACCGGTCGTGCCCGATCATCGCAACCGGCCGGTGGCCCTGCAATGGCTCGGCCACCGGGAGGAGGCCGCGAATCTCGTGCTGATGGAGCTGGAGCAGGCCGCCGACGTCGTCCAGGCGCTGGCCATCGCGCAGCGCAGCGGCGTTCCTCCGCAGAACTTTGTGGTCGCCGATGCGCACGGCAGCATCGGCTGGACGATCGCGGGACGGATTCCGCTGCGCCAGGGCTACGATTCCGGCTTCCCCGCTTCCCACGCCAGCGGAGACACCGGGTGGCGCGGCTGGCTGGCGCCCGAGAGCTACCCGCGTATCGTCAATCCCGCGGATGGGATCATCTGGACCGCGAACCACCAGGTGGTCACCGGCGACGCCCTGGCGCTGATAGGGGGCAACGGCTACTGGCACGGCGCGCGGGCGTCCCAGATCCGCGACGACCTGCGCGCGCTGGCGCAGCCCTCGGAGAATGACATGCTCACGGTTCAGCTCGACGACCGCGCGCTGCTCATGACGCGCTGGCAGCGATTGCTTATTTCCCAGCTCACGCCGGAATTGATGGCCCGGCATCCCAGGGGGGCGGAGTTCCGCGAAACGGTCGCCGCGTGGAACCAGCGCGCCGGCGCGGATTCGGCGTCGTACCGTTTCGTGCATGCATTCCGCGCCCGGGTGCGCGAGACGGTGTTCGCGGCAATCACCGCGCCGTGCCGCAAACTCGATCCGAAATACGCCTTCGAGGGCTTCCGTCAGGACGAGGGACCTCTCTGGACGCTCGTCGTTGAGCGCCCGCCTCACCTCCTCAATCCGCGCTATCCCGACTGGGACGCGCAGCTGCAAGCCGTCGTGCTCGAGACGGTCGACTATTTCCACCGCAATTTCGAGGGCCCGTTCGCCAACCGCACATGGGGCGAGCACAACACGCTTTCCATGCGCCATCCGCTCTCGCTCGCCGTGCCGTGGCTCGCGCCGTGGCTGGACATGGAGCGCTCGCCCATGTCCGGCGACCGGCACGTGCCGCGCGTGCAGTCGCGGGACGACGGCGCCTCCGAACGCTTCGGCGTCTCTCCCGGCCGCGAACGCGACGGCTATTTCGCGATGCCGGGCGGCCAGAGCGGCCACCCGCTTTCGCCGTGGTATCGCGCGGGACATCGGGCCTGGACGCGGGGACAGTCTGCGCGATTCCTGCCGGGTCCGGCAGCGCACACGCTGCGGCTAACGTCTGCAGTCCCCTAAGGTCGTTAGACGATACCCGGAAACACTCCCTCGCCCCGTGTCAACGGGGAGAGGGTTGGGGTGAGGGGCGAGTGGAGAGGGGATTATGTAGATGCGTTCTTGTTTCTTCTCTGGAACTGCTCACGGTAGCGAACGCGGCATCTTGCGAGGACTTCGAGCTTCTCCTCGTCGGTCGCGCTGCCCCAGTGGATGATCTCGTCGACGTGACGAAAACACCCCAGGCAGACATCGCTCTCATCCAGGCAGCAGTTGCGAACGCACGGCGAGGGCACACCGACGATGGGTTCCGTTGCGTCGGCCGTCATCGATCACCGACGAGGGAAATGGCCAGGCTGCGCGAACGCTGCCTGACGGAGGGAAGGATGCCCACGACGCGCGCAGCGCTGACGACGGTGCTCCGGTCCGCCCGCGACAACGTCGCACCGGCGCCGAGAGAAACGAGCGCTTTCAACGCGGCAGCCGCCTGAAATCCCTTGCCGAACAGCGCCTGGGCCGATGCCAGCCCGCGTGACAGCGAGCATCCCGCCCGTATCATGGCCCCGATATCCTCGTAGTCCTTCTTCTCCGCGCCATCCAGCACGACCCGCAACCGGTGCGCCATCAGGTCATCGAGGGAAGCCACCTGCAGTACGCCGTCCTCCGTAAGGAGCGGATCGCCGACCCGGCCGCACGTCAGTCCTCCTTGAAAAGCCACTTTCACGGCATTCCTGCCGCGTCCGGACACCTGCACGCTCAGCATATCGTCGGTGTCCTGCACGACCGCAGCCTTGTCGATGAAGGCGAAAGCCTTGCGCAGCGCGGCCCTGTCGAGGCGCCGGGAGCGAAAGAAGTGGAAGTCGAGAGCGGGGCGATGCCCGAGGTGCAGCGAAATGCCCGTTCCGCCGTAGAGCACGAATCCCAGCGTCACACCGGGCTTGAGCTCGGGCCACAGGCGGGCCTGGTCTTTGGACAACGCGGAGAGCCGCGGAACGATAGTTGGTATGGGCACCTGGTCGTACTGCAGGCGGGAGCGTGCCTGCATCGTATCAAGAAGGTCCGTTCGGGCATAATTTCACTTCGATCATAACGCCCGGCAACCTCATGTACCTGCCCGCTCATTTCAAGGAAGAACGCCTGGCCGTGATCCACGAGCTGATACGCGGCCACCCGCTCGGCACGCTGGTGACGCTCGGACCGCAGGGACTCAACGGCAACCACATGCCGTTCGAGGTCGTTCCCGACCCCGTCCCGTTTGGAACGCTGCGCGCGCACGTCGCGCGCGCCAATCCGGTGTGGCGCGAGTTCTCCAGGGACGTGGACGCGCTCGCGATCTTCCAGGGGCCGCAGGCGTACGTCACGCCGGCGTGGTATCCGACCAAGCAGGAGCACGGCAAGGTCGTGCCGACCTGGAACTACCTTGTCGTCCACGCCTACGGCCCGCTGCGCGTCATCGAGGACAAGGCGTGGCTGCGCGGTTTCGTCGAAGGCCTCACGAATCGCTTCGAAGCCGGACGGGCGGACCCGTGGAAGATTACCGACGCGCCCGACGACTACATCGACCGGCAGCTTGCGGCTATCGTCGGCATCGAGATTCCGGTAACGCAGCTCCTCGGGAAGTGGAAGGTCAGCCAGAACCGGTTGCCGGCCGACCGCGAGGCCATCGCGCGCGCGTTCAAGGAGAGAAGCGGCGTCGGTGACCTCGCGATGGGCGAGTGGGTGCAAAATTCGGTGACCGGTGACCAGTGACCCGTGACCCGTGACCGGTAACTTCCCCGTTTACGCACTTCGCTCGGCACGAACGGCTGGAGTTGAACGGTGAACGACAAGCCAGTTATGAAATCACTCCAGTAGATATCCATCATCCACCAATCTACTGGTCACTGGTCACTCACGGCGCCAGCCGAATGAGCCGCAGCTCGCTCTTCGCCAGGTCGGGGGCGAACACGCTGTAGCCTTTCGCGTCGGGTATGACGCAGAAATCGGCCGGGCCTTTGAAAGCCTTCGCCAGGGGCTGCAACCCGGCCTTCGGGGTCCAGTGGGCGAGCGACCCGGAGTTCCAGTCGGTCACGAGCAGCGTGCCGTCCTTCAACTGGTAAATGCCGTCGATCCGGCCGAGGTCCGGGGCGAGAGTCTTGATCTCCCCGTCCTTGCCCAGGGAATAGATGCCACGCGCAACTTTATCCGACATGAAGCCGCCCATCAGAATGGAGCCGTCGCGTGCCGGATACAGCCCGTTGGGATTGATTCCCTTGCCGGCGAACACGATGCCGATCTGCGGACTGCCCTTGAGGTTGAGGAAGTCCGCCGGCTCGACGCGGTAGAGGAGATCGTTGCGGTTGTCGCTGATGTACAAATCGTTGCCCCTTACCGTCGGGTCGTTCGCGAAACCCATGCCGGTCAGCTCCAGCTTTCTTCCCTTGCGGCTCTTCAGATCGAAGACCCATACGGCGTCTATGTCGGTGACCCACAGCCGGTTGCCCTGGATCCAGATGCCCTTGGGCTTGTGCAGCACGTCGCTCCCCGTGGGCAGGAAGCGGTCTTCGAGCACCTTCCCGTCGAGCGACACCTTGCTGATCTTGCCCTGGCTGTCCTTGTCGGCGGGTTTGAGCCCGGAGACGAACTGGCCCACGTAGAGCACCTTGCTCTTTGCGTCGCAGCCGACGGATTCCGGAAACGGGAAGCCCGTAACCGTCTGGTCCGAGACAACGCGCAGGCTCTTCCCTTCCTTCCCGCTCGCCGCCGGCACGACCGGGGCATACGCCAGGACCAGACAAGCCGACACAAGCAAACCAAGCCGTGTTCCTCTTTTCATGGCGATCTCCTCTCGTGTGTACTGTTCGCGCCGCCATTCTATAATGGGTTCACGCTATTAAAGGGAGAGCCAGCATGGCACGCGTGCCGTACGTGAATCGCGAGGAAATGGACGCCGAAGGGCAGCAGATCTACGACCGGATACGGAACGACCGCAACTCTCCCACGGTAGGCCTGCAGTTCCGCGCCATGCTCCACAGCCCGAAGGCCGCGAGCCACCTGACCTCCATGGGCGCGCAGCTGCGCTTTCAGAGCGCGATACCGGAAAATCTGAAGGAATTCGCCATCATCCTCGCGGCGCGCGAGTGGGGGAGCGATATCGAGTGGACAGCCCACGCCGCCCTCGCCGCAAAGGCCGGCGTCAGCGCGGCGGCCATCGAGGCGGTGCGCACGAGGAAGATCCCGTCCGGGCTCAGCGCGGACGAGAAGATCATCGCCGGCTTCGTCCTGCCGCTGATGCAACAGAAGACGTGCTCGGAGGAGGCTTTTGCGGCAGCCCAGAAACTGCTGGGGACACGGGGCGTAGTGGACCTGACCCTCACCTGCAGCTACTACACGGCCATCTGCATGGCGCAGGTCGCGTTCAAGCCGGAGATGGAGCCGGGCAAGCAGTCGACGTTGTGACATGACGAAATCCTCTGTGAACTCTGTGTCCTCTGTGGCGGAAATTCGATTTTTTTGACTGCTTCCGGCATGCAGCTCGCCCCGAACCGCATGGACTACCTGCCGATGATCGACCGCCCGGTCATCCGGTGGCCTCACAATGCGCGCGTGGCGTTCTGGGTCGCGCCGAACATCGAGCACTACGAGTATCTGCCTCCGCTCGACGGCCTGAAGAATCCCTGGCCGCGCACGCCGCTGCCGGACGTGCAGCAGTACTCCGCGCACGAGTACGGCAACCGGGTGGGATTCTGGCGTCTGCTGGAAGTCATGGACCGCTACCGGATACGCGGCTCCACCACGCTCAACGTCGGCGTGCTCGAGCATTTTCCGGATATCGCCGAGGCCATGTTGAAGCGCAACTGGGCCTTCGTGAATCACGGCTTCTACAACACGCGCTACATCACGGGTTTCTCGGAAGAGCAGGAGCGGGAATTCTTCGGGCGCTGCCGCGACACGTTCAGACGCCTCACCGGCCGCGAGCTGAAGGGACAGTCGGGACCCGCGGCGTCCAACACCGAGCGCACCCCGGACGTCGTGGCGGAGGCGGGCTTCGTCTATCAGACCGACTGGAAAATCGACGACCACCCGCTCCCGATCAAGGTCAGGAGCGGACGGCTCGTCTGCATTCCCTACACCTCGGAGCTGAATGACGCCCCGCTCGTGCGCCACCATTACGAGGCCGACTATTACGCGCGGATCTGCAAGGCCCAGTTCGACCAGCTCTACCGCGAAGGCGAGGAGAACGGCAGGCTCATGTGCATCGCTTTTCACCCGTACGCCATGGGCCGCCCGCACCGGGTGAAGTATCTCGCCGAGGTTCTCGACTACATCATGTCCCACGACCGGGTGTGGCACGCCACCACGGATGAGATAGCCGAGCACTACCTCGCCCATTACTACGACGCGGCGGTGGCGCACGCAGCCCGGATAAACCGAGCATGACAGTCGACCGGGAATACGCCTTCCCCGAGCTGCGCGCCGGGATGGACCACGACCACTACGACTGGTCGCCGCTCAACGGCACGCGCGCGCCCCTCAAGTGGCCCGGCAACGCGCGCGTCGCCCTGTGCGCGATCGTTTGCCTGGAGCACGCGGAATGGCGTCGCCCCGAGGGACATTACCAGGTGGCCAATCTCGCCGGCGGCTACGGCTGGGGAGGTCCGTTTCCGGACGTGACGGCGTGGTCACATCGCGAATACGGGAATCGTGTGGGAATCTTCCGCGTTCTCGACGTGCTGCAGAGGCACGGCATCACGCCCACCGTCGCGATGGACGCGCTCACCGCGGAACACTATCCCTGGCTGGTGCGGCACTGCCGGGAGCGCGGCTGCGAGTTCATCGCGCACGGCATATCCGTCAACCGCATGATCACGAGCCACATGACGGAAGCCGAGGAACGGGACTACATACGCGCGTCAATCGATGCGCTGGCCCGCGCCACCGGAAGCGCGCCCGCGGGATGGCTGGGACCGGAATACGGCGAGTCGGCGCGCACGCCCCGCCTGCTGGCGCAGGCAGGAATACGCTACGTGTGCGACTGGGTGAACGATGAGCAACCCTATCGCATGAACGTTCCGGAAGGAGAGCTCTACGCTCTGCCGGTGACGCTCCCGCTCGACGACGTCAACGCGCTGTGGGAGCGCCACATGGACATCGAGCGCTACGGGCAGATGATCCGCGACACCTTCGAGACGCTGTACCGCGAGGGGGAAACGAACGGGCGGTTGTTGGTCCTCAACCTGCACCCGTTTCTCATCGGGCAGCCGTTTCGCATAGCAACGCTGGACGCGGCGCTGGACGCCATCGGTCGGTCGCCGGATGTCTGGAAAGCGACGGGCTCCGAGATTATCAATGCCTGCAAGAAGTGATGAATGATGGTGATGGGTACTGGTGATGACTAGTGGTGATGAACAGCGGGTGATCGCTCATCACCATTTTCCATCACCATTTTCCATCACCATTTCTCATCACTCGTTCCTGAGCAGCGCTCCAGCAATGATGTTCCGCTGTATCTCCGACGAGCCCTCGTAAATGCGCACGATGCGCACGTCCCGGTAGTAGGACTCGATCCCGGCCTCGCGCATGTAGCCCATCCCGCCGTGGATCTGCACGGCAGCGTCGGCCACCTTGCCGAGCGCTTCCGTCGAGTAGAGCTTGGCGACCGATGCTTCCATCGTTGCCCGCTCTCCCCGCATCAGCGCCTCTATCGCGCGCTCCGTGAGCGCCCGCGATGCGTCCCGCTGAACGGCCATATCCGCGAGCATCCACTGCAGACCCTGGTACTCCGCGATCTTCCTGCCGCCCTGCGTGCGCAGCTTCATGTATTCCACGCACCGCTCGATCAGCCGGTCCATGATGCCGCAGCTCCGCGCCGCGATTGTCACGCGCCCGCGGGTGAGCGTCTTCAGGGCCTGGATATAGCCCATGCCTTCCGCGCCGAGCAGGTTTTCCGCCGGCACCTCGCAGTCGGTGAACGCGAGCGGCGCTGTGGTGGCGCCGTGCATGCCCATCTTCAGCTCGTTTTTACCGATCGAGAACCCGGGCATGCCGCGCTCGACGACGAACGCCGAGATGCCCTTGATACCCTTCGTCTTGTCGGTGATCGCCATCACCGTGAACACCTGCGCGATCCCCGCGTTGGTGATGAAGATCTTCTCGCCGTTCAGGATGTAGCGATCGCCCTTCTTCACGGCGGTCGTGCGCATCGCGGCCGGATCGGATCCCGCCTGCGGCTCGGTCAGAGCGAAAGACCCGACCCATTCGCCGGTCGCCATGCGCGGCAGATACCTGCGCTTCAACGCCTCCGAGCCCAGGGTGACGATGGGATGCGTGCTGATGCCGGTATGGTTCGCGATCACCGTCGCGAATCCGTAGTTCGACCGGCCCAGCTCCTCCTCGACCATGCACTTGCCCGCGAGGTCGAGGCCGACGCCGCCGTACTCCTCGGGGATCGTGATGCCGAAGAGCCCCAGCTCGCGCGCCTTCGCCATCAGGTCGTCGGGGATGGCGTCGTTCTCCTCGATCCAGCGCGAGCGCGGCTCGATCTCCTTCTCCGCGAACCGCCGGAGCTCGTCGCGGAAGCGCTCGACTTCGGGAGACAGCTTCATCAATCGGACCGGACGAATTTCTGGACGCGCCGGCCGAACCCGGCCTCGCCCGTGTAGATGTTGCCTTTCGAATCTATGGCAAGATTGTGGAGCGAGCGGAATTCGCCGGCGTAGCGCCCATGACGCCCAAAGCTTCCCAGTATTTTCCCATCGCTGCGGGACAGGATATGAATCTCGCCCCGCTGGCCGTCGCCGAGGTAGATGTGACGCTGTGCGGCATCGGGCGAGAAAAGCACGTCCCCCGAGTCCAGCGCGCCGATCTTCGCCCCGAGGATCTCGGAAACGAATGTCCCGTCCTTCCGGAAGACCTGCACCCGGTTGTTGCCCCGATCGCAGACGTAGACGAGGCCGTCGTTGGCGATCCGTATGCAATGCACGGCATTGGCGAATTGCTTCGACGGCGGCGAGGACGGGTTGTACGGCGCCATTTTTTCGTCGCTCGGCACCCCGCCGTATGCGCCCCAGTGCCGCTTGTAGGCGCCAGTGGTGGCGTCGAACACGACGATGCGCTTGTTTCCATAGCCATCGGAGACGAAGAGCTCGTTCGCGGCCACGTCGACGACCATGTTTGACGGACGGCCCAGTCCCTTGCTGTTGCTGCCTTCCGACTTGCCGGGCTTGCCGATCTGCATCAGGAACTTACCGTCGCGCGTGAATTTGAGGATCATGTGATCGGCCTCGTCATTCCCGGCTACCCACACGTTGCCCTGGGGATCGACGTAGAGGCCATGCTCGTTCTTCGGCCAGTCGTAGCCCTGCCCGGGACCGCCCCAGGCCTGGATGTAGTTTCCGTCGGCGTCGAACTCGACTACCGGTGGCGCGATCACGCAGCAGCGGACGTTCGTTTCACTCTTTGCGCCCTTCTCGTCGGCGAGCACCGTTGCCGGACGGTGGTAGACCCAGACGTGGTCGCGCGAGTCGACCGCGAGGCCCGCTATCTGCGCGAATATCACGTTCTCCCTGAGCGGCTTCGGCCAGTACGGATCGACGGCGAACTTCGGCCCGCTCGGGACGCCCTGCGCCGCCGGCGCGCGCGGGCCGGGTTGCGAGCAGCCGAGCGCGATCAACGCGCCGACGACCGGTGCGAGAACGAAAAGAATCTTCTTCATGGACTTCCCCCTGTTGACCGGGCGAACGTTGTTGTGCGGCCATGTTAGGCGCAGGCGGCGGCACCAGCAAGCAAACCGCCGCGTCGAATTCGAGGGAAACGCAAATCGCCAGTGCTATCATTTGAGGGTGACAATGCCCGATTCGTCCGTATCGTGAACACCTCAGTTAATACGGCGGTCAACACCGCGGTTCCCGGCGCCACCGCCGCGTCGCGCTCCTTCAAGGATGTCTGGCTGATCTCGGCCGGGCACGCCTTCACGCACTGGTACACCGCGACGTTCTACCTCCTCCTGCCGCTCATCGGAAAAGAGCTGGGGCTTTCCTATACCGAGATCGGCATGATCATGGCGATCCAGAACGGCGTGGGCGCCCTCTCCAGCATACCGGGCGGCATGGTCGTGGACATGGTCGGGAAGAAGGGCTATCTCATGGCGATATCCCTCTTCTGGGTCGGGTTCCCGTACGCCCTGATGAGCCTGACGCACAGCTACTGGATGCTGCTCGCGTGCGTGACGCTGGTTGGCATCGGCAACAACATCTGGCATCCCACCGCGATTCCCACCCTCGCCTGGCAATATCCCGACCGCAAGGGGCTGGTGATCGCCTTCCACGGCATGGGCGGCAACATCGCCGACGGCCTCGCCCCGGTCGTGGTCGGGGCGTTGCTCGCCTGGATGAGCTGGCGCACGGTCGTCGTGGTGAACGTCGTCCCCGGCCTGGTGTTGGCCGTGCTGATCCTCGTCATGCTGGGTGCACTCACCGTGAGCTCCTCGCGTGGCGGTTCGATCAACGCCCCCGCGCAGTCGCGTGGATTCAAGGCATACCTGAAGGATTTCGCGAGCCTGCTGCGCAACCGCGGGCTGATGCTGCTATCCATAGGCTCGTCCTTCCGCACCATGACGCAGGTCGGGCTCCTGACCTTTCTCCCGGTCTACCTCGCCTACGAGATGGGCTATTCCCCGTTCGCGGTGGGCGTATGCCTCGCCGTGATGCAGATCGCCGGTTTCGCCGCCAGCCCGATCGGCGGGCATCTCTCGGACAAGCTGGGCCGCAAGCGCGTCGCGATATCGAGCATGCTGCTCTCCGGCGTGGTCATCGTGGCGATGGCGTTCTCCGGCACGGGCCCGGCGTTCGTGTTCTTCATCGCGCTGGTCGGCTTCTTCCTCTACGCGATGCGCGCCGTGCTGCAGGCCTGGGCGGTGGAATCGACGCCCAGGGACATGGCCGGCGGCGGCGTGGCGATTCAGTTCGGGATACAGGCGGCGGGCTCGGCGATCGCGCCCGCGATCTTCGGCATGGTCGCCGACGCGCACGGCCTGCAGACCGCGTTCCTGGTCATCGCGGGCACCATCGTCTTCGCCAACTTCCTGATCATGTTCATGCCGAACGGCGCGCCAAAGCAGGCGAAGCCCGCCACCACCTGACCCGACCGGTCATGCGTCAGGGGTCAGGGGTCAGGCGTGTCTCAGTAATGTGATTTGAAACTCACCCCACCGCGGCGCGCCAGTTCATCGAGATCGATGTACGAACGCTTGGTCTCCTTGTCCACCGTGAACTGAAGTTTCCGCGTGGCATCCGTCGACGCGCGCACAGAGAGTAGCTGCGTCGGCTCCATGATCTCCCATTCGTGCGCTCCCGCGATGCCCGGCGGCGCATAGATCGAGGTGCCGGGTCCGGCCTCGTACTCGTTGCCGTGCAGGTCGCGCACAATGGCGCGCCCGGAGATGACGAAGTAGTAGGCCTCGATCGGGTGCCAGTGCAGTTGCTCGACGGTCCCGGTCTCGTAGGTCGCCAAGGCCGTGCGCACCCGGTCGGTCGGCCGCTCGTCGTGGCCCACGATGGGCTTCAGCGTCTGTCCCTTCGTGACACCCGGCCGCGGCTTGATCTTCGCGGCGTCTATCACCTGCAATGTCGGCTTTACGTCCATGTCTGCTCCTTTGCTCGAAAGCCCGATTAGGTTGTTCTGGCTGACCGATCTTAATCCACCTTTGCGCCGGTCTGCCGGATGACGGCGCCCCATCGCGCCGAGGCGGCGCGGATGACTTCGGCGAAACGTTCGGGCGTGCCGCCGTCGATGCGTATCAGGTTCGCGGCGAGCAGCGCCCGCACGTCTTCAAGCTGCAGCACGTCGTTAACCTCGCGGTTGACGCGCTGCACGACGGCGCCAGGCGTCCCCGCCGGCGCAACGATGCCGTTCCAGGAATCGGAATCGAAGCCGGGCAGCCCTGATTCGGCGACCGTGGGCAGTTCGGGCATCAGCGAAAAGCGGCGCGTTGTCGATACGGCGAGGAGCCGCGCCTTGCCGGCCCTCGTATGCGGCAGGATGAGCGCCGGCACCTGGAACGAGACCTGCGCCTCGCCCGCGGTCAGCGCTGCGGCGGAAGCGGGCCCGCTGCCGTAGGGGACGTGCACCAGCTGCACTCTTGCCTCGGACTTGAAAAGCTCCATCGTAAGGTGCGTGCCGCTGCCGTTGCCGAGCGATGCGTAGTTGTACCGTCCCGGGTTGGCGCGCGCGAGCGCAATGAGACTTTGCACCGAGGTCGCCTCCAGCGCGGCCGATACCGCCAGCACGAATGGCTGCCCGGTGGTCATGATCACGGGCACGAAGTCTCTTGAAGGTTCGTAGGCGAGATTCGAATAGAGATGCGGCGCATTCGCGAGCGGCCCGTTGAAGGACCATAACAAGGTGTAGCCGTCGGGCGCGGCCCTGGCAGCCGCTGCCGCTGCGATGGTCCCGGCCGCCTGCGGGCGATTGTCCACCACCACCGGCTGGCCGAGGCGGCTTCGCAGCTTTTCCGCGACCATGCGTGCCGGGATATCGAGCGAGCTGCCGGCCGCGGCGGAGACGATCAACCGTATCGGCCGATCCGGATACTGCGCGCCCCCCGTAAGCGGGAGCGCGCAGCCGAGGATGAACGTGGAACGGTGAAGGATGACCTTGCACCAGTCCCGTTTCAAGTCCCTGTCGCGAATTGTCCTGCGCGCTGTCAGGAAAACGGATATCGCGGACTTCGTCGTCAGATTCTTAACGGGTCATCCTTCCACGTTCATCCTTCATCCTTCAGTCTTCGGATGATACCTTGCTGGCGAAAGCCGGATCGACCGGCCATACTATCGACCTCATTCGACTGGGAGGCGACCATGGAAGCATGGGAGAGAAAGCTGGGAATCATCGTGCCGTCCTGGAACACGGTAATGGAGCGCGAGATCCAGCGCATGGCGGGAGAGTCCATGTCCGTACACTCCATGCGCATACCGCATACGGCGGACACCGAGGAGAAGCTGCTGTGGCTGGGGACGCAGGCGCCCGCGGCGGCGGAGCTGCTCGCCCACGCCAAGGTCAACGTGATCTGCTACGGCTGCGCCGCCGGGGGATTTCTCAAGGGCCCGGTCGAAGACCGCGCGCTTGGCGAAAAAATCGCGAAGGACACCGGAATTCCGGTCGCGGTCTCGTCCGCGGCCGTGGCCGAAGCGCTCTCCGCCTTCGGCGCCAAGCGGGTCAGCCTCGCCTCGCCCTACGCACCGTGGTTGAACGAGCGGCTGCGCGGCTACCTCACGACGGCGGGATTCGAAGTGATGGCCGTGCAGGGCCTGGACACGCAGAACCACTCCGGCGTGACCAACGAACGGATCGAGGCGCTGATCACGGAAGTGGATCGGCCGGAGACGCAGGCAATCTTCGTCAGCTGCTCGAACTTCCCGACGCTCGCGATCATAGAAAAGATGGAGCAGAAGCTCGGCAAGCCGATCGTGGCGAGCAATCAGGCCTCGATGTGGAAGATGCTGCGCCTCATGGGAGACAAGCGCGCCGTGCCCGGGGCGGGGCGGCTGTTCCGGGAAGCTTGAAGTGACCTGGCAACCCGAGCGCGAGATCGAAATCATCGCCGGCACCCCGCCCGGCGGCGGGCTGGACCGCTCGGCGCGGGCACTCGCCCGGGCGCTCGAGGCGGGAAGGCTGCTTGAAGTCCCCGTCAAAGTGGAGAACGTCGGCGGCGACAGCAGCCGCAGAGCGTGGGCCCGTCTCGGCGAGCGGCCCGCAGACCCGCACGTGCTCAGCATCAGCTCGTCCAACCTGGCAACGGACCACCTGCTCGGCGCCGTCCGCTATCGGCACGAGACCGATTTCACTCCGCTCGCCATTCTCTACACCGAGTACATTGCGTTCGTTGCCCGGTCCGATTCGTCCATCAGGAGCGCCGGTGACCTGCTCGAGCGTTTCGGAAACGCGGCGGGCGCGGTCACGGTCGCGCTCTCGACAGCACTCGGCAATCCCAACCATATCGCCCTCGCCAAGGCAGTGCGCCACGCGGGCGGTGACGTAAACGCGCCGGTCGTACGGGTGTTCGGATCCGCACTGGACGCGGTCGCCGATGTCGTTGCCGGCAAATCGGACGTTGCAGCAGTCACCGCCGCGAGCCCGCTACCGGAGCTCGAGTCCGGGACGATGCGCGCCCTCGCGGTTTCTGCACCGCAACGTCTGGCGGGCCTGTACGGTTCCACGCCAACCTGGTGCGAGCTTGCTGTCGATTGCGTCATCGGCGCGTGGCGCGGGGTGACCGGCGCGCGTGGGCTGGCGCCGGCTCAGGCCTCTTTCTGGGAGACAACGCTGGCGGCCGCCATCGCGACCGCCGAGTGGCAGTCCGAGCTTGCCCGTCACTACTGGACCGGGGCCTACCTGGACGGTCAGGCATTGCGCGATCATCTCAAGGGCGAGTACGAAGAGATGCGCGCCGAACTGCGCGACCTTCAGCTGCTGAAAGCGTGATACACCTCTCTTATGCTATGCTCTCCCTCCGCGCTGATGACGTAGCGGAGCGAGAGCATGCGTATGGAAGTCCACGTTCACGGCAGCATCTTCCTGGGGCGGGGCGTGCGCCTGTCCCAGGTCGAGCACGCGCTGCGTCCGTGGCTCGAGTACCTTGACGTCGAGACCATCGCCGAGGCGCCCAGCCTGGAGCGCGAGGAGCCCGGCATCGTGTTCGATTCGCGCGAGCGCACGGTCAACATCTGCTGGACCGGCGAGGTCGGCCGCAGCTTCCACTCGCGGCTCGCCGAAGCCTTCCAGAACATCGGTCCGCTGACCGAGTACGCCTCCGAGATCGAGGCCACCTACTACCCGGAGAGCAGCGACGACGAGTTCTACCAGCTCTTCATCGGGCCCTCGGCGGAAGCGATCCACGAGTTCCGCAGGCAGTGCGTGATCGAGGACATCTCGGGGATGCTCGCCCGCCACCTGGGGAAGGGCGACGTCGACCAGGTCGCGTCGGTCATCAACCAGCTCTTCGACCAGGACTGGGCGGCGAAAAAAATCACCGGTGAGCAGCCGGGGGGCGCGTCGACGGTAATCCCGCTGCACCCGAGGAACAAGCATCTACACTAGAAGTGACCCGTGACTCGTGACCCGTGACCGGTCCGAGCAAACAGAAAGGGCTGCGGAATCGCAGCCCTTTTCATTTGGATTTCTATCAGCGTTTAATGCAACCGCCGATGAACGCCGATAGCTTGAAGAAAAATTCTTTTCAGCACGACGCAACTCCTAGCCGACATCGACCACATCTTACCGGTCACTGGTCACCGGTCACTTCCTTGGGGCGCGAGGCATGCCCGCGGTTCAGCCACCCGCCGCCGCTCAGTATGAGGGAGTTGAGAACGAACACCGGCGTGATCCCGAACATGGAGCCCAGGCTGCCGAATATCAGCGGCACCACGATGTGGGTGACCTGGTTGATCGTCACCCGCACGCCCAGCGCCTCGCCCGAGCGGCCCTCCGGAGCGCGGCTGAAGATGAGCATGAGGGTCACCGGCTGGGCGCAGCCCATGCTCAAGCCGAGAACGAGGGAGACCATCGCCAGCGCGAGGGCGCTCGTGAACAACGGCACCAGCAGGAACGAGCACGCGGAGATGTAGAGCGACATGGTGAACACCGTATCGGACCCCCAGCGCTTCACCAGCGCGGGCAGCCAGATGCGCACCACGAAGGCCGCTATCCCGGACATGGCGAGCACCACCCCGATCGCGGAGGCCGACAGCCCCGCGTCGTGACAGTAGATCGGCATGTAGAACTGGAAGAGATCCTGCCCGGTGGTCGCGACCGCGCCGCCGATCAGCGTGCCGCGCAGGACCGGGTTGGCCAGAAGGCTCGTCGACATCACCGCCTTCTCCTCTTCGGTCTTCTTCCGCGGCCCGAGCCCGACGTTGCGCGTGCTCGCCATGATGGCAACGGGTATCAGCGGCAGCGCCGCGAAGCACAGATAGCTCGTCACGTGCCCGAGGTGGTCGATGGAAAAGCCGGCTGCGAGCGGCCCCATGGACGAGCCGATCGACATGGCGAGGGCATAGTTGCTGAAATTCCTGGTGTGCTCCCCCGGTCCTCCCAGCGAGCCGACGAGGTTCTGCGCGGACAGGTTGTAGAACATGTGGCTCACGCCGATCAGCGCCGCCGACACGTACAGCGCCGGCACGCTCGGCCAGAGGCCCGGCACCAGCAACCCCACGCCAACGCCGAGCGAGCCGATCAGCATGGGCAGGCGCACGCCGAGCCTGTCGGAGACCTTGCCGGCGTGGACCGCCAGCAGCGCCGGCAGCAGCGAATACATCGCGATCATGATCCCGATGTAGAACTGCGATGCGCCGAGCTCGAGCGCGTAGAGCGAGATGAGCACCTTGCTCGCGCGAAAGCTCGACATGTTGCAGAGCACGATGAGGAGAACGACCCCTATCGTCATCGGTTCACCGTCCCCGGGTGGAAACTCTGAAGCGGGCCGATCGTGGACTGCGGAGGATGTGTGGCAGGGAAATTCCGGGAGCGCGACATTCTGGATCCGATTCTACAGCCGCCGCCCCTGTTTTCCCATTTTCGCTCTAAAATTCGCCGCGCCACAGCGAAAAATAACTCATACAGAACACAACCGTGTCACCCTCAGACGCAGACGATATCCGCAACCGCGCCCTCACCGCGCTCGCCAGGAATCGCGTTCCCGGCTACAACTTCGCCGGGCTGTTTCTCGGCCTGGAATGCAGGCGCTACGACACCGGCGGCGTGGCCTTCGACCTCCCTGCCGGTCCGCACTGCGCCGATGCAGAGGGTACGATGGCGCCCGCCGCCGTGCTGTTTTTCGCGGACATGGTGCTCGCCGCGGCGATACGTGCCTACGTCGATCCCCGGCAGCGCACGGCGACGCTCATGCTGCGCCTGGATTTCACCGGGGCCCCCGCGCGCGGGACGCTCACTGCCGAAGGGCGCTCGGACGGCTTTTCGCCGCGCACGGCGCTGCCGGAAGCCATGGCGACCGGCTCCGTGCGCGCGGGCGGCGTGGAGATAGTCCGCATGTCCGGCAACTGGGCGGCGCCACCGACGCCCGAAGGCGTCACGCTCGCACCGCTGCCGTGGGAAAGCGCGGAACCGCCGCACTACCCGGTCGTATCGCGCGCCGAGCTCGATCCGGTGGAAAAGGCCGTCCTGCGACGGGTAGAGAAAGCGTTGCGCGCAGCGGGTCCGGAAGGCTTCCTGCCTCACCTGTGGGCGCCCGCGGTGCGTCCCGCCCCCGGAGGGTCGGCGTCGCGCATTCCGCTCGGGATGTACATGGGAAACCGCGTCGGGCACGTGCAGGGCGGGCTCACGATGCACGTCGCGCTCGCCACGGCGATAGCGGCCGTGCCGCAGCACCCGGTGCTGAAGGGCGCCTCGGCGTGGTACATCAGCCCCGGCCAGGGCAAGGCGCTCACAACGCGCTCGACCGTCCTGCAGAACGGCCGCAACATCGCCGTCGTGCGCACCGGGGTCTTCGCGCCGGGCCGCAGGCTGGTGCTGGAGGTCGTCTCCAACCACGCCGTTCCGGCCTGAGATCCCGTCCCGGCCTGAGATCTTGTGGCAGAATCGGTACCCCGACCCGCAACCCACGAAAGACCAACACATGAGCATCAACGGCAAAGCCTACATAGTGGGCGCTTTCGAGCATCCCACGCGCAAAGCGCCTGACAAGTCGGTCGCGCAGCTGCACGCCGAATGCGCAGCGGGCGCGATCGCGGATGCCGGCCTTACGAAGAACGACATCGACGCCTACTACTGCGCCGGGGATGCGCCCGGCTCCGGCGTGCTCAACATGTCGAACTATATGGGCCTCAGGTTGAAGCACATGGATGCGACGGATTGCGGCGGCACGTCCTACCTCGTCCACGTCAATCACGCCGCACAGGCGATCGCGATGGGCAAGATCAGTATCGCGCTCATCACTCTCTCGGGCCGGCCCCGTTCCGAGGGCTCCTCCGGGACCGTAGTGCGCAGCCGCGGGACGGGCGTGCCGGACGAGCCGTTCGAGATCCCCTACGGGCCGGTGACGGTGAACATGTACGCGATGTGCGCGATGCGCCACATGCACCAGTTCGGCACCACCAGCGAGCAGCTCGCCTGGGTGAAAGTGGCGGCGTCCCACCACGCGCAGTACAACCCCAACGCGGTGCTGCAGGAGGTCGTCACGGTCAAGGAAGTGATCGACTCGCCGATGATCTCCGATCCCCTGCACCGCCTGGATTGCTGCGTGGTGAGCGACGGTGGCGGAGCGCTGATCGTCGCCCGCCCCGAAATCGCGAAGTCGCTGAAGCGCCCGCTGGTGAAGATCCTCGGCGCGGCGGAGGCGCCCAAGCACCAGATGGGCGGCAAGGTGGATCTCACCTACAGCGCCGCCAAGTGGACGGGCCCGCGCGCCTTCGAGGAGGCGAAGGTCAAGCCCGCCGACATCAAGTACGCCTCCATCTACGACAGCTTCACCATCACCGTCATCATGCAGCTCGAAGACCTCGGCTTCTGCAAGAAAGGCGAGGGCGGCAAGTTCGTGTCCGACGGCAACCTGATCTCGGGCACGGGCAAGCTGCCGTTCAACACGGACGGCGGCGGGCTCTGCAACAACCATCCGGCGAACCGCGGCGGCATCACCAAGGTGATCGAAGCCGTGCGCCAGCTCCGCGGCGAGGCGCATCCCAAGGTCCAGGTAAAAAACTGCAATCTCGCGCTCGCGCACGGCACCGGCGGCTCGCTGGGAACACGTCACGGCGGCGCGACCGTCATCATGGAAAGGGAATAGCCCATGGCCACACCGTACAAGGACCGCAAGATCGCCGATCCCCTGCTGAACATCGGCGACGAGCCGTACTACGAGGCCGCAGGACAGGGCAAGCTCCTCCTGAAGAAGTGCGCCGCCTGCGGCGAGGTGCACTTCTATCCGCGCGGGATCTGCCCGTTCTGCCTCTCCGACAAGGTGTCGTGGCAGGAGGCGAAGGGCACCGGGACCATCTACACCTACAGCGTCACGCGGCGCGGCGGGCCCGTTCCGTACTGCATCGCCTACGTGAAGCTGGACGAGGGCGTGTCGATGATGACCAACATCGTCGATTGCGATCTCGACACGGTGCGTTGCGACCAGAAGGTCAAGGTCGTCTTCAAGAAGAGCGAGGGCGGCGTCTCGATCCCGATGTTCACGCCCGCGTAGGCCTTTGGCGCGCGCCGTACCCGCACCCGTGTGGAGCCCTGTTGCGATCCCGCAGCAGGCGCCGGTTGAAGAGGGCCTGGTCGACGTTCCGGGAAGCCGCCTGTGGTACTGGGACACAGGCGGCGCCGGCCAACCGGTCATCCTGCTCCACGCCGGCACGCAGAGCGCAGCAGGCTGGCCCTATCAGCAACCGGTGCTGGACGCCGCCGGATACCGTGCGATTGCATACTCCCGCCGCGGGTACTATCGCTCGGACGCGGATGATCCGGGTAAGGCGGGATCGGGCGCCGAGGACCTCCACTGCCTGATCCAGCATCTCAAGCTCGGAAAAGCGCACCTCGTTGGTGCCGCCCAGGGCGCATTCTTCACGGTGGACTATGCGCTCGACTATCCGCGGAACGTCCGCAGTCTCGCCATCGTTTCTTCGTATATCGGAATCACGGACGCGGACTACGTCGCGGTGAACGAGCGGCTGCGACCGAAATTCTTCGCCACCCTGCCCCACGACTTCCAGGAGTTGTCGCCTTCCTATCGCGCCGGCGATCCGGAAGGGCTGGCGGCGTGGAACAAGCTCCAGAAGCAGGCCATCCCCGGAAAACGCATCACACCCACGAGGAAAGAGCCGCTGACCTGGGCGAGACTGGAGTCGATCAGGCACCCGACGCTCCTCATGACCGGCGATTCCGACCTCTACACGCCGCCCTCGCTGCTACGGATGCAGGCTCAGCACATGCCGCACGCCGAAGTTCATGTCGTTCCCGAGGCCGGCCACAGCCCGTACTGGGAGCAGCCGGCGATCTTCAACGAGATCCTGCTGGCATTCCTGGCGAAGCACAAGGGATGAGCGGCCCTTCACTCGGCATCGCTGCGCGCGCGCCGTTGAACGACGGCAACAGCATGCCCTGGCTCGGGCTGGGCGTGTACAGGATTGCGGGGGGAGGATCCTGCGTGCGGGCGGCGGCGCATGCGCTCTCGACCGGCTACCGCCACATCGACACGGCGGCGCTCTACGGCAACGAGGAAGACGTGGGCCGGGCGGTGCGCGAGAGCGGCGTGCCGCGGAGCGAGGTGTTCGTCGTCACCAAGCTGTGGAACAGCGACCAGGGATACGCTTCGGCCATCAAGGCGTGCAACGCCAGCCTCGCGAAACTCAAGCTCGACTACGTCGACCTCTACCTGATTCACTGGCCGGAGCCCGGCAGGCGCCTCGACTCCTGGCGCGCCCTGGTGGAGCTGCGCAAGCAGGGCAAGTGCCGGTCTATCGGCGTCAGCAACTACACGATCGCGCACCTGAAGGAGCTGCTCGCTGGCTCCGACGTCAAGCCTGCCGTAAACCAGGTCGAGTTCAGCCCTTTCCTCTACCAGCGGAGCCTCCTCGAATTCTGCCGGGCGCACGGAATACAGCTCGAAGCGTATTGCCCCCTTACCCGGGGCGAGAGGCTGAAGGATTCGACGGTAGGCGGGATCGCACGCCGCTACGACAAGACACCCGCCCAGGTGCTGCTGCGCTGGGCGCTGCAGCACGAGGTGATGGTCATACCCAAATCGGGGAATCCCGCGCGCATAACGGAGAACGCCGGACTCTTCGATTTCACGCTCGACGAGCGCGATATGGCCGCGCTCGATGCGTTGAACGCCGACTTCCGCGCCTGCTGGGACCCGACGCGCGTCCGTTAGAGTTACGGCTTGCGTCCCCCGACGACGAGCAGGACAACCCCGATGCCGATCGCCCCTATCCCGGCCCACACCGGGACGTTCACGGTCTCCTTCTCCTTGATGGAGAACTGCAGGGGACCGATCTTCGCCTCGTGGGTCTCCTTGGTATAGCTGAAGCTGCCGTAGAGCAGTCCGAGCACGCCCGCCGCGATCAGGATCACGGCGACCAACTGTCTTCCAGCCATAAACCCCTCCTTGGAAGTGACGATACGGGGGGATGTTGCCGTCATGCTCCCCGCATCATTCCATCAGAGCCCGTTCCGGCCGCAAGGTTCCATGGACGGGCCGGGCCCACCGCCCTAATTGTAAGAAATCGCTGACAAGGCTCAGTCGGCGCGCGCCCCGGACTCCTTCGCGACCTTGCCCCAGCGCACCAGCTCCGACTGGAGGAACTTCATGAATGCCTCCGGGGAGGAATGGGTGGTCGATTCGATGCCCATGGCGGCGAAGCGCTCCTTGATATCCGGCGCCGTCGCCGCCTTGACCAGCGCGGCGTGCAGCCTGTCCTGGACCGGCCGCGGCGTTTTCGCGGGCGCGACGACCGAGAACCAGTTCACGGCGATGAGTCCGGGCACCCCCTGCTCCGCCGCCGTCGGGATCTCCGGCATCAGCGGGGTACGTTTTTCGGCCGCCATCGCGAGCGCGCGCATCTTGCCCTGCTGGACGTAGGTGTAGATCGCGGGGAAATCCATGATCATGCCTTCGATGTGGCCGCCTACCAGATCCACCGCGGCCGGGCTCGCACCCTTGTACGGCACGTGCTGCACGTTCACTTTCGCGAGCGTCTTGAACAGCTCGATCGCGAGGTGCGGCAACCCGCCGTTGCCGGCGGACGCGAAGTTGAGCTTTCCCGGCCGCGCCTTTGCCAGCGCTATCAGCTCTTTCAGGGAACGCACCGGCAGCGTCGGGTGCACCGCGACCAGCTCCGGGGTCATCGCCACCGTGGTTATTCCCGCAAAATCCTTGAGCGTGTCGTAAGCGATCTTCGAGTAGGTATGCGGGCTGATGGCAAGCGGGCTGGCGCTGGCCAGGGTGAGGGTGTAGCCGTCAGGGGCCGAACGGGCGACGAACTCGGTGGCGATAGTTGCGTTCGCGCCGGGCCGGTTCTCGACCACGACCTGCACCCCGAGCGTCTCGATGAGCTTGGGGGCGAGTTGCCGCGCAACGATGTCGTTCGAGCCGCCTGGCGGGAATCCGATGATGAGACGGATCGGCTTGACGGGAAAGTCCTGGGCCCCTGCGGCAGCGGAGAGTACTGCCAGGACCACGCCCGCCATTGCAACCTCGGAAATCCTCAGCATTCCTGCCCTCGTCTGCGTTTGTCTGCGTTCATTCTTGCTTCAACTACCCCTCTTGGGGCGGCGGTTGCGTTGCGGGAAGCGTCAGTATCGCGGGTCCGCATCCAGCCGCACCGCGATTCCTTCCAGGCCCTTGGCAGCGGCCGGGTAGCGCTGCATCACCAGCGGATCGTGCCCCGGAACGATGTGGCGCGAGGATTCCGCCAGTCGATGGAGCTTGGCGTATCCCTCGATCACTTCCGCCAGGTTGACCGTTACCGGGAACACGCGGCCGGTCTCGAAATGCTCGTAGTAGTGGCTCGCGTCCGAGGCCAGCACCATCCAGCCGCGCGCGGTATGCACGCGCACCGATTGCAGGCCCGGCGTGTGACCGCCGATGTGGTGCAGGCTCACGCCCGGTGCGATCTCCTCGTCACCGTCGTGAAACGCCACACGTCCGTCGAAAATCATCCGCACCATGTTGGTCACATCGCCGACTTCGTAGGGCCGCTGCAGGAACGCATGCCGCATGCGCCGTCCCGTGACGTGCGCCATCTCGGAATCCTGGATGTGAAAGGTCGCGCCCGGAAAGTCGGGTAGCGTGCCGGCGTGATCGTTGTGCATGTGGGTGATCACGACGTCGCGCACCCCTGCGTCGCGCACGCCGAGCAGCTCCAGCCCCTGCGCCGCGGAGCGCAGGAAATGCCGCCCGCGCCGTGCGGCCACCTCGGCGCTGAAGCCGGTGTCCACCACGATGGTGCGTTCGGCGTTGCGGACGAGCCACACGAAATAGTCCATGGCCATGGGCCCATCGTGCGGATCGCCACCGACGAAATGCGCGGTCCTCCGGCCGTCGCGCTCGGCGTAGCGGATCGCATACACCTCGTAGCTGGGAATCGTCATCGCCTGGATCGTCCGGGACTCTTTACCCACTCCGGTCACTGGTTACCGGTCACTGGTTACTTTTCTACTCGGCCTTCGCCCCCGAAGCCTGCACTACCTTGGCCCACTTCTTGATCTCGGACTTGATATAGGCGCCGAACTCCGCAGGCTGCGAGCCGACGATCTCGAAACCCAGCCCGTCCAGCTTCTGCACGACGTCCGGAACCTTGAGAATCTTGATCACTTCGTCGTGCAGCCGCGCGACTATGGGCTGCGGCGTCTTCGCAGGCGCGAGCACGCCGTACCAGGCCGTCGCCTCGACTCCCGGAAAGCCCTGCTCCGAGATGGTAGCCACGTCGGGCAGGGCCGGAGAGCGCTTGGGCCCTGTGACCGCCAGGGCCCTGATCTTGGAGCTCTTGATGTGAGGCATCGCGGCCGAGAAGCCGCTGAACATGACCTGCACGTGGCCGCCCACGAGGTCGATGATCGCCTGGCCGCCGCCCTTGTAGGGCACGTGCGTCATCTTCATCCCGGCGAGATTGTTGAGCAGCTCGCCGGTCAGGTGGCCGACGCTGGCTATGCCGGTCGAGGCAAAGTTCACCTGGCCGGGCTTCGCCTTGACGAGCGCGACCAGCTCTTTCAGGTTCTTTGCCGGAACGGACGGATGCGCGGTAAGCACGTTCGGCGAGGAAGCAACCTGGGTGACGGGCGCGTAATCCTTCACCGGGTCGAACGGCAGCTTCGCCGACAGGCTGGGAAAGATCGCGAGGTTGGCGATGTAGGCAAGCACGAGGGTGTGGCCGTCCGGCCGCGCCTGGGCCACGACTTCCATGCCGATGTTGCCGTTGCCGCCCGGGCGATTGTCCACCACGATCTGCTGGCCGAGCGCCTCGGCAAGCCGCGGCCCGATGGTGCGGGCGAGCGTGTCCACGCTCCCGCCGGGCGGGAACGGCACGACGAAGCGCACGGGGCGCGTGGGATATTGCTGTGCGTTAACCGGCGTGGCGAGCGCAAGTATCGCGCCGCACAGCAATATCAAGGCGGAAGGAGGAAGGCGGAAGCAGGAAGGAATGACCGACCGACCACACAGACGGCGTGACTCGCAAGCCGGCGCTTCCGGCTTCTCAGCCTCACTGGTCACTGGTCACCGGTCACGGTTTCTTGAGCTTGCTCTCGTCGTTCCGCCAGCGCTCCCACGCCCATCGCTGATCCTCGCGGATGGTTTCGTCCTGCACCAGGCTCCTGACCAAGGCGGTGACGTCGGACTCGTAGCCCTCCTTGCGTTTCTCGACTTCCCAGGTCTTGGCGGCGGGGAACACGGGGGACTTCGGGGCCTGTTTGAATTTCATCGTTCATCACCTCACTCTTCCGTCGCCGGCGGCTGCCAGCCGTAGCACGAGCACGTATGGGAAATCCGCATTACCGCATCATTGGCATCCCCGGCATGCCCGGGAAACCGCCGGGCATTCCTTTCTCCCCCTTGGCATCCTTCCTTGCGATAAGGTCGGATCGCTCCTTCAGGAGAGGCTCAACGTCTTTCTTCGCCACGACATAAGTCCACTTCGACAGCGCACGCTCGCGCGCGATACGTTCCTCCAGGCGCTTGCGGGTTTCGGCGAAGTCCTTGTCGCGGCGCTCCTTCTGCTCGGCCTTTTCCGCCTTGTCGTCCTTGTCCAGCACGCGGGCTTGCGGAGGCTCGCCCGCCACCGCCACGGTCACGAGATAGTCTTCGCCCGACTTCTGCTTCGCCATCCGGATCGTGTAGGTCAGGTTGTCGAACGTCTCGGCCACGATGACCACCGGCTTTGCGGCGTCCTCGGGCTTCGCGTTCACCGCGACATCGTTGAAGGCCATCGAGGAGAGAGTGTTGACCGCAGCGACCGCGCGGCCTGCCGCCAGGTCTCCGCCGCCGGTGGCGAACTTCCACTGGCCCCATTCCTCGGTACGCGTGATTTTCCACGACGGCGCGCCGCCTTCGGGCCCCACCGACAGCGTCCTCACGCGGTCGGCCTTGAAGAAATCCCTGCTGAGCCACTTGCCGGGATTCGCGTCCGCCTTGGAGAGCGGATCGGATACCACGACGACGGTATCTTTCGCCGAAGCGGGCAGCACGTAACGGCCCGCCGGCACGCCGTCCACTGCGTTGGGCAGCGGATTCAGCGGATCCTTCTTCTTCACGATCTTGCCCAGAACCAGCCGGGCGAGATCCTTGTTCTGCGCGTCCTCGAACTCGACCAGGACGCCCGCACCTTCTCCCTTGCCCGGCTCGTTCAAGTCGAGCCGGGGCAGGAGCGACGCCCCCACCTGCTCGGACTGCGTCACCTTCAGCTCGACCAGCTTGACCATGAGGTCGCTGATGTCCTGGAAATTGGCCGGGTAATCGCCGCGCTCGCGCACGACCCAGCCGGTCTCCCTGCGCACGAGCGTCGTCTGCGCCTTGGCGTCCTTGAGTTTCACCTGCGCCACGTCCGCGAGCTTGAACTTCGGCAGGAGTGGCGCGCCTATCTTCGCGCCGCTCGCGCGGTAGGACGCTATGTCCTGCCGGAACACCGCGATACCCGCGCCGCCCAGCACCAGCAGCGCCAGAACCAGAATGAGGAATTGCTTGCGCGTCATGCCGTCGCCGCCCGCTGCTGCCGGCGCCGGCCGAGCGCGAGGGCGATACCCGCCAGCGCGACGAGCAGCGGCACCAGCCCGATATTGAAAACCTTGGTCCAGAACTGCAGCGTGTCGGTTTCGACACGCAGGTTCTTCCGGAGCTCCTTGAGATCGCGCCGCGCGTCGGCCGCCGTCTTGCGGAAATTCTCGATCTCCGCCTGCTGCTCCGCGGTGAGTATGGTGCTCTGCGGGCCGCTCTTGGATTTCTGCAGGGCCTGCAGCTTTTCCTGGGTCTGGTTCAGGTTGTCCTCCAGCTCCTTGATCCTGCCGAGATAGCTCTGCTGGGCGCGGTCCTCCATCTCGCGGATGAGGGTGAGCGGCCGGCTGAACGAGGCGCGGCTCCGCAGCGTGATGAGCGCGCTGTCGCCCGAGAACTGCTCCACCAGCCCCTGCGCGAACGCGAGGTTGCCGTTGCGCGGCACGATGACGCGCTGGCCGAATATGTCCTGCACCTCGACCGCCGCGCCGTCGGCCAGCATGTCGGCGTCGGCCACCAGCACGATCGAGTTGTCCGCGGCGGATACCTTGAGATGCGGCTCGGCCGCCTTCTTCTCGTCGTCCTTCTTCGCATCCTTCTTCCCGGGCATCACCGGCGGTTGCGGCCGGCCGTCGGGAAAGGCCGAGCGGAACTTGCCCGAAAGACGGATCGCGAGCGGCATCTCCTCGCCGGAGGGCTGGTAGCCGCGCGTGGAAGGCTCGCCCGACAGCGTGGCGATGATGAGATCCACCGGCATCGAGTTCTTGGAGGTGTGCGCGAGCGGCGTCATGGTAAGTCCCTCGGCGGGCTTCCCCTTGAAGGCGCCGCCGAACGGGATGAGGAGCGTGCCGACCTGGCTCGTCACCACGTCATCCATGTTGAGCGCCTGGTTGTTGAGGTTGAGCAGCGTGGGCAGGAGCCGCGGCCCCTCCCCGCTCGCGAAAGTGAGGTCGGCGATCACCTTCCCCATGTCCACGTCCACGCCCCACGCCTTGAAGAGATGGTAGAAGGTCGATTGCGCGGCCTGGTTGCCGCCGAAGGGATTCTGCATGTCGCGCTGCTGGTCGAAGTAGGCGTAGGGATCGACGAACGCGATCAGCTTCCCCCCGCCCAGCACGAACTGGTCTATCGCGTACTCGGCGTCCTCGGGGATGTCGCGCGGGTGTATGACCAGCAGCACCTTGATGTCGTCGTCGATCTTGCGCGAGCCGAGGTCGACTTTCCGCACCTCGAATATCCGCTTCAGCTCCTGCACCAGCACCCAGGCCTCGGTCGGCTGCTGCTTGAGTATCGGCGAGAGCGGCTGGCCGGTAACGGGCAAGGCGCTCATGACACCCACCACCGGCTTCTTCGCGGCGCTCACCTGCGCGATCGCGCGCGTGATGTCGTATTCGAGCAGCCGCTCCCGGTCCGCGGTGAGCACCGGGATCGCGGATTTCTGGTCGAGGAAGGAGATGGCGAGCCCGAGGTAGAACTTCTCCCCGGTGTTGGTGAGCTGCCCTTCCACGCCGTCCAGCGTCGCCGAGTCCTCGGCGTCGGAATCGGGCTCCGGATTGAATTTCTCGATGATGACCTTGCCGCCCGAGGCCGACTTGTACTCCGCGAGCAGGTCCTCGACCCGGCCGGCGAACGTCTTCAGCGCCACCGGGACGGCAGTGCCGCCCTGCGTGTAGTAGAGCCGCACCCGGACCGGGGCTTCGAGCTTGGACAGCACCGCCTTCGTCCCGGAAGAAAGGGTGTAGACACTGCCTTGCGTGAGGTCGGCACGGACGTTGATCGCGCTGGCGAGGAAATTGAAGGCCACCAGCACCGCCACCAGGGCGATCACGCCGCCGGTGGAATAGAGGAGGGTTTCGAGATGTCTCTTCTGCATGGATCTATCCGGCCCGCTGGTTGCGGATGATGACGCCCGTGGTAAAGAGGGCGAACCCCATCACCGAAGCGAAAAAAATCAGGTCCCGGCTGTCGAGGACACCGCGCTGAAATCCCTCGAAGTGGGTCATCACGGAGAATCCAGCGATCATGCTCACGACACTCGGATTTGCCCAGCGCGTCAGGAGATCGGTGACGGGCGTATAGCCCGCCAGTATCAGGAACAGGCAGATCACGACCGAGACGATGAAGCTGATCACCTGGTTCCGGGTCATGGCGGAGGTCATGCAGCTCACCGCCAGGTAGGTTCCCGACAGGAGAAGGCTGCCCACGTACCCCGAGAGGATGATGCCGTTGTCCGGGCTGCCCATGTAGTTGACCGTCACCACGACCGGAAACGTCAGCGCAAGCGCCAGCGCGAGGAAGAGCCACGAGGCGAGAAACTTGCCCACTATCGCCTGCCAGGTCGTGACCGGCATGGTGAGCAGCAGCTCCATCGTGCCCAGGCGGCGCTCCTCCGACCACAGGCGCATGCCGACCGCCGGGACCAGGAAGAGGTACAGCCACGGATGCCAGGTGAAGAACGACACAAGCGAGGCCTCGCCGCGCTCGAAGAAGTTGCCGATGGTGAAAGTGAAGAAGCCGGCGAGCAGCAGGAAAATGACCAGGAAGACGTAGGCGATGGGCGAGGAGAAATAGCTCCCCAGCTCGCGCTTCATGATTGCTTTGATGTTGTTCCAGGCGTTCATGGCGACTTAGCCGGCCTTCACGGTATCGGGCAGCGTGATGGCGCGGAACACGTCGTCGAGCCGCCCTTCCGGCGAGCGGGCCTTCAGCTCCTGCGGCGTGCCGTTCGCGACGATCCTGCCGCGGTCGATGATGATGACGCGCGAGCACACGGCCTCGACTTCTTCCAGGATGTGTGTCGAGAAGATGATCGCCTTGTTCTCGCCCATGCGCTTGATGAGGTTGCGCGCCTCGTACTTCTGGTTGGGATCGAGCCCGTCGGTCGGCTCGTCCATGATGAGCACTTCGGGATCGTGCAGGAGCGCCTGCGCGAGACAGGTGCGGTGCTTGTAGCCCTTGGACAGCGTGTCTATGCTCTGGTCGATCACGCTTTCGAGAAAGCACATCTCGACGGCGCGGCCCACGGCTTTCTTCCGCGCGTCGCCCGTCAACCCGCGCAGCTCCGCCGCGAAATTGAGGAAGCCCCGCACGCTCATGTCGGCATAGCCGGGAGCGTTCTCCGGCAGGTAGCCGAACAGGCGCTTTGCGGGCAGCGGGTCCTCCACCACGTCGTAGGCGCCGATGGTGATCTTTCCGGAAGTCGGCGGAATGAAGCCCGTCACCATACGCATGGTGGTGGACTTGCCCGCGCCGTTGGGTCCCAGGAAGCCCAGGACCTCGCCGCGCTCGACCGTGAACGAAATGTCGTTCACCGCGAGCTTGGACCCGAAGGCCTTCGTCAGGTTTTCGACCTTGATCATGCATCCCTCCGGCGGCGCCCCGCGATTCCGCGGGCACCGCTTCTCTTCTTATTCCCCGCGAAATACACGCGGCCCGAAAGATTTCAAGCGCCGGACCGTCGACGAAACTTTTGACAGAAGAACCATCAAAGGTTCCCTGCGTCATCGTCGCACGGCAACAGAACGGCTTGCCGCGCTGGTGCCGACAGTCTGAATCGAACAGACGACCTACCGCTTACAAGGCGGTTGCTCTACCGCTGAGCTATGCCGGCTCGCGGGGGGCATTATACGGTACCCCCCGCAAGAGCGTGACTCGTGACCCGTGACTCGTGACTGGCGATAATGGTCGGACGTCGACAGGAGGAGCGGGATGACGGAAAAACAGCACCCGGTTGGATTGATCGGCGCCGGACTGATGGGCATGGCCTGCGCGAAACGGCTGCGCGGCGCGGGATTCGACGTTCTGGGATACGACGTGGATCCCGCGAAGCTGGCGCGACTCGCACAGCAGGGCGGCCGGCCGGCGAGCTCGGTGGCGGAGATCGCCCGGACGTGCCGCAGAATCGTGCTCGCCGTGTTCAATACGGACCAGGTGGAAGACGTCATCGAAGGCCCCGATGGCATGCTGCCGGCGCTCCCTCCCGGCGCGCTTCCGGTCACGGCGATATGCGTCAGCACCTGCGACCCCGACCGCATCGCCGAGCTTGCAGGGCGGTTGCCCGCCGATCGGGTGCGCTACGTCGAAGCGCCGGTCTCGGGCAGCAGCGACCAGGCCGCCAGGGGCGAAGCGCTGGGATTGATCGGCGGCGAGGAATCCGCGATCGGCGAGGCGCGCGACGTGATCGACGCGATCTGCCCGCGCTGGCGTCATCTCGGAGCGGCAGGGAACGGCGGCCGCGCCAAGCTTGCGATCAACCTGATACTGGGCGTCAACCGCGCCGCGCTGGCGGAGGGGCTGGTGTTCGCGGAACGGCTGGGGCTCGACCCCGAGGCATTCCTCGCGGTGGCGCGCGACTCGGCGGCCTACTCGCAGGTGATGGACATCAAGGGCGGGAAGATGGTGAAAGGCGACTTCGCCCCACAGGGTTTTGTCACGCAATCCCTCAAGGACTTCCTGCTGATGGCCGAGCAGGCGCGGCACATCGGGCAGCGCCTGCCGCTGGCGGAGACCTACACCGGCCTCATGCAGGGCTGCGTCGAGAACGGCGAGGGCGATTGGGACAACGCGGCGGTGATACAGGAGATCCGGAGGAGAACACAAGCCGGCTCTGTCCCTTGACAATCTCGACGGCAAGCGAGCACCATGCCCACTCGCGGGGATAGTGCAGACTCCCCGTTCGAATCAAGACGCTCCGCGTCCAAGCTCTGCTTCCACCCTCTCAAAAAGGAGTGAGAAGCCATGGATGCGTCCATCAAATACGCCGAGCTCCAGTCCCTCATCGAGAGCGGCGCTTCCCCGCTGATCATCGACGTGCGACGGCGACCCGCGTTCAGTGCGGCGCAAGACATGATCGCAGGCGCCACGTGGCGTGATCCCGAGCAGGCCGCCGCATGGGCGCCTCACATTCCCAGGGCGGGCAGGGTGGTGGTTTACTGCGTGCATGGCCATGAGGTCAGCCAGAACGCGGCGAAGGCCCTCAGCCAGGCGGGCATCGCCGCACAGTACCTCGAAGGCGGCATCGAGGAAGGCTGGAAAGGCGCGGGCGGCGCCGTTCAAGCCCGGAGAGACGGATGACGGATCAAGCGCAATTTCACCGCACGCGCTTGCTCGACATCCTGCGCGTCTTCGCCAAGATCGGCGCCATGAGCTACGGCGGCGCGGCGATCATGGGAATCATGCAAGTGGAGATACGCGAGCGGCGCGGCTGGCTCTCGAAGGAGCGCTACCTCGAAGGAATAGCGCTCGTGAACATGCTGCCGGGCGCGCCCGCGACGCAGCTCGCCATCTTCCTCGGCCACGACCGCGCAGGCTGGCGCGGCGGGTTGCTGGCCGGCATCGGATTCGTCCTTCCCGCATTCTTCGTCATGCTGGCTCTCACGCTCCTTTATTCCGCGTACGGCACGGTGGCGATCATGCGGGACGCGTTCTACGGACTGGGGCCGGTGGTGCTGGGAATATTCGTCGTGACCGTGATCCGCCTCTCCCGGGTAGCGCTGAACGGGCGGCCGCAGATCGCCATCGCCATTGCCGCCGCCCTGCTCGCCGCGTTCACGCCCGTCGGCACCGCCGGCATCCTGCTGCTCGCGGGATGCTCGGGCGTCGCGCTGTATCGTTCGCGCGCGGCGGGTTTGCGCGCAGCGCTCGTGGTTACGCTGCTGATCGGGGCGTACCATTGGGTGAGCGCGACACTGAGCCCGGTCGGAGGAACGGCTGGCCACATTACGGGCGATGCCGCGCCCGGCCTCTGGGACATAGCGTCGTTCTTTTTCCACGCCGGCGCGTTTACCTTCGGCGGCGGCATCACCGTGCTCGCCTTCGTACAGGACCAGCTCGTCAATCAGCTCCACTGGCTGACGCCGCGGGAATTCCTCGACGGCCTCGCGCTCGGGCAGCTCACCCCGGGACCCGTTCTCATGCTCGCCGCTTACGTGGGCTACAAGCTCTGCGGCGTTGCGGGCGCCGCCGTCGGCGCGTTCGCGATCTTCCTCCCGTCGTTCATCCTGGTCCTCTCCGTCCTGCCCGTCCTGAACCGCTTCCGGGAGCTCGCCTGGATCAAGGCGGCCATGAGAGCGATCAGCGCCGCCGTGATCGGCGTGCTGGCCGTGTCCCTGGCGCACCTCGCGCCTCATGCCGCGCCGGATGCCTTCACGATGCTGCTGATGGGGCTCACCATCGCCGCCATGCTGGCCTGGAGCATCGCGCCGCTCAAGATGATCGTCGCGGGCAGCCTCGTCGGCATAATCAGCCGGCTTACGCCCGTGCAGCGACTCAAGGATCTCGCATGAAGGTCGTGAACGATCCCCAAGGGAGGGCATCCAAATCGACAGGAGGCGCCCTTGAACCCAGCACTCGCATCGTTTCTAACCGCAGCCGCAATGGTGACCGCCATGAGTACCGTCCTCGCTGAAACCATCTCTTTCGACAACGACCCGACCGGCGCCGCGCCCTCGGGCTGGCGCGCAGGCGTCACCGGCCGGGGCTCGCCGAAATGGCTGGTCGAAGCCGATTCGACCGCGCCCAGCAAGCCTAACGTCCTCAAGCAGGCAGGCAGCGGCACGTTCCCCTGGTGCGTGAAGCCCGACGCTCAACTGGCGGACGGCTACGTCGAGGTGAAGTTCAAGCCGGTCTCCGGCCGCGAAGACCAGGCGGGCGGGCTCGTGTGGCGCTGGAAGGACGGCGACAACTACTACGTCGCGCGCGCCAACGCGCTGGAGAACAACGTATCGCTGTACTACACGCAGGGCGGCCGCCGTAACACGCTCAAATACGTGGATGCGCCGGTGCCGCGCAACACCTGGCATACCCTGCGCGTGGAGTTTGCGGCGAAGAAGATCCGTGTGATTCTCGACGGCAAGCAATACATCGAGATGGACGATGACCACTTCCCCGCCGCCGGCGCGGTCGGCGTCTGGACCAAGGCGGACAGCGTGACGTTGTTCGACGACTTCGCCTATGGCTCCCTCTCCGGCAAGTGACGGTCGCGAGCCACGTGCCGGACGCTCAGCCCTGCCAGCGGGTCACGAAGTCGCCGAGCTCCGGCCGCGCTGATCCGCGGGGGGCCATGGCGGGCGTGCCGACGTAGATGATGCCGATGATGGCGTCACTCGCCTGCAGCCCCAGGCCTTCCTTCACGCGGGCATCGTAGGCGGGCGCACCGGTGCGCCACATCGCGCCGTAGCCCAGGGCCTGCGCGGCCAGCATGATGTGCGCCGCCGCCGCGCCGGCCGAGACGATCTGCTCCACTTCGGGAATCTGCTCGCTCGCCTTCGTGCGCGCCGCGACGACGACGATCACCGGCGCGCGGAGCGCTTTCTGCCGTTCCCGCTCGAGCGTTTCCGGCGTGGCGCCGGCGTCACGGGCCTTCAGCGAGTCCGCGAGCAGCGCGCCGAACCGCTCGCGTTCTGCGCCCGAGATCACGATGAAGCGCCAGGGCCGGAGACGACCGTGATCCGGCGCGCGCAACGCGCTGCGCAGGATGGTTTCGAGCTCGTCGTCGCTCGGTCCGGGCTCCTGCAGCTTCACGGCGGAAGCGCGCTCGAGCAATAGTTTCACCGCGTCCATAGCATCTCCCATCGTTTCATGGTTTGCCCTTCGCGCCCTGGTAAGCCGAATAGACATGGTCAAAGACTTTGCCGGCCGCGAGTACCAGCTCGTCATCGCTGCGGGTGTTGTCCCGCGCGCCCTTCAGAATCATTTCCAGCCCCTTGGCCTCTTCAACCGGGATACCGCCCACGTCGAGGAAGTGGACGATTGCAGCGAGCCGCTCGAGGGCCGGATCTTTGTCGAGATCAAAGGTTCCGAGCAGCACCTCGAACGTCACGCGATCGCCGACGTGGGTGAAGTCGGCGCCGTCGAAATCGAACCCGAGGGCGCCCTTGGGGCGATCCCGGGGCTTGTCGATCCAAACGAAACGCGCCTCGCGATCGATGAACCGTCTGATGAGCCACGCACTGGCGAGGCGGTCCACCCATGGGGCCTTGCGCGTCGCCCAGGTCCGATGGCGAAACTTTGTCGCGTCGAGGCGGCGCACTTTGCGCCTGGAGGCCTGCGGTTCGCCTTCCGAAAACAATCTCCGCTTCTCGCCTTCGAGCGCCGAGACCGCCTGTTTCGCCTGCAGCTGGGCGTGTCCCGGGTAGAAATCGATCCCGACCAGCTCTTCGAGCGACCGGCGCAGGCGCTGGACGAGCGTATCCGCCTTGCGCTCGCCCAGGCGCGACAGCGCCGCTTTCGCCGAACCGATGCGCGCCACCAGCCCCGCATATTCCTTGCCGCGGTCGAAGAGCTTGCGCACGTGTTCGAGCTGGGCAGACGTCTTGAAATTCAGTTCCGCCGTCATGGCGAATCCGCCGGCGCTTCGTATTGCCGACTCGACATCGGCGAGAGCCGCCGCCTGGGGCACAGCGGCCGGCAGCACGTACACGCCATCCCGCAGCACGCCGCACCCGGTGTCCTTCAGCGCGCGCCATACCCGCATGCGCGTCGTCGAGTTTCCCGTCGGTAGACTGGTCAGCAACGCGATGAACATGTCCATAACCGGCTCGAATCAATGACTTGTTGATCAAGGGCCCGGTGGCGCGGCGCACCGCAGCGCCCCGGTCTAAATTGATGTTGACATTATCACATCTCTGTTATATCGTGCACAACAATTCGTAGGCGACCACTGCCGCAAGGGCAGCCCCGCCTAGCCGGGTCGAACGCAGGCACCCGGTACCAAAAGACGATTCGTCTCAAGCGCTGCTCCAAACCCTTCGGGGAAGGAGTACGTGTATGAGCAAGCGAATCGCCTCGATCTCCGCACCGTCTCCGGCGCTCCCGCGTCCCCTCACAGCGATACTGCTGGCTGCATGGTTCGTCGCAGTCGGCGGATGCAGTGCCAACACGGCAGCGCCGCTGCCACGGCAGTCGGCAAGCTATGTCCCGGACGACCCGCCTCGCGGCATGCGGTATCGAATCGACCCGACGCGCAATCGCGTCTGGATACTGACCGCTGAAGGCTTGTCCCTCCAGATCGGCGGCTCGGCGGGCAAGCTCGTGGAAATCGCGCTGCCCTCCTGGCAATGGGTGGACGAGCCGTACGGGTGCCCGCCGGACCTGGCGCTCGGGCCCGATGGCGAGGTTGTGGTCACCAGCAACATCGTGTCGACACTGTGGCGGATTGATCCCGACTCCCTGGCCGTCAGCACGCACGAGCCCCTGCTCGATGCTGATAACGACAAGGATGTCGGCTTCTCCGGACTCGAGTACTCCAGTGAGCACGGGATGTTCCTTGCCGTCAGCGATATGCACGGCTCGCTCTGGCGGATCGACCCGCTTCTCAGGAAAGGACAGAAAGTCCGGCTGTCGGCGCCTGTCCGTGAGGCTGCGTCATGCCTGACACCGCAAGGGCGTGACGGCTACTGACAATGCAAGGAAAGCATGATGTGTACCTCTATCGGGTCAACGCAGATACCCGGTGCATCTCAAAGGCAACCGCTCAAGTTCTGCACTGCCCGCGCCGCTCGCGCGGATACGGGCAACCTGAAAGGAACGTGCCATGAGCAAGACCAGTTGCAAAGAAGTGAACTGCATCGTCTTCCGGCGGCTCGCGGAGATTCAGATGAGCGCTTTCGATCTGCAAGGCGCCGCGCACGCGATGCGCGACGCCGAGGCGATCGCGGACGCTGTGATCTGGGTGAAGGAGCGCGTTGCATCGCTTGGCGCCCTGATCCTGAAACCTGGCTTCAAGCACTAGGATCCCGGGCGCTTGCGCACGGCGTCGGCGCCCGTTCCAACGTTCACCACTCTGACATTCGCAGTAATCGGGTCATTGCAGATACCCGGTATCAAAGGCAACCGCTCAAGCTCTGCATCGCCCATACCGCTCGCGCGGATACGGGCAACTTGAAAGGAACGTGCCATGAGTAAGACCAGTTGCAAGGAAATGAACCGCATCGTCTACCGGCGGCTCGCGGAGATTCAGATGAGCGCCTTCGATCGGCAAAGCGCCGCGCATGCGATGCGCGATGCCGAGATGATCGCGGATGCCGTGATCTGGGTCAAGGAAGGGATCGCGTCGTTTGGCGCGATGCTTCTGAAACCCGTCTACAGGCACTAAGCGGCGAGCTGACACTTGAAACGAGAGTTCGCCTCGGGCACCAGCGTTCCACCCGCCGACCCACGCGTTCACGCGCGTGATGTCGGTACACAACTCTCTATGGAGGATTAGCCATGCGTTACCAGCTCACACCGATTCATTGCCGTCCCTGGCTCCTGAACAGCCTGTCCCTGCAGCTCATCGAGAGCCACTACGAGAACAACTACGGCGGCGCGCTCCGGCGCCTGAACGCGATCACCGAGAAGCTGGAGTCCCTCGACCTTGCCAAGACCCCCGGCCATGTGATCAACGGCTTGAAGCGCGAGGAGCTCGCTGCGCTCAATTCCACCCTGCTGCACGAGCTCTATTTCGCCAGCATGGGCGGCGACGGCAAGACGACCGAAGCGATGGCCGCCGTGCTCGCGCGGGACTTCGGCTCGGCCGACCGGTGGCGCGACGAGTTCGTCGCGATGGGCAACGCCCTGGCCGGCGGCTCCGGCTGGGTCGTGCTCGTGTACGTGCCACGCGATCGCAGGCTCGTCAACCAATACGCGTCCGAGCACAGCCAGGCGGTGGCCGGCGGCATCCCGATTCTCGCGCTCGACATGTACGAGCACGCCTACCACATCGACTTCGGCGCCAATGCAAAGGCGTATGTCGACACGTTCATGCGCAACGTCGACTGGAAGGCGCTGCACGGGCGCTACGAGGATGCCGCCAGGGTCGAAGGCCCACGGCCGTTGGCGCAGCCCGAATTCGGCGATCTGCCGGGCGTAAGCGTCGAGGAAGTGAAGGCCATGCTCGACGCCGGCAAGCCGGTTCAGGTCATCGACGCCCGCCCGCGGCACTTCGTCTCGCGGACGCAGGACATCATTCAGGGGGCAACCTGGCGCGATCCCGAGCGCGTGCGGGAATGGGCTGGCGAGCTGTCGAAATCAGACCCCGTAGTCGTGTTCTGCGTCTACGGATTCCACGTCGGATGCAATACCGCCATCGCCCTGCGCGATGCCGGGTTCGACGCGAAATTCATGAAGGGCGGTCACTCGGCATGGAGGGCGATGGGCGGCCCTGTGATGCCGCACGCGTGAGCGCCCGAAAAGAAAGATGCCATATGAAACGTGATCTCGCTTCGAGCACCCGTGTTCTACCCGGCGCGCCACGCGCAGGCGCGCATGGCGCCGGCACCCTCCTCCTGTCCCGCAGCGACGTCGAGCGGCTGCTCACTCCCGACGAATGCATCGCCGCCGTCGAGGATGCCTTCCGCCAGCATGCGCTGGGCAAGGCTCCGCCGCCCGGGATTCTGGGCTTTCACACGCAGGACGGTAGCTTCCATATCAAGGCGGCCCTGCTCACGCTCCACCAACCGTACTTCGCCGCCAAGACCAACGCCAATTTCCCGCAGAACGGCACGCGCCACAGTCTGCCGACAATACAGGGCGTCGTCGTCCTGTGCGACGCCGTGAACGGATTGCCGCTCGCAGTAATGGACTCGATGGCGATTACCGCGCTGCGCACGGCCGCGGCGACCGCAGTCGCCGCGAAATACCTCGCGCGGGAGAAGTGCGACACAGTGCTGATCTGCGGCTGCGGCGGGCAGGCGGCCGCTCAGTTGCGCGCGCTACTGCGGGTGCGCAGCCCC
>Ga0075418_10000528_pt1 | contig 40908 bp, 40 predicted proteins | sample SoiMetdeltSBSDD2_FD_81776 | JGI IMG/M metagenome (GOLD analysis project Ga0075418, IMG submission 81776) | Bulk soil microbial communities from a Populus tree surrounding site in Tennessee, USA - Soil MetaG P. deltoides SBSDD2 | ecosystem: Environmental > Terrestrial > Soil > Tree plantation...
CGAAGGTCGCGCTCGTAACCCCAGCGGGCACCGTCCACGTCTGCGCAGCGCCCGTATAGGCGAACACGCACGTCGTGACGCTCGCCGTCGTCGTACACCCCGGTGGCGGATCTGCCGCCGGAGCCGAGCCGACGAGCACCGTCAACATCACGCCCGCAACCAGCAAACCGAGCAAACCGAACCGCATCACTCCCCGGCGAAACCGTAGCTTCATCCTCCCGATCTCCTTTCGACCCGACGGGAACGCGGCGCGCTCCCTATGGCGCGAACCCGGTCGCGTCGAACGAAGCTGCCCCCAAGCCTTCAGAAGCTCCCCCCGTAACGACGAGGCAGGTACCCGCTACACGTCAATCTCCTCTATCCGTCCCTCCAAGTCAAGAGGGGTGCCCGCCTCCTCCTCGCCTCGGTCGTCGTAGCCTCGGGACGCAGGTCGGCGGCCCGTTTCCCGGCCGTTACCCGGACGCTGCAGTCCCGCATGGCTCTTCCGGATTCCGGCCGTCACCTATTCAGGAAAGCTGAGGGTCGGTGTGCCTCTGAGTCGTGTTCTTGTGCGGCCGCTGCATACACCGGTGATACATCGAGAGCGAACAGGCGTTGTGTAGAGCGGTTCGAATCCCGCATGCACCTTCCCGTTTCTCTTTCTACGACTCGGAATGGAGCAACGGCAAGCGCCGCGGTCGCCCGTAGTAGCCTGGTCCGAGAACGAAACTCTTGTCGGCCTTTCGCGAGAACGAAGGAGGCGACCAATGGCATCAGACATCCACGTGATCGGCGGTGGTCCGTACCGAGTGCTGCCCGATCCAGAGCAAGCGGCGGGTCTCCTCGGTGGCCGCAGCGGAGACTTCGTGCAGCTCGAACTTCAGGACCCGACGGCATCGAGGTACGTCTGGATCAATGCGGCGAACGTCGTCGCCATCGTCGGCGTACCGGAGCGCCCGTAATACAAACCACGGACTCCACCCTCGAACCCACCGTGGCCCAGCAGTAGGGCCGCGGTGGGTTGATGTAGCTGCTCGAGGCTACGGCTCCTTGCCCTGCGGTTACGTGCCGGCGAGTGCCTTCGCCTTGAGCTGGTCGAACTCGGCCTGGGTGATGGCGCCGCTGTCCAGCAGCTCCTTGGCCTTGGCGATCTGGTCCGCGGATCCGCCGGCGACCTGCCTGATGTAGGCATCGGTTTGCGACTGCGCGGCCTGGACGTCCGAGGCGCTCCGCTCCGCCATGCCCTGCCCGTTGGCGATCAGGTAGATCAGTACACCGAGGAACGGCAGGATGATCACAAAGATCGTCCACCCCGCCTTGCCCCAGCCGCTGATGTCGTGGCGACGGAAGAGGTCGCCGAAGACGATGAACAGAAGCCAGAAGAAGATGATCCAGGCGAAGAAGACCAGGAACGACCACAGAAGGTCGCCGAGGTCATACGCGGCAAGCGGCAGCAATGTGTCCTCCTAGGGTTTGGGGTCGTGGTCAGGATATTAGGGGAGGCTGCGCCATCCGACCTAGGTGATGCAGTGAGTGTCGGCTCACGGAGCTCCGGGTACGGAGAATCATGTTCAAGCGTCTGTTCGGCAAGCGCGAGCGGGACGATTCGCACGACGATCCCAGGGGCGGGCTTCAGAGCAAGGAGTATCGGACGGCCGATCCACGCGAGATCGTCGAGGAAGGCGATGTCGCGATGAGTGCGCCGGGCGGCCGCGAGCGCGACCGTTCCGAGCCTTAACCCGGGACGACCTTCACCACGCCCATCATCCCATGGTCTTCGTGGAAGGTCATGTGGCAGTGGAAGACGAACTTCCCGGTGAAGTCGGTCGGTCGGGTGAGCAACGTGATCGTGCTGTGGGGCGGCATCGCGACCGTGTCCGCGGGGTCGACCTGACTCGGCGCGACATCCTCGATCCCCGCCGGGCCCGACGAGACGTTCGAAACGTGCGGCGCGTTGACCGAGACGACCTGGAAATCGTTGACGTGGATGTGGAACGTGTGCCACTCCTCCGTCTTGTTCACGAGCGTCCACTCGTTGACCTCTCCCAGCGTCATCACCTGGTCGACGCGATTCGGGTCGAAGGCCTTGCCGTTGATCAGGAAGTCGAACCCGCCCTGCTCCTTGTTCTTGCGCTCCTGGAACACGAGACGGTGACGCTGGTCGATCTTCTCTCCCCGCAGGTCCACCGGCTTCGTCAGGGCTTCCTTGGGCAGCGTGTCGTCGACCTGCGACCCGCTCGAGTTGAGCGTCGCGATCGTCGTCTCGGGGACGAGATTGCCCTTGCCCTGGAATTGCCTGAACGCCAGCGACCGCAGTCGGTACGTGCCGCCCGGCCCACCTTGTACGAGCACCTCACGCCGCTCCCCCGGCCCGAGCAGGAGGCTGTGCTGGGGGCTGATCTTTGCGAGTGAGATCCCGTCGTTCGAGAGCACGTAGAACACGTGGTCGTCGAGACCGAGGCGGACGATCGCGTTGTCGTTCGTGTTCAGGATCTGCCAGCGCTGGACCTCGCCCGGGTTGATGTCGATCTCGGGATTCAGCTCGCCGTTGATGAAGTACGGGCTGTCCCCGGTGAGGCTCTTCGGGGTGGGGACGACGACGGGCTCCTTGGCGTTCTTGCTGCCTAGCTCGAGCGAGGCAAGCGTGAGCGTCCGGATCGGGAAGTCGCGGATTTCCGGCAGCGTGTCGAGGCCGCCCTGAATGTCGATCACCCCGAACAGCCCGGCGTAGATCTGGTTCTCCACGTACCCATGGCGGTGCGGGTGGTACCAGTTCAGCCCCGGAAGGTGGCTCTTCGGGATGTGGTACTCGTAGGTGAGGGTCCGCCCCGGAGCGAGGCTGAGGAAGATGTTGTCCGAGTGGCCGTTCGGCGAGACGTGCAGGCCGTGTGTGTGCAGGTTCGTCAGCTGGGCCTTTCCGGGGTCCATGTGCATCGGGTACGGCGGAATCTGCTTCCATGCCGCCGGCGCGGCGCCGAGGTCGTTCTCGAGGTGCACGACGACCCGGTCGCCGGGGCAGAAGATCAGCGTCGGCCCCGGAAACGCGCCGTTGTAATTCATCGTCTTGTACTTCGTGCCGTTGATGTCGACCGCGCTGTACGTGGCTTTCAGGGTCGTCTCCAGGACGCCGTCCTTGCTGACGAGCAGCTTCGGCTCCCGGAACCCGTCGGCGATCCTCGCGGGCGGATCGGAGATGCATCCCGCCCTCACGACGTGGCGCCCGCCGGCCCCACCGCCGCACCCGAGAAAGATGATCGGCAGCGCCGCGATGCAGGCGCCGGCGATGAGCCGGGCGACGAAGGCCGTCACCGGCGGATGGTCGCATTCCGCGTGAGGGCTGTCTAGAGGTCCAGTACGAAGCGCGCCGAGTCCGCCGCGTCCTCGGCGACGCCCCGGGCACGCGCGACCAGCTCGTTGTCCGAGCCTGCCGCGAGGTTGATCGCCACCAGGTTTGCCGCTGCGCGCGCGGCCGCGGCGGAGAGGAGCGCCGCTGCCGCAGCGTCCCCCCGCACCGTCTCGCTACCCCGCTCGGCAACCGACGCGGCCAGGGACGCGGTGTTCGCCGCCGCTTCGGCGATCTGCAGGGGAACCTCGGCCGCGTGTACGAGGGCAGAGCGAATGGACTCGTCGCGCTGCTCGGCGGTAGCACCGGACGGCGAGCGCATGGACGCGAGGGCGTCGCCGTACGCGTGAGCGTCCTTCGATGCCAGGGGTGTGACCCGTTCGCGGATCAATTCCGCCTGCGCGACCGCGCCGGCGTCCTCCGACACCCGAGCCGCCATGGCCACCAGCCCGGCAGACATCGAGACGACGAGAGCCGCGACCGAGCCTCCCGCCGGTACGGGCGCCTTGGAGGCGAGGAGCTCGAGCAATTCGCCGAGCGGCAGATCGAGGAGTTCGTCGCTCAGGCCGCGATCTTACGAGGCGAGAAGGTGGCGCAGGCGCTCGAGCGTCCGCTCGTCAGGCTCGAAGCCCTCCGCAGCCAGGGCGCCCTCGAGATCCGCGATCAGAGCCTCGCGGAACCTCGCGTCGGCCTCCGCGCGCGCGACGATCACGTCGAGCTCACGTCGGGACAGCGGGAGCTCCTGCGCAGCCCTGACCCACGCCTCGGGCGCGGGCGGGAGGGCCTGCAGAAGCCGCGCAAGTCTCTCTTCGTCGTACGCCATGTCCTCTAGACGGGCTCCACGTCCGGTTTCTTCCCTTCGAGCAGCTCGCGCAGCTTGGTCAGGCAGCGCGAGATCCTGCTGGCAATGGTGCCCGAGGGGATATCCAGCGCGTTGCCGATCGTCCGGTAGCTCTGGTCCTGCGCGAAGAAGCGGTCGAGGATCTCGCGGCAATCGGCCGACAGGTGGGCGAGCGCCTCGTGCACGGTCATCGCCTCGTCCAGCCTCGCGATCGTGTCCTCAGCATCGGCGAGCAGCACCTCTTCATCGACGGGCTGCTCCCGCGAGGACCCGCGTAGCCGGTCGATACAGAGCCTGCGTGTGAGCTGGCCGATCCACGGACGGAGGGCGGAGTCGTCCCGCAGCCTGTCCAGGTTCTCGTATACCCGGGCGAAGCAATCCTGGAAGACGTCCTCTGCGTCGTGCTCGGGCAGTCTGAATGCCTGCACCGCGATCCCGTACACGTACCGTGAGAAGCGTGCGACCAGCTCGTTCCACGCCGCCTCCTCTCCAGCACGGCACCGGGCGACCAGTTGGGCATCGGACATCGAGGCAAGTGCCATCAAGGGATCTTTACGGAAAGGCCGTAGAATGGGCTGGGATGCGGCGCCCGGGCGTGAAGTCGTGGGTTCGTCCGGCGCTTGGAGTCGCGGTGGCCACGCTGCTCCTCGCCGCGTGCTCCTCGGTGCGACACACCGTTTCCACGCACGGCGGCGTGGACGGGACGAGGGTGACTTCGGCGGCCGTATATCCGCTGGCCGGCACACCGGCGGCCTCGCCGCGCAGCGAGATCAGCTTTCGGGGCGTCGAGCCGCAGGAGCTGACCAAGGTCGTCGTAGTCGGCTCGAGGAGTGGACGCCATTGGGGAAGGCTCTCGCCGCATTCGGACGGCATGGGGGTGAGCCTCGTCCCGACCAAGCGGTTCAGGCCAGGAGAGACCGTGCGCGTGCGCGCGAACGTCCCGCTCCTGGGAGCCCGGCGGGGAGTGGTGAAGTTCCGCATCGCCCCGCTTCCCGGCCCCGTGGAGCCGCCGAAGGCCTTCCCGGACGGCACCAACCCCGGCGTCGCAGGGACGAACCGCTACATCACCCGGCCGGACCTCCGTCCCCCACGCGTAAATGTGAAGACGCTGCGGCGCGGCGCCTCCTCTGACTTCATCTTCCTCGCCCCGAAGAGCGGGCCGGGCCAGGACGGCCCGCTGATCCTCGACCGGCGCGGGCTCACGGTGTGGTTCCACCCCCAGCAGCCGGGAATCAAGACCTACGACTTCCGCACCGCGACCTACGAGGGCAAGCCGGTCCTGACCTGGTGGCAAGGGGCTGGGTCCGGGGAGTACGGAGGCGGGACCGGGATCATCGCCGACTCGTCATACCGGGTGGTCGCGACAGTCAAGGGCGGAAACGGCTACCCCACGGACATCCACGAGTTTCGGGTGACGCCGGAGGGAACGGCACTGATCATCGGCTACCGGGCGGTGCCGTGGGACCTCCGCCAGCTAGGGGGCCCACGGGGCAAGCCGATACTCGACTCGATCGCGCTCGAGATCGACATCAAGACCGGCCACGTTCTGTTCGAGTGGCACTCCCTCGGCCACATCCTTGTGAAGGAGTCCTACGCGCACTATCGGGTCCCCACACGGCCGGTCGACTACGCACACCTGAACTCCGTCGCGCTCGACCACGACGGCAACCTCCTCATCTCCGCGCGCAACACGTGGGCCGTGTACAAGGTCGATCGACGCACCGGCCACGTCCTCTGGCGCCTGGGCGGCAAGCGCAGCACCTTCAAGCTGCCGGCCTACGCGAAGTTCGTGGCCCAGCACGACTTCGAGCGCGTACCCGACGGGCACTACACGGTCTTCGACAACGCGAACATGAATCCGCCGCCGAAGTGGATGAGCCGCGCACTCGTCTTCGCCATCGACCCGAACAGGCGGACGGCCAAGCTCGTCCAGGCCTTGCGGCAGCCGCAGGGCCGCGGCTCGACGACGCAAGGGAGCGTGCAGGTGCTGCCGGACGGCCACTACGTCGTCGGCTGGGGCGGAGGGATTCCAGACCTGTCCGAGTTCTCCGCCGCGGGGAAGCTCCTCTTCGACGCGCGTGTGCTGGCGAGCGCCGAGAGTTACCGGGTGTACCGCCTCCCCTGGACGGGCCATCCGCGGCGCGGACCGACCGTCAAGGTCCTGAAGAAGAAGGGCCGTAGCGTCGCGTTCGTGAGCTGGAACGGCGCCACCGACGTCACCGACTGGCAGGTGCTTGCCGGCAGCAGCCCGGATAGCCTGGCCGTGGTCGCCCGCGCGAGGAAGCGTGGCTTCGAGACGGCTATCAGGCTTCCGGCGCCGGCCAGGTTCGTCGCCGTCAACGGCGTTTCAGACTCCGGAACGGTGCTCGGGCGCTCGAAGACTGTCGCCGGCTAAACCGCTTTCCCGGCCCGCGCGAGCCCTGGGCGAGGGCCGGGAGGGAGTTGCGGCAAACACGGAGGCTGCGGGGCTAGGATTCGAACCTAGACTACTCGGTCCAGAGCCGAGCGTCCTACCATTAGACGACCCCGCAACGAGGTCGATTCTAGCTCTGCTGGGGCGTTGTCGGGGTCGCCTCGCGGCCCGACAGCCTGAAGTACATGAGCGTGATCGCAAGCGCCGAGAAGGGCGCCACGATAGTGCCGGCGATCGTGTCTCCGATGTACGACCCGGCGTAGTCGGGCAGCGGCGTGAAGATCGCGCGGATGACGCCGGAGATGACCGACGTGAGCAAGTACGTGATGATCAGCACGCCGAAGACGGTCCAGCCGTTTCCCCGGACGAGCTCGTGGCTACGGCCGAACGCGTCGAGAATTCCCTTCCGCTCGAGCACGATCGCAGGCGGGATCAACGCCCACCAGGTCAGCAGGATGAGGCCGGGCACGATGAAGAGCAGCAGACCCGCCGCGATTCCGAGGCCAGCGAGGATCGAGGCACCGAGCAGGGGCCAGAGCCGCGGCCAGACGCGCGCGATCGTTTCGACGAAGGTCAGGTCCCGGCGCCCGTCCCGGATGTCCGCGACCGCCTCCGTGAGCGCGCCGGTCAACCAGAAGATGCCGATCAGGATGATGATTGCGCCCGCGAGCACGCCGTACCTTCCGAAGAAGAGCGTGAGGACGAGCGTGATCGAGCTTGCGATGAGGTAGAAGACGAGCGCGATCCCGATCAGGTGTTGCCAGTGCTCCTTGTACAGGTCGAGGGCCGCGTTGAGGATCTCGCCGACCACAGGGCCGCGAGAGTAGCGGAAGCCGGCGTCAGCTCAGGCGGACGGAGAGGTAAAGCCTCGGCGGCCGGATCGTCCGCACCAAGATCCGGCAGCGTTGGAAGCCCGACTGCCGGCACCGGGCCGAACGGCGGTGGCCCGCCCGTCCGTCGACCGTGAGCTCGACCACGCGGCGCCCGCTCCGATATACGACGTGGTTCCAGCAGCCGCGGGAGCCGCCGTCGGTCCACCAGTAGACGGCCGAGTTGTCCTCGATCGACGGGGCGGGCTGCGGGTGGAACCCCGGGCTCCACGCCGGGAGCGAGGACGCCTTCTTCAACTGGAGCGTGCGCCCGCTGTAGTTGACGAGGATGGCCGAGCACTTCTGCACCTTCGCCTGCTCGGCCCCGAGGACGGTTGGCGCGAACAGGAGCGGTGCGGCCGCGGCCGCGAGGAGCCACCTCATGCGACCTCGGCAGCCCAGTCTCCGTACAGGGAGAGGTACAGGCCGCGGCGCGCCATCAGCTCGTCGTGCGTCCCCATCTCCACGATGCGGCCATCCTCGAGGACGACGATCACGTCGGCGTTCCGAATGGTCGAGAGCCGGTGCGCGATCACGAACGCTGTCCGGTCGGAGAGCAGCAGGTGGAGGGCTTGCTCGATCTTGCGCTCGGTGCCGATGTCGACCGAGGAGGTGGCCTCGTCCAGGATGAGGATGCGTGGGTCGGCAAGCAGCGCGCGCGCGAACGCGACGAGCTGCCGCTGGCCGAGGGAGAGGCGGGAGCCGCGCTCCTGCACCTCGGTCTCGTAGCCGTTCTCGAGCCGCATGATGAATTCGTGGGCGCCGACCGTCTGCGCGGCGGCGACCACCTCTGCTGGAGTCGCGTCGTGCTTACCGAAGGCGATGTTATCGCGGACCGTGCCTGCGAAGAGGAAGCCCTCCTGGGGAACGATCCCGAGCTGCTGCCTGAGCGAGCGCTGGCTGACGTCCCGCAGGTCGATGTCGTCGATCGTGATCGCGCCCTCACGCGGGTCGTAGAACCGGGCGAGGAGCTTTGCGATCGTCGACTTTCCCGCGCCGGTGTGGCCGACGAGCGCGACGGTCGTTCCGGGCGGGACGTCGAGGTCGATTCCGTGCAGCACTTCCGGGCCCGTCTGCCCGTAGCCGAACCGGACGTTGTCGAAGCGAACGTGTCCGTTGATCCGCGGCAGCTCGCGCGCCCTCTGCCTGTCCTGCACTTCGGGCTCCTCGTCCATGACGTCCATGATCTTGTCCAGTGCCGCCACCGCGGAGAGGAACGTGTTGTAGAGCTGCGACAGTTGCTGCACCGGGTCGAAGAAGTTGGACAGGTACAGCATGAACGCGAACAACGTGCCGATGAGGATCTCGTCGTTGAAGAAGAGGTAGCCGCCGAAGCCGAGCACGATCGCGATCGCGACCGACGAGAGGAAGTCCACGAACGGGAAGTACAGCCCGTTCAGGACGACCGTCTGCTGGTTGGACTGGCGGTACTCGTCGTTGACGCGGCGGAACTGCCGCTCCTGCTGGAGCTCGCGGTTGAAGGACTGGACGACGCGCATGCCCGCGATGTCCTCGGCCAGCGTCGCGGTCACCATCGCCAGCTTCACGCGCACCGCGTTGTAGGCGCGCGTGGCGCGGATCCGGAAGACGGCCGTCGCGACGAACAAGAATGGGAGGACGACGAGCGTCGCGAGGGCGAGCCGCCAGTCCAGGATGAAGAGGATCACCGCCGTCCCGAACAGAGTGAGCGTGCTCTGGACGAGCGTCGTGACGCCGTCCGTCACCAGCTGGTCGATGGCCTCGACGTCGTTCGTGAGCCGGCTGATGATCACACCTGCGCGGTTCCGCTCGTAGAAGCCCAGCGACAGGCGCTGGAGGTGGCGGAAGAGGAGGTTGCGCAGATCGGCCAGGATCCGCTCGCCCGTCCAGCCGGTGAAGTAGGTCTGCGCGTAGCCGGCCAGCCAGTTCAGGATCCCGGCCGCGAGGAAGGCGATCACGAGGAGAACAAGGGCGTGCGTGTCGCCCTCCTCGATCCCGCGGTTGACGGCCATGCCTGCGAGGTACGGCGGCGCGAGCCCCGTCGCCGTCGCGGCGAGCAGCGACAGGAGCGCAAGCGCCGTCCGCAGCTTGTACGGCTTCGTGAGCCGCGCGAGCGTGGTGACGCGCCGGACGGTCTGCTTCCACGACCAGTCGTCCACCTCGGCGCCACGTTGCCGCGTCATGTACGACCCTGGCTGCCAGACTCTCACGAGGCCGCCGCCTCCACCTGCTCGACGAGCTCGTGCTCGAGCAGCCCGTGCTCGTAGATCTCGCGATACACCGGGCTGGTCTCGATCAGCTCCTCGTGCGTTCCGCGCGCGGCAAGGCGTCCGGCCTCGAGCACGACGAGCTCGTCGGCGAGGGCGATCGTCGAAAGACGATGCGCAATGATGATCGTCGTCCGCCCTTTCATCACCTCGCGCAGGCCCAGCCGAATGTGCGCCTCAGTCGTGGCGTCTACCGATGCTGTCGCGTCGTCGAGGATGAGGATGCGCGGATCGACGATCAGCGCGCGGGCGATCGCGATCCGCTGGCGCTGGCCGCCGGAGAGCGTGATCCCGCGCTCGCCGATGACCGTGTCGTAGCCGTCCGGCAGCTTCGCGATGAACTCGTGCGCCTGCGCGAGCCGCGCGGCCTGCTCGACCTGCGCGTCGGTCGCCGCGGTCACGCCGAAGCCGATGTTCTCGCGCACGGCCGCCGAGAACAGGAACGGGTCCTGCGAAATGACCCCGATCTGACTGCGCAGCGACGCGAGCTTTACGTCACGTACGTCGGCGCCGTCGATCGTCACGCGGCCTTCGAGCACGTCGTAGAAGCGCGGGACAAGGGACGCCAGGGTCGTCTTGCCGGAACCGGTGTGGCCAATGAGCGCGACCGTGCGCCCGGCGTCGATCGGGAGATCGATCTCCTCCAACACGAGCCGCCCCGGGACATACGCGAAGGAGACGTTCTCGAAGCGCACGACGCCGTCGCCGGCCGGAAGGTCGACCGCGTCCGGTGCGTCGGTGACCTCCTCCGGCTCGTCCATGACCTGGAAGATGCGTTCGCCCGAGGCGGTCGCGCGCTGCGCCTGGCCGATCCACATGCCGAGCATGCGCAGCGGCATGACCAACATGGACAGGAGCAGGTTGAAGGCGATGAAGTCGCCGATCGCCATCTGGCCGTGAATGACCTGGTAGCCGCCGTAGAGGAGGACGCCTGCCTGCGCGAGCAGCGGGATGAACGAGATGAGCGGCACGTAGAACGCGCGCTGCCGGTTCGCGAGCACGCTTTGACGGAACACCGACTGCGAGCGCACCTCGAACTTCGCCTGCTCGGCCTGCTCCTGCGCGAACGACTTGACGACGTGGACGCCGACGATGTTCTCCTCGGCAACCGTGGCGACGTCGGCCATCTTCTGCTGGACGTCGCGCAGGACCGGGTGCGAAATGTGGCTGTAGCGGTATGCGAGCCCGACGAGGATGGGGGTGATGGCGAGCCCGAGCAGCGCGAGCTGCCAGTCGTACACGAACATCACCACCGTGACGCCGACGAGCGTGGTCACGTGCTGGAAGAAGAAGATCGTCCCGTACCCGAGGAAGAAGCGGACGGTCTGGAGATCGATGGTCGCGCGCGACATGAGCTGGCCCGTCTGGTGCCTGTCGTAGAAGCCGAACGAGAGTCGCTGGAGGTGCGCGTACAGCGAGTTCCGCATGTCGTACTCGACGCCGAGCGCCTGCCGGCCCGAGATGAAGCGGCGGCCGACCATGCACACCGCCTTCACCAGGCCGATGACCAGGATGAGGACGATGTAGAGCTCGAGCTTGCCGGTGTCGTGGGGCTTGATCGCGTCGTTGATGACGGTGCCGGTGATCACGATCAACGCGATCGAGGCGGCCTGCGACGCGGCCGCGAGGACCATCGAGACGGTGAGGGAGAGCTTGTAGGGGCGCAGGAACCCGAGTAGTCGAGCGAAGGTGTCTCGATATGCGGCCGGTGCTGCGTCCACGAAATCCTTAGTGTCGTTAACCATCAAGTGTAATTACGGGGGTTGCTTGCCTTCGTCTCGCGAGAGCCCGAGAATCGCCTTGTGGAGGTACCCGAGACCAGCTACGCGATGAGCGGCGAGGTCGCGATCGCGTATCAACTCATCGGAGACGGGCCATTCGACGTCGTCCTCGTGCCGGGCTCTCCGAGCAGTCTCGAATTCTTCTGGAGGTACGAGCTCACCTCCCGCTGGCTGACACGTCTTGCTTCGTTCTGCCGGCTCATTTTCTTCGACAAACGCGGCACGGGGATGTCGGATCGTGCCGCCGGAATCGCGAACCTGGAGACGCGGATGGACGACGTTCGCGCCGTGATGGACGCCGCCGGCTCAGCGCGAGCAGGCGTCGTCGGTATGTCCGAGGGCGGACCGATGAGCCTCCTGTTCGGTGCGACCTATCCGGAGCGGGTCCGAGCGCTCGTTATCTATGGAGGGATGCCGCGTGTCACGAGGGCACCCGACTTCCCGTTCGGTTGGGTGCGCGAAGAGTGGTTGCGAGCGAGCGATCACGAGGTCCGTCTGTGGGCTAGCGCCGAACTCGCGCGCGAATGGGTCGGGCCGGACGCGAGCCAGGATGAGGTGGAACGAATGACGACGCTGATGCGATTGTCGGGAAGCCCCGGTGCCTGGCGAGCGCTCATGGAGATGAACGTGGACATCGACGTCCGCGGAGTACTCGGCTCCATTCGCGTACCGACCCTCGTCTTCCACCGGCGGGAGGATCACGTTCCGATTGACGGTGCACGCTGGATGGCCCAGCGCATCCCGGGCGCTCGAATGATCGAACATCCGGGAGGGCCACACGCGCCCTACATGGGCGACTGGCAGCGGTGGTGTGACGAAATCGAGCGGTTTCTCGTTCCCATCTGCACAGGCCCGGAGCCGGAGCCAGAGCCGGAGCTCATTCTCGCGACCGTCCTCTTCACCGACATCGTCGACTCCTCTGCGAAGGCCGCCGAGCTCGGTGACCGAGGCTGGCGGGAGTTGCTCGAACAGCATCACTTGCGGATCCGGCAGCAGCTCGCCCGGTTCCGTGGCATCGAGCTCGACACGGCGGGCGATGGCTTCTTCGCGCGCTTCGACGGCCCTGCGCGGGCGATCCGCTGCGCCTGCGGGATCCGCGAGGCGGTCCAGGAACTCGGGATCGAGCTTCGCGCTGGCCTGCACACGGGAGAGTGTGAGCTGATGGAGGGCAAGGTCGCAGGCATCGCTGTCTCGATCGGGGCGCGGGTAGCTGGCGAGGCGCGCCCGAGAGAGGTTCTCGTCTCCCAGACGGTCAAGGACCTGGTCGCAGGCTCTGGGATCGAGTTCGCGGAGCGCGGCCCCGCCGAGCTCAAGGGTGTGCCGGGCGAGTGGAGGCTGTATGCCGTTGCAGCTACCTGAGACCCGGTACGCGAAAAGCGGCGACGTCTCGATCGCGTACCAGGTGATCGGTGACGGGCCGATCGACCTCGTCTTGATCCCGGGCTTCATTTCGAATGTCGAGCTCGCGTGGGAGGAGCCAGGGCTCGCGGCCTGGTACAGGGAGCTCGCGTCGTTCTGCCGGCTGATCGTGTTCGACAAGCGCGGCACCGGCCTGTCTGATCGTGTGACCGGCGTCGCCGACCTCGAGACGAGGATCGACGATGCGCGCGCGGTGATGGAGGCAGCGGGGTCGAAGCGCGCGGTGCTGATCGGCTACTCCGAGGGAAGCTCGCTGGGCGCGTTGTTCGCAACGACCCATCCGGACCGCACCGCAGGCTTGATCCTGTACGGCTCGTTCTTCGCCTGGGACTGGATGGCCGGCGGTCGTTTTCCGACCCGCCACCAATCCGTGGCCGCGGCGCTCGAAGAGATCGAGCGCCGCTGGGGGACGCCGGACTTCTGCGACGAGCTGCTGGCCGAGGACGCGCCGTCGAAACTGACTGACGAGCAGTTTCGCCGCTGGTACTCCATGCGGTTGCGCCTAAGCGCGAGCCCGGCAGATGCGGCCGCGCTTCAGCGGATGAACGCCGAGGTCGATACGCGCGCCCTCCTGCCTTCGATTCGGGTGCCGACCCTGATCGTCCATCGCGTCGGCGACCAGAACGTCGACGTCAAGAACGCCCGCTATGCGGCTGAGCACATAGCCCGCGCACAGTACCTCGAGCTCCCGGGGCTCGATCATCTGCCGTGGATCGGCGACTCGGCCGCGATCACCGGTGCGTTCCGCGAGTTCCTCGAAGAGGTGTCCGCGGCGGGACCCGACGGGGCGGAGCGTGACCGCGTGCTGTCGACGGTGCTCTTCACCGACATCGTCGGGTCGACGGCCAAGGCGGCTGAGCTTGGCGACCGTGGCTGGGGCGCCCTACTCGAGCAGCATCACGCGCGCATCCGCGAGGAGCTGGCACGCTTCCGCGGCCGCGAGATCGACACGGCCGGGGACGGCTTCTTCGCGTCCTTCGACGGTCCGGCCCGCGCGATCCGATGCGCCTGCTCGATTCACGACGCACTGGCTGGCCTCGGCCTCGAGCTTCGCGCCGGCGTCCACACCGGTGAGTGCGAGATCGTGGACGAGAAGGTTGCCGGAATCGCCGTGTCGATCGGGGCCCGCGTGGCGGCCCAGGCAGGCCCCGGGGAGGTCCTCGTCTCACAGACGGTCAAGGATCTCGTCGCCGGGTCGGGCATCCAGTTCGCCGAGCGCGGCAGCGCCGAGCTCAAAGGCGTCCCCGGTGAATGGCGCCTATTCGCGGTCGAGTCGGCGTAGCTCCGCCCGGATCGTCCGCACCGCCTTGGCGACGAGCTCCCGGTTCGCCGGATCGTTCAGCCAGCCGCTCGCGCCGGAGGGATGTGGGAGAGGGATGACGGTCGCCTCCCCGTACTCGCAGCGCCTGCCCACGTTCGCGGAGAGGCCGGAGAGACCGAGCAGCTGCCGCAGCGCCAGCCCGCCCACCGTCACGATCAGACGGGGGCGAATGAGCTCCAGCTCCCATTCCCGCCAGAACGCGCACAGCTCCTGCTCGCGCGGCGTGGGTGTGCGATCGCCGCGACCCGAGGGAGCTTTGCCGGGGTAGCAGCGCGTGACCGACGCGCAGAAGAACGTCCCGTAGAACTCATCCTCGTCCATCTCCAGCCAGGCCCGGAGCGTCCTCCCGGCACGTCCTCGCCAGGGCCGCCGCTCAGTGCCCTCCTGCGCGCCCGGGGCCTGCCCGTACATGTACGCGCGCTGACCGGCCTGGGGAGCGACGACGGGCCGGGACTCGAGCGGAAATCCAGCCTCCAGGCAGGCCCGGCAGGCTCGGAGATCGCGCTGGAGGGAGGCGAGCGAGCGATAGCTCGAGCGCCTGCGCGTCACGGCGAGCGGACGACCAGGAAGTAGCGCTTGCCCTCGTGCAGGACCTCGCCTCCGCCGAGCTCTGCCAGGAGCTCTGATGGGTTGAAGTACCGCTTGAAGACCGTCCAATGCGAACCGTCGGAGAGGATGCGTTGCTCCCAGCGGCTGGGCGGAAGGTCTCGGCGCCTGCGCGTACCGACGATCACCAGCTCCGCCGCGACACGTCTCGCCTCGGATAGGAAACGGAACCGGTCGGACTCCTCGAGGTGACAGTAGAAGTAGCTCGTGAAGACGCGCTCGAACTCGCCGTCCGTGAACGGAAGCTCGAGCGCATCGCCCTGGACGAAGGTCGCCTCCGGTACCACCTCGCGAGCGATCTCGAGCATTGCCTCGCTCTGGTCGAGCCCGACCACTTCACCGCGTAGATGCTGCGTGAGGAAGCGGCCCGTTCCACAGCCAACATCGAGCGTCCGGACCGGTGGGAGCCAGGCGACGACCTCGACCAGCTGCGCGAGCTCTTCCTCCCAACCCGGCCGATCGCGGTCGGCGTACATGCCCTCACCGAGCCACCAGTCGTCGTATTCACGAGCCCTGGCGTGGTAGTAGGCCTTCACCTTCCTAGAGTATGCGTGTGCTCGAGTCCGTCCCGAACTTCTCTGAGGGGCGTGACCTGGAGACGATCGAGGCGCTCGCGGAGGCGCTCTCGTCGCGTGCGCGCCTGCTGGACGTCCACGCCGATGCCGACCACAACCGCTCGGTCTTCACGGTGGTGGGGGAGGAGGCCGAGCTCACGGACGCGCTCGTCGCCGCCGTCGCGTGCGCGAGGGAACGGATCGACCTGCGCCGCCATGAGGGGGCTCATCCGCGCATCGGCGCGACCGACGTCGTGCCCGTCGTCCCCATCGCCGTGGGGGAGATGGAGCGCGCGCGGGCGGCCGCGCTCGGGATCGCCGAGCGAATCGGTGGCGAGCTCCGTCTGCCCGTCTTCCTGTACGGCGAGTCGGCTCCCGGCCGCGGCCCGGCGTTCTTCCGCCGGGGAGGGACGGGCGAGCTGCAGCGGCGGATCGACTCCGGTGAGGTCCTGCCGAACTACGGACCGGCGCAGCTCGATCCCGGCGCCGGCGGCGTCCTCGTGGGCGCGCGGCGGCCTCTGATCGCCTTCAACGTCAATCTCCGCGGCAGCCTCGAGGTAGCTCGAGACATCGCCGCGGCCGTGCGCGAGTCGGGCGGTGGGTTCCCGGGCGTGCGCGCGCTCGGCCTCGAGCTCCCGCGTGCCGGACTCGTCCAGGTGAGCATGAACGTGGAGGACTGGGAGGCGGCGGCGCTGCACGAGATCGTGGCTCGCATCGAGGAGGAGTCACGTGCGCACGACGCCGAGGTGATCGGGTCGGAGCTCGTGGGGCTCATGCCGGCGGGCGCCGCCGCGGCGGCCGCGGGAGCGGCGCTCAGGATCGATGGATTCGGGCCGTCGCGAGTCCTCGAGCTTCGCCTGCTCGAAGACTGAGCGCGGCTCCCGCGATTCCTACGAGCGGCAGCGCGATCGCCGCGGCGGCGAACACGGTGCTCGGTGCGAGAACTGCGAACAGCGGCGACACGAACAAGAGGCCGGTGGCATGCGCGCCGCGGTGCGTGATCGAGATCAGGCCCATGACCCGGCCGAGGAAGCCGTCCGGCACCTCCTCCTGCGCCGCCGAGGTGACGAGCACGTACGCGGTTCCCTGGCCGATGCCGCACAGCGCCGCCCCGACGAGGGCGAGTCCGAACGAGCCCGCGAAGGCGAAGAGGCCGTAGGCGGGGAGGTAGAAGCACCAGGCCAGCATGCTCCCGAGAGCCTTGCGGCGGACCTCCACGCGCGAGAGGACGATTCCCGCCGTCACCGACCCGACCGCGTAGGCCGCCGCCATGAGCGAGAAGCTGCCGGCGCCGCGTCCTAGCTCGTCCCGGACGAGCGTCGGAACGCCCACGATCCACGTCCCCGAGGAGATGGTGACGGCGACGCCGAGCACGATCACGGCAGTGGCGAGCACGGGCAGAGGTCGCAGAGCGGAAAAGCCTTCGCGTACACGGGGAGCGGCGGAGTGGCTCGCTCGTCCGCCGCGGTGGACGACGCGGAGGAGCAATGCAGCGGAGACGAAGAAGGAGGCGGCGTTGACGGCAAAGAAGGCGCTGATCGGCATGAACGCGAGCAGGCCGGCCGCAGCTGCCCAGCCGCCGACGGCGAGCGCGTCGGCGGTTGCTCGCACGATCCCGTTCGCGCGCTGGACGTTCTCCCGCTCGACGAGCTCGGGCAGCAGCGCGCCGTACGCGGGGTCGAAGTAGCTCGCCGCGGCCGTCAGCGCGAACGCGGCGACCACGAGGAGCCACAGGGGAAGCTCGCCGTTGAGCCCGAGCACGGCGATGGGGACGAGCAGCGCACCACGGAAAACATCGGCGGCGACCATCGTCCGCCGGCGGTCGAGCCGGTCGGCGACGAGCCCGCCGTGGAATCCGAACGCGAGTGCCGGCACGCTGTCCGCCAGTCGAACCGCCAGTACCCCCAGGGGGCCTCCCGACACCAGCGCGAACCACATGAGCGCGACGTACTGGAACGCGTCCCCCAGCTCGCTCGCGATGACCGCGAGGTAGACGCGGCGGAAGTCCGGCCGTCGGAACAGTTCGAGCGCGCCTTGCCGCTCCATGTGACCGAGTCTGCCGTAAGTGCCTCCGTCTAGACTTCGCCGCGATGAAGGTCTTGATGGCCGTCCTGCCGGTCGCGCTGGCGGCGATCCTCGCGGGGTGCGGAGGGTCGTCGAATTCGAGTGGGTCGGGGTCGGAGACTGTAGTCGCGACTCGACAGGCCGAGAAGGCCCTCGTGCTGACCACCGATTCGGATCAGACGCTGTACACGTTCAGCAAGGACACCTGCGAGGGAGCTTGCGCGGAGGTGTGGAATCCGTTCGTGGCCGAGGGCAGCGTCGAGGCCGAGAGCGACTCAGGGATCGACCCGAACCTTCTCGGCACGAAGGAGCGCTCCGATGGTGAGCGCCAGGTCACGTTCGACGGCAAACCGCTCTATATCTACTCAAAGGAGGAGCCGAGTCAGGCGACCGGCGCGGGCTCCTCGTTTGGAGGCGTGTGGCGCGTGGCCGCCACCACCTCCTCGTTCCAGCGGCAGACGACGACCGGCGTCTCCTGCGAGCCGAACTGCGACTACTAGACGGTCAGTGGCCGGCCGCGACCGGCTCTCCGCCGCGCTCGCGCTCCCGCCAGGCGTTGAGGACGAGGAGTGAGCCGTCGATGAGGCGCTCCTGGAACTCCAACTTCTCGTTCAGGTGTGGAAACGGCGTGTCCGGGACGGGGACCTCGAGGAAGTCGCAGAGCCGGTCCCAGCCCTCGTCGACCGACCAGACCAGGAGACGCTCCTTCGGGACGTTCTGCTTGACCTGTTCGTGGTAGCGGTCGACGCCGGCCGACATCTCCTCGTCGCTCTGGTCCTCGGAGACCATGAGGCCGGAGCGCTTCCACATCTCGTCCATCATCTCGAGGTAGGCGGCCCACTTCGGGTCGATCGCTGCGCGCGCGCTCGAGAGATGGCGAACGAGGCCCTCGCCGTAGAACACGCCCCAGATCGTCTCGCGCATGCTGCGCACCCAAGAGTCGCCGTCGCGCGTTCCGAGCACCACCTTGGCATGGGGGTACAAGTCGATCAGCTCCTGGTAGAAGAACGAGCCGGGCCAGTCGACCGTGGACTGGAACCCCTCGAAGGTCTCGTTCCACTTCGCGTCGCCGTCGACGGCGCGGCGCCAGTGCGGGGCCAGATCGAGGTCCCCGAGGACGTTGACCATGTGGTAGCAGGGGCCGAGCCCCAGCATCTCCAGTGCGACTTTCTGGGACAGCGTCCCCGTGCGCGGCAGACCCGCTCCGATTACCTTCATGAATTCGCTCCTTCGTGTTTTGTGGGTGGAGGGTAACGGGAGTGGCGGCCGCCAGTCGGTTCTGTACGGTGTTGCTTGGCTTTGGCTGACACCGACGTGAGAGTCGACGCGCCGGCCCGGCCTGCGCCCGGCGAAAAGGTTACGGCCGAGCCCGCGCCCGAGCGGCTCGGCTGGATCCTCGCCGTCTGCTGCGTGGCGCAGTTCATGGTCATTCTCGACCTGAGCATCGTCAACGTCGCGCTCCCGTCGATCCAGTCGAGCCTCAACTTCTCCGCGAGCGACCTGCAGTGGATCGTCAACGCGTATGCGATCACGTTCGCCGGCTTCCTGATGCTAGGCGGGCGGGCAGCCGATCACTTCGGCCAGCGGCGTGTGTTCGTGGCTGCGCTCGCGGTGTTCGCGGCCGCATCGCTCGCGGGAGGACTTGCGCCCGACAAGCACACGCTCATCATTGCTCGCGGCGTCCAGGGGTTCGGAGGTGCGCTGATGGCGGCGTGCTCGCTCGCGATCATCACCTCCTCCTTCCCCGCAGGCCCAGCGCGGCATCGGGCGATCGGGCTCTGGGGCGCCATGAACGGGGTCGGCGGGGCCGCGGGTGTCTTACTCGGGGGCGTCCTCACCGAGACGCTGAGCTGGCGCTGGATCCTGCTGATCAACCCACCGATCGCCGCCGCTGCCGCCGCGGTCGCCTTCCTCGTCGTCGCAAACCGGCGCAGGGAGCGGGGGGTCGGCGGCTTCGACCTGCCCGGTGCGTTCTTGCTCACGCTCGGCCAGATGGTGCTCGTGTACGGGATCGTGACTGCCGGCCTCGAGGGCTGGGGCACGGCCGGGGCGCTCATCCCCATCGGAGTCGGTCTGGGGATGCTCCTGCTGTTCGTGATCGTGGAGGCGCGCCTGTCGTCCGATCCGCTCATCCCGTTCCGCGACCTGACGAAGCCGTTGCAAACGACCAACGGCATCGTCGTGCTCTTCAGCGCCGCCCTCTTCCCGATGTGGTACGTGACCTCGCTCTACCTGCAGCAGGTCCTCGGCCTCTCGCCCCTCGACGCAGGCCTGACGTTCCTGCCCATGGCCTTGACGATCATGGTGACGGCGCGCCGCGCCGGTGCACTCGTCAACCGCTTCGGAGTGCGCATCGTGCTCGGCAGCGGTCTCGTGCTGATGACAGCGGGGATGTTCCTGTTCGCTCGCATCGCGTCGAGCGGCAGTGAGTTCGTGTACGTGATCATTCCCGGGCTGCTGACGGCTGCTGGCATCGGCCTCGCCGTGGTCGCCTCGACCATCGGCGCCGTCCAGGGGGCGAAGGAGGGGCAGGCCGGGCTCGCCTCGGGGCTGGTGAACACCTCTCGCCAGGTCGGCGGCGGGCTCGGGCTCGCCCTGCTGATCACGCTCGCGACGCAGTACACGACCCACCTGATCGGCGACAACCACGGGGTTATCGACGCCCTGACCGAGGGGTTCCGGCTCGCCTACCTCATCGGCGCAGGCCTCGTCGCGGCCGCGGCGCTGCTGACCTTCCTCGCGCTTCGCTCACCGGCCGGCGCGACCATGGCGGCCAGGCAGCGGGCGGCGATCGCCGGTGTCGTCGTGGCGATCGTGGCCGTCTTCGTCGCCGTCGCGCTGGCCGTGCCCGGCGGGGAGAAGCCGATCGGCGCGTTTACGACGAAGGGGGCCCTCAGCTACGCGTCGGCGCCGGACCTCCATCCACCGAAGATCGAGCACAACGCGCCTGTTGTCACGGGGAAGCTGGCGCCGGGCTACTTGCTCACGGCGAACTTCCTCCACATCACGCGGCCCCCCATCGTCGGGCAGAGCGGGCCGCTGATGCTCGACAACGACCTGGAGCCCGTCTGGTTCAAGCCCGTGCCCGAGGACGTCATCGCGTCAAACCTGAGCGTCCAGACCTATCACGGAAAGCCGGTGCTGACGTGGTGGCAGGGCGTGGTCACGAACGCCGGCACGACCGAGAAGGGCGAGTACGTGATCGTCGACCAGCACTACAAGACGGTGGCAACGCTCGAGGGCCGAGGCGGGTGGGTCCTGACGCTCCACTCCCTCGTGATCGACGGCGAGCACGCCTGGGTGACGGCGAACCGGAACATAGCGCGCAACCTGTCCGAGTACGGCGGGATCTACAACGGCACGCTCATCGACTCGGCCGTCCAGGAATACGACCTGAGGACGGGCAAGCTGCTTCGAACCTGGGACGCGCTCGAGCACATCCCCCTCCACGACTCCCGCTCGATCCCGCCGACGAACGGCTTCCCGTGGGATGCCTACCACGTGAACTGGATCGATCTCGTCGGCGACGGCAAGTTCCTCGTCTCCATGCGCGATACCTGGGCCGCCTACATGGTCGACATCGATACCGGACGGATCGACTGGACGCTCGGCGGGAAGCATTCGAGCTTCGAGTTCGGCCAAGGCGCCGGGTTCGAGTGGCAACACGACGTGACGCTGTGGCCCAACTCGACCGTCACCCTGTTCGACGACCACTGCTGCCTCGCGCGGGGGGCGGATACGTTCGTGGACGCGACGGCGCCGTCACGCGGGCTCGTGCTCAAGCTAGACCGGCGCGCGCGCAAGGCGACGCTGGTCGCCGAGTACGGGTCCGACCGGAGGATCGCCGCTGCCTACATGGGCAACGCTCAGCCGCTCGCGAACGGAAACATGCTGATCGGTTGGGGTTCGCAGCCGTACTTCTCCGAGTACGACAAGTCGGGACGGCTGCTCCTGGACGCGGCCTTTCCCGACCCTGACATCGCATATCGGGTGAACCGCGCGCCGTGGGTCGGACTCCCGCTCGATCCGCCTCGTGCCGTGGCCCGCGATGACGATGGCACGTCCATCGTGTACGCGAGCTGGAACGGGGCCACGCGCGTGGCAGCGTGGAGGGTGTGGGCGGGCACGCCGGGCAGGGAGGCTGTCGTGAAGACGGCTCCTCGTTCGGGTTTCGAGACTGCTATCCAGGTGCCTCGGGGCGAGAACAGGTTCTTCGTGCAGGCGCTCGACCGGGCGGGGCACCCCATCGGGCGCTCGGAGCCGTTCAGCCTCGAGCCCGCGCAGGGATAGACTCGGCGGCATGATCGACACGTGCGTCCTCACCGGCGAGGACCTCGCTGTCGAGGACGTGTGGCGGGTGGCGGTCGAGAGGACCCCCATCGCCCTCGGGGACGAGGCGCGGGGAAAGATCCGCGCCGCCCGGGAGCTGGTCGAGCGCGCGGCCTTTGGCCTCGAGGAGCACACGTATGGTGTCAACACGGGCTTTGGGCGGTTCCATACCGTCTCGATCCCGCACGCGCACACGGAGGAGCTGCAGGTGCGTCTGCTGCGGAGCCACGCCTGCGGGGTGGGCGAGCCCTATCCCGAGGAGATCGTCCGCGCGGCGATGCTCCTGCGGGCGAACGCGCTCGCCGAGGGGCACTCGGGGGCGCGGGAGGAGACGGTCGAGCAGGTGGTCGAGTGCCTGAACCGGGGCCTCGTCCCGCACGTCCCCAGCCGGGGGTCGGTGGGCGCCAGCGGAGACCTCGCCCCGCTCGCGCACCTGGCACTGCCGCTGATCGGAGAGGGCGAGGCGCGGGTGGAGGGCGAGATGCTCGCGGGTGGCGAGGCGCTCGAGCGGGTGGGCTTGTCGCCGATCCGCCTGCAGGCGAAGGAGGGTCTCTCCTTGATCAACGGCACCCAGTTCATGGCCGCCTACGGCGCTCTGGGCCTCGTGCGTGCGCGCCACCTCGCGCAGGTGGCGGACGTCGCGTGCGCGCTCTCGGTCGAGGCGCTCCAGGGCTCGCGGGAGAGCTTCATGCCTCAGATCCACCGGCTGCGGCCGCTGAAGGGGCAGGGTGACTCGGCGGACAATGTCTTCCGCCTCCTCGACGATTCGGCGGTCATCGAGGCCCACCGGTGGTGCGACAAGGTCCAGGACGCCTATTCGCTTCGCTGCGCGCCGCAGGTGCACGGCGCGTCGCGTGACCTTCTCGACTACGTCGAGCACACCGTCTCGATCGAGCTGAACGCGGCCACGGACAACCCGCTCGTCCTCGTCGAGGACGAGCTCCTCGTGTCGAACGGCAACTTCCACGGGCAGCCGGTTGCGTTCGCGTTGGACGCTCTGGCGATGGCCGTCGCGGAGCTCGGGAGCATTTCCGAGCGGCGAGTGGAGCGCCTCGTGAATCCCTACCTCTCGGACGGGCTCCCGGCCTTCCTGACCACGAACGGTGGCCTCAACTCCGGGTTCATGATCCCGCAGTACGTCGCGGCGGCGCTGGTAAGCGAGAACAAGGTCCTGACGCATCCCGCCTCGGTGGACACGATCCCCACGAGCGCAGGCCAGGAGGATCATGTGTCCATGGGCAACGCAGCCGGGCTGAAGGCCTGGACCGTGCTGGCGAACGTCGAACGGACGCTGGCGATCGAGTTGCTCGCCGGCGCGCAGGCGATCGAGTTCCTGGCTCCGCTGCAGCCGGGTGTCGGCGCCCGGGCCGCGCGCGCGTTCGTCCGAACGCTCTCGCCGCGGCTCGAGGCCGACCGGCCCCTCTCGCGCGACATCGAGCGGATCGCCGCCGCGATTCGCGACGGATCCGCGCTGCGCGCGATCGAAGCCGAGGTCGGTGAGCTGCGGTGACGCGCATGAACCGCCGGCGCAAGTCGAAACAGCAGATCCAGCGTTCCACAGATCTGATCCCCCTCCCAAGTCATCCCTATCGCGACAGCGCCATCTTCTACGGCGTGCTGTCGGCGATCCTGCTGGGAGTGACCTACGCGACCGGAGGCGGTATGTGGCGGGCGGTGGCCATAGCCCTCGCCTTCTTCGTCATCGCCACCGCCTTCACCTGGCTCCGGTTTCGGAACAAGCAAGCCGAGCGCGCGGGCGAGGAGTCACAGTGACTGTCGCGCGCTCGGTGGACGCGACGGTCGAGGCTCTGTGCGGCGACCTCTCGCACATCCGTGCGCCTCGAGGCGTCGAGCTGAACGCGCGCTCGTGGTCGACCGAGGCTCCGCTGCGAATGCTCCTCAACAACCTCGATCCGGAAGTCGCCGAGCGTCCCGAGCAGCTGATCGTGTACGGGGGCTCGGGCAAGGCCGCCCGAAATCACGACGCGCTCCGCGCCCTCGTCCGGACGCTGCTCGACTTGGGCGAGGACGAGACGATGCTCGTGCAGAGCGGCAAGCCCGTCGGCGTCCTGCGCACGCATCCCGGCGCGCCCCGGGTGCTGATCGCGAACTCCTTGCTCGTCCCGCGCTGGGCCACGTGGGACGAGTTCCGCCGGCTCGAAGCCCTCGGGCTGACCATGTTCGGCCAGATGACCGCCGGCAGCTGGATCTACATCGGCACCCAGGGGATCCTGCAGGGCACGTATCAGACGTTCGCCGCTGCCGGTGAGAAGCACTTCGGCTCGGCCGACCTGAGGGGGCGGACGATCCTGACCGCCGGACTCGGCGGGATGGGCGGCGCGCAGCCGTTGGCGGGCACGATGGCCGGTGCCGCCGTGTTGTGCGTGGAGGTAGACGCGTCGCGCATCGAGCGCCGGCTGCAGACGCGCTACCTCGACGAGGCGAGCGAATCGGTGGAGGACGCGGTCGGGCGGATTCGCGACGCCGCTTCTGCCGGTCGGCCGCTTTCCGTGGGGTTGCTCGGGAACGCTGCGGAGATCGTCCCGGGGCTTGCCCGCCGCCGGGAGCACTTCGACCTCGTCACGGACCAGACGGCCGCCCACGATCCGCTCAACGGGTATGTCCCGGTTGGCCTGTCAGGCGAGGACGCGGCGACGCTGCGCCAGGCCGATCCCGACGAGTACCTGCGCCGTGCGAGGGCCTCCATCGGGCGGCATGTCGAAGGGCTGCTCGAGTTCGTCCGAAGAGGCAGCTATGTTTTCGATTATGGCAACAACCTGAGAGGGGAGGCCCTAGAGGCAGGCGTTCAGGAGGCGTTCTCATACCCGGGATTCGTCCCGGCCTATATCCGGCCGCTCTTCTGTCGCGGCGTCGGGCCGTTTCGCTGGGCGGTTCTCTCCGGCGACCCGGCCGACATCGAGACGATCGACCAGACGCTTCGGGATCTGTTTCCGGGAGACGAGACGCTGCAGCGCTGGCTCCAACTGGCACCTGAGCGGGTTGCATTCCAGGGGCTACCCGCGCGGATCTGCTGGCTCGGGCTCGGCGAGCGAGCCGAAGCGGGGCTCGCGATCAACGAGCTCGTTCGGACCGGGCGCCTCAAGGCTCCCGTCGTCATCGGCCGCGACCACCTCGACTCGGGCTCGGTTGCCTCGCCCTTCCGGGAGACCGAGGCGATGCGCGACGGCTCCGATGCGATCGCGGACTGGCCGATCCTGAATGCGCTCGTGAACGTCGCCGCCGGGGCAACGTGGGTGAGCGTCCATCACGGCGGGGGCGTGGGGATCGGAAACTCGATCCATGCAGGCATGGTCGTCGTCGCCGACGGCAGCGACGAGATGGCAGAGCGACTCGAGCGCGTGTTGACGACCGATCCGGCAACGGGAGTTCTTCGCCACGCCGACGCCGGCTACGGCGAGGCGCGGGAGGCTGCCACCGAGCGCGGTCTGACCGTGCCAATGCCCGACCCGGTCGAATGACCGACGGGCCGGCGCCGGACCGGCTGCTCGTTCGAGATCTCTCCCAGCTGGCGACGCCGGCCGGCTCTGAATCGCCGCTGCGCGGAGCCGATCTGGGCCGGATCGACGTGCTCGAGGACGCGTATGTCCTCTGCGAGCACGGGCGGATCGCATCCGTGGGGCGGATGCGCGACCTGCCGCGTCTCGATGGCAACGTCGAGGAGCTCGACGGACGCGGGAACTGCGCAATCCCCGGACTGGTCGACTGTCACACGCACGCCTGCTTTGCCGGCGACCGGGTCGAGGAGTTCGCGCTCCGCGCGGGCGGCGCGACGTACGAGGAGCTCCATGCCGCCGGAGGCGGGATCCTCGCGACGGTACGAGCGACGCGCGAAGCCGGCGAGGCGGCGCTGCGCGAGGCGGTGCGGCGCCACCTGGGCTGGATGCGGCACTGCGGAACGACGACCGCGGAAGCCAAATCGGGTTATGGGCTCGACCACGAGACCGAGCTCGCGTCGCTCCGCGCAATCCGTGCCGCGGGCGCGGTGCCGACCTGGCTCGGAGCGCACGCGGTCCCGCCCGAGTTCGATGCGGCCGACTCCTACCTCGAATTCCTGCTTCAGGAGGTGCTGCCCGAAGCCGCCGAGCTCGCGGAAGCCGCCGACATCTTCGTGGAGCGGGGCGCGTTCGACGCAGCGCAAGCGAGGCGCTACCTGACGGCCTGCCGACAGGCCGGACTGGCGCTGCGGCTCCACGGAGATCAGTTCACCGAGAGCGGTGCGATCCCCATGGCGATCGAGCTCGGGGCCCGCTCCGTCGACCACCTGGAGGCGACCGGCGACGACGGCGTCCGCGCGCTCGCCGGAAGCGCTGTCGTCGGTGTTCTCCTGCCGGCGAGTGCGCTCTTCCTCGGCCGGCCGATGCCGCCCGCCCGCGCGTTGATCGACGCCGGAGCGGCGGTCGCCCTGGCGACGGACTTCAATCCCGGGAGCGCTTTCTGCGAGAGCCTGCCGCTCGTTTGCTCGCTGGCGGCGGCGCAGTTGCGCATGAGCGTGGACGAGGCACTCGCCGCGTGCACCGTGAATGCGGCGCACGTACTCGGCCGCGCGCAACGGAAGGGGCGTCTCGCGCCCGGGTACGACGCGGACCTCGTTCTGCTCGACGCGCCCGACTGGCGGTACCTCGCGTACCACCTGGGGGGCGAAGTCGTGGCCGAGACGATCGTCGGTGGACGTCGAGATTAGGTGCGCCCAGCCGGCAGAGCTCGGCACGGTGCGCGAATTGATCGAGGAGTATGTCCGCCTGCTCGGAGTCGATCTCGAATTTCAGGACCTCGAGAGCGAGCTCGCCGACCTGGCCACCGCGTACGGACCGCCGGGAGGCGTCATCCTCCTTGCGCTCGCCGACGGAGCGATCGCTGGCTGCGTGGCACTTCGTCCGCTCGAACAAGGCTGCTGCGAGATGAAGCGCCTGTTCGTGCGCCCCGCGTTCCGCGGCACGGGTCTCGGCAGGCGCCTCGCCGTCGCCGTGATCGAGGCCGGGCGCGACCTGGGCTACGACCGGATGCGCATCGACACGCTCCCGCAGATGGGCGCCGCGCGGAAGCTGTACGCGTCGCTCGGGTTCAGAGAGATCGAGCCGTACCGCTTCAACCCTGTCCCCGGGACGGCGTTCATGGAGCTGGAGTTACCCTAGTCGCAGGATGCCTTCACGGAAGCAGCGCCGCCGCCGCCAGAAGGACCGGCGCCACGAGTACGAGTACGTCTACGTCGACGAAGAGGGGCACGAGCTCGACCCGGACGAGGTCGAGATCGAGGAGGAGAAACCCGCCGCCAAGGGCGCGCGTGGCAACGGGACGGCGACCAGGACCGCGACGAAGCCGAAGCAGTCGGCCCGGAAAGGGGCCGCCAAGCAGCCTGCCAAGAACATCCGCCCCGTTCCTCCGCCGAGCTGGAAACGGGTGCTCAAGCGCGGCGCGATCTTCGCGCCGTTCATGCTGCTCGCCATCACGCTGCTCGGCCGCGGGCTTTCTTGGCCGGCGCGCATTCTCGAGACGGTCTGGCTGCTCGTCCTCTTTGTGCCGTTCAGCTACTTGATCGACCGGATGATGTACCGCCGCTACCTGCGCCAGATCGGCCAGGAGCCGCCCACGCGTCAGCGGCGGGCCTGAGCGTCGGCAGCCTTCTCTTCGGCCCGATAGTGGCCCGCGCCGGGCCATGGTGAAAGCAGCAGGAGAATGCGTGCGCCGTTGTCGGTCGACACCGAGTGCCGTTCGTCAGGCTCGAAGGTTGCGAGCGTCCCAGGGCCGGCCTCGAGCGCCTCTCCGCGGCTCTCGATCCGGACGTGACCCTTGAGGACGACGAGGAAGAGGCTCTCCTTGACCTGGTGCTCGCCGAGCTCCTGGCCCGCCTCGAGCCCGATGAGAACGGCGCGTCCCTCGTTGCCGGAGTGGAGAACCACCGGGGAGCGGCTGCCGCCGGCCGTCTCGATGTCGGGAAGCGCCCAGCTCTTCATCGGGCATGATCCTAACGATGGCCCTCGTCGTCGATCGATTCGTGCTCGGAGCCGCGCAGGAGAACTGCTACGTCGTTCGCCTGGACCGCGGAGCAAAGGAGGCAGCCGTGATCGACCCCGGCGACGGCGCCGCCCAGCTCCGCCTCGAGCTCGCCCGCATGAGCACCCGCTGTGCGGGAATCCTGATCACGCACTGCCACTGGGATCACCTCATGGGGGTCGCCGACCTGGCCGAGGGAACCGGTGCGCCGGTGTACGTGCCCGAGCTGGAACGCCCGGTGCTGGAGCAGCCGAGGGAGTTCTTTCCCGACGTGCCGTTGCGGCCGTACGAAGGCGCAGTCGGACTCAACGGAGAGGAGACGATCGAGGTCGCAGGGATCTCGTTCGAGACGGTGCCCATCCCCGGCCACTCGCCGGGCCACTTCGCCTACTACGCCGACGGTCGTCTGTTCTCGGGCGACCTCCTGTTCGCGGGCTCGGTCGGAAGGACCGATCTCCCGTTCTCCGACTGGGAGACCCTGCTCGGCTCGATCCGCATGCTGTTCGATCGCTTCCCGCCGGAGACCATCGTGCACCCCGGCCACGGGCCGGAGACGACGCTCGGCATCGAGCAGCGGACGAATCCGTACCTCGCCGAGCTACGCACGGCATGATCAAGGCGCCGCGCGGCACGCACGACATCCTGCCCGACGAGCAACCGCTCTTCAGGCACGTAACCGGCAGCTTCACCGAACTGGCGGAGCGCTACGGCTACCGGCCGATTGCGACGCCCACGATCGAGCATGTCGAGCTCATCGAGCGGACGTCCGGCGAGGGATCCGACATCATCCAGAAGGAGATCTACACGCTCGTCGACCGCTCAGGACGCACGCTCGCGCTGCGCCCGGAAGCCACGGCCCCGGTCGCGCGCGCATACCTCGAACACGGCATGCACCGCGAGCCGCAGCCCGTCAAGACGTACCTGATCGGGCAGATGTTTCGCTACGACCGCCCGCAACGCGGCCGGTATCGCGAGTTCTGGCAGCTGAACGTGGAGGCAATGGGCTCGGAGGACCCCGCGCTGGACGCGGAGGTCATCCAACTGTACGACGAGCTCCTGCGCCAGCTGGGCATCCGCCGGTACTGGCTCGAGCTGAACTCGATCGGCGACCGCGAGTGCCGCCCCGCGTACATCGAGGGGCTGAACGCCTGGCTGGACGCCCACCCCGACGTGCTCACCCCTGAGGTGGAGCAGAAGCGCGCGACGAGCCCGCTGCGCGTCTTCGACGTGAAGGACGAGCGCGTGCGGGCGGCGCTCGAGGATGCGCCCAAGATCGGGGAGTCGCTCTGCGACAGCTGCCGGCAGCATTTCGAGGACGTTCGACGCTTCCTGGACGCCGCCGGCGTCGAGTACCGATTGTCGCCGACGCTGGTGCGCGGGCTCGACTACTACACACGCACGACCTTCGAGTTCCTCGGGGAGGCGCTCGGAGCGAAGGACTCGATCCTGGGCGGCGGCCGTTACGACTACCTGATCGAGCAGATCGGCGGTCCGTCCATCCCCGGCGTCGGCTGGGCCGCCGGAGTCGAGCGCCTGCTCATGCAGGTGGAGGACGAGGGAGCCGCCGGAGCGGCGGAGCCACCCAAGCTCGACGTCTTCTTCGCCGTCGAGGACGGCGTGCCTCGGGAGCTGATCGTCAGGCTGATGGCCGAGCTGCGCCGCCGGGGAAAGGCAGTCGACACCGACTACGCCGGGCGCTCGCTCAAGGGACAGCTGACGCAGGCCGGCCGCCTCGGCGCCGAGACGACCGTGATCGTCCGCGACGGCGACGCTCTCGTGCGCCGTACCGGCGCCGAGGACGAGATCCTTCCGTTGGGTGCGCTGGAGGAGGCGCTGTGAAGTGGCGCGACCTCATGTGCGGCGAGCCGCGCGCCGACCGCGTGGGCGAGCGCCTGACGCTGGCCGGCTGGGCCGCTCGCCGCCGCGATCACGGCGGCCTCGTCTTCATCGACCTGCGCGACCACACCGGCATCTGCCAGCTCGTGATCAATCCGGAGCGGTCGCCCGAAGCGGCGCCGGTCGCTCATCAGGTGCGCAACGAGTTCGTCCTGAGAGCGGAAGGAGAGCTCGTGCCACGCGCACCGGATGCAGTCAACCCGGCTCTGCCAACGGGCGAGGTCGAGCTCCAGGTCGACTCGCTCGAGATCGTCTCCCGCAGCGAGCCCCTTCCTTTCCAGCTCGACGAGGAGGGCGTGGACGAGCTCACGCGGATCCGCTACCGCTACCTCGATCTCCGTCGCGACCACATGCAGCAGAACCTGCGCATCTCCCACACGATCGGCGCGGCCATTCGACGCTCGATGGAGGAGCAGGGCTTCATCGACGTGTGGACGCCGAGCATGACGAAAGGGACGCCTGAAGGCGCTCGTGACTTCCTCGTGCCGGTCCGGCTGCAGCCCGGAACCTTTTTCGCGCTTGCGCAGTCGCCTCAGGTCTTCAAGCAGCTCTTCATGATCGGCGGCCTCGACCGCTACTACCAGATCGCCACCTGCTGGCGCGACGAGGATCTCCGCGCCGACCGCCAGTTCGAGTTCCGCCAGCTCGACTTCGAGCTCGCCTTTCCAACGCGCGAGGATGTGCTCGACGTGATGGAGCGGGTGGTTCGAGCGTCATTCGAGGCGGTCGGTCGCGAACCGCCGTCCCTGCCGCTCCGCCGCGTGTCGTACGACGACGTGATGGCGCGCTACGGCACCGACAAGCCCGACGTGCGCTTTGGCCTCGAGATCGAGGACGCCACCGAGGTCACGCGCGACTCGGAGTTCGGCGTGTTCGGAAACGCGCCCGCGGTCGGGTTCATCCGCGTCCCCCAAGAGTTTTCCCGCACCGAGCTCGGTTCACTCGAGGAGGTCGCGAAGGAGTGGGGTGCCAAGGGCCTCGCGTACCTCGTGTACGACGAAGAGGGCGAGGTTCGCTCTCCGATCGCGAAGTTCCTCTCCGAGCGCGAGCTTGCGACCTTTCGCAGCGACCCTGCCACGACCGTCCTCTTCGCGGCTGATGAGCTGCCGATCGTCCGGCGCGTCCTGGGCGGCCTGCGCACACACCTCGGCCGCGAGCTCGGCCTCATAGATCCGCGCCGCGACGAGCTCCTTTGGGTCGTCGACTTCCCGCTCTTCCAGCATGACGAGGAATCCGGCAACTGGACGTTCATGCACCACCCGTTTACCGCGCCCCTCCCCGGCCACGAGGGTCTCGTCGAGGGAGAGCCCGCAAATGCGCTCAGCCAGCACTACGACCTCGTGTGGAACGGCTGGGAACTCGGCTCCGGCTCGATCAGGATCCACGACTCGGACGTGCAAGCGGCGGTCTTTCGCACCATGGGGATGAGTGCGGAGGAGGCCGAGGAGAAGTTCGGTTACCTGCTCGAGGCGCTGAGGATGGGCGCACCGCCGCACGGCGGGTTCGCACTGGGTCTCGAGCGCTTCGTCGCCCTGCTCGCCGACGAGCGCAACATCCGCGAGGTCGTCGCGTTCCCGAAGGTGTCGAGCGGCAGCGATCCGCTCACCGGGGCGCCGACTCCGCTGCCCGACGAGCAACTTCGCGAGCTGGGCATTCGCGTCGTCGAAGGAAACGGCATACTTGGCCGCGAAAGGAGCGTGAGAGATGGCGACACAGGAACCCGGAGCAGTTGAGTCAAGCGGTCTTGCCGCCCTACCGCGCACGGAGGAGCTGGCGCGGAGCGGCGGAGGCGGGTACGACGAGGCGCAGGTCGACCAGGCGTTCGACACCTTCCGCCGCCATATCACCCAGTTGCAGACGCAGCTGCGCGTCCTCCAGGCTGCCGGCCGGGGTGGCGACGCCGAACCCACCGGCCACGCGGTCCGGATGGACGCCCTGCACCTCGTTCGGGCGGCTGCAGAGTTCGCCGACACCCTCGAGAAGGACGCCCAGGACGCCGCGGCGCGCGTGATCCGCAAGGCCGAGAGCGAGATCGCGGACAAGCAGCGGGAGTTCCAGAAGGAGGCGCTCCAGATCGAGAAGCACGGGCGTGACGCCGAGCAGAAGCGCACGGAGCTCCTGGCCGAGGCCGAGAAGGAGGCGCGGGAGACGCGCGACAAGGCTCAGCGCGACTCGCGACGGCAGCTCAAGGACGCCGAGGCCCGTGGGGCCCGTCTGCTCGAGCAGGCGCGTCACCAGGCCACGGAGCTCACGAACAACGCGCGGGCCGAGATCGACCAGTCGCTGGAGTGGGCGCGAGTCCAGGGGAAGGACATCGTCCACCGGGCGCGCGAAGGCGCCGAGCAGCTGCTGGGGGCAGCAGGACTCGGCGGCGCGGCTCTCGACCACGTGGTCACGGCCATCGCGGGCGAGCAGGCGGAAGGCGAGAAGGGGACGTCCGACAAGTCCTCGTCCTCGGAGTCCACGGATTCCGGCGGTTCTTCGTCCACGCGCGAGTCCCCCATGCCTCCGTCATCCGGCCAGTCCGCCGGGTAGCCCCGAGGTAGGGCTGTGCCCTCGCGACTCGGACCAAGATTCGCGATCGAGGCCCTGTTTCTCGTAGGGGTCGCGATCGCGGTCGGGGTCGCGGACCTGAGCACCGAAGGGATCGTCATCGTCATGGCCGGGGCGTGGCTGTTGACGGCCGCCGTGGAGTGGGCCGCATCGACACGTGAGCGGTGGGCGACCCCCGGGCGGCGGATGTGGCCGGGGACGCAGCAGGTCGAGCCGGCAGCGGCGGTGCCGGCGCCGGTCGACAGCTGGGAGGAGACGGCCGTCCCGGCCGCTCCCGTGGTGGTCGCGGAGCCCGAGGCGCTCCCCGAGGACATGCTCGCCCCGCCTGAGCCTGTCGAGGAGGCGCCGCCTGCTCCGCCCGAGGCGGAACCCGAGCCCGCACCGACGACCGCGGAGGAACCGGCGCTGCCTCCGGCGGAAGAGGCGCCCGCGGCAGCCGAGGCGGGCCGACCTGAGCCCGAGGCCGAACCCGAGGTTCCGCCAGAAGCCGCCCTCGCTGCCGGCGCCGCAGCCGCCGCCGCAGCAGGGAAGGAGGAGGAGGCTGCGGACAAGCGCATGAAGTACGCGCTCGAGCCCCTGCCGCCACGTCCGCGCAAGTCGCGCTTCTGGCAGCGCAAGCCCAAGGAAGAGGCCGAGCCGGAAGCACCACCGCCCGAACCCGAGCCCGAGCAGGTGGCGGAACCCGAGCCGGAGCCCGTCGCGGAAGCGGCCCCCGAGCCCGAGCCGAGGCCAGAGCCGGTCGCTGCGGAACCCGAAGCGCCGGAGGAGGAGGCACCGGCCGAGCCCGAAGCGAAGGTGGAGGCGCCCGAACCGGTTACGGAAGAGCCTGAACCCGAACCGGTCGCGGAGAAGCCCGAACCGGAGCCGGAGCCCGAGGAAAAAGACAAGCCGACCGCTGCGCAGCCCGTAGTAGTGCCGATGCCTCCGCGCATCCAGCCCCGACAGCCGACGCAGCCGTCGGTCCCGCCGCCTCCCGTGGCGCCTGCGCCTCCGCCGCCGCCCACCCCGGCGCCTCCGCGGGAGCCGGCGGTCAGGCGCATCCCCGTCGCGGGCAAGGAATGGAACGTCTGGGATCTCGAGCGGGCGGTGCGGCAGCACGAGGGCGCCGATCCCGAACGCGCCCGGGAGTGGAGCATGCTGCTCATGAACCTGCGCCAGTACGCGAATCCGGAAGGGACGCTTCCCGCCGACTTCGACGAGCTCGTGCGTGAGTCGTTCGGGGAGATCCTGACCTCCGCATCCGGCCCGTGAACGCCGCGCTGGCGCAGCGGCAGATGGCGCTCGCCGGCCTCGCCCTCCTCGCCGGAGTCGTCGCGCTCGCGCTCACCTCACAGCAACACGCGAGCAGCACCCCAAACCTTCCCGACTCGATCCCTGCGCCGGGCGGGGGATGGTTCCAGGCATCAGCGACGTCCCGCGGCTCGACGTTCTCCCGCTCCCATCTGGACGACGCGTGCGGCCACAAGGTCGGGCCGGACAGCCTCGGGGTCGCCCATCCGGACCTTCCGTGCGACAGCAAGATCTACATCCAGTTCGGGGACAAGCTCGCGCTCACGCAGGTGATCGCACGCGTGCCGGCCTCGTCGGCCGCCGACTTCGAGCTGACGCCGGTTCTCGCGAGCAAGCTCGGGCTCGAGGGCAACCAGCTGATCGGCTGGCGCTACGCTCGCTAAGCTTGCCGTGCTCGACCCTGTGCGTGGCCTGCGCCGTACATGTAGAACCAACACTCATGCGCAGGGAGCCTGCGTCCGGCTAGGCGGTACGCCGAAACCGGCAGGGCACCCACCTGGTTTACCAGGTTCGCATCAGGCGTAGGTCACGGCAGGGTGGGGCGCCTCGGTAGCCTCAGTGCGTGATCGAGGTCTCCGGAGATTCGTCTCGCAACGGCGAGTGGGCGTACGTCCGTCTGCGCATCGAAGGCGACCGGATCGTCGACGCTGACGCCGAGGGTCTGGACGCGCCGGTGGCAGGGCTCACGCTGCTGGAGGCAGCCGCGGTCGACGGGGAGACGCTCGCCGTGGACGCGCTCGCGAATGCGCTCGGCCCCGTTTTCCGCGCGCCGCCTTCGGCCGAGCGCGTCGCGGTGGCTATGAGCGGAGGCGTGGACAGCGCCGTCACCCTTCTCCGCTCCGGCGAGGATGCGATCGGTGTCACGCTGCGCCTCTGGCTCGACCCGGCCGGCCCGGATGCCGAGCGCGCGTGCTGCTCGCCCGAGGCCGTCCTGGCCGCCCGGGCGACCTGCCACCGGCTCGGCCTCCCGCACGTCACGCTCGACCTACGCAGCGAGTTCCGAGCGTCTGTCGTCGATCAGTTCGTCGCCGGCTATGCGAACGGCCAGACCCCGAACCCGTGCATCCGCTGCAACGGCAGCTTCCGCTTCGCCGAGCTGCTCTCCTTCGCGCGGCGGGCCGGCGCATCTCGCCTCGCGACGGGCCATTACGCGCGCATCGTCCGCCACCGCGGCCGCCTGCTCCTCGGCCGGGCGCGCGATGTGCGGAAGGATCAGTCGTACATGCTCGCGGGTCTCGATCCCATCGAGCTGGAGTCGGTCTGGTTTCCGCTCGGAGAGCAGACGAAGGAGAAGACGAGGGAGGAGGCCGCGCGGGCCGGGCTCGAGGAAGCGCGTCGGCCCGAGAGCCAGGAGGCCTGCTTCCTCGCGGGCGGCGACTACCGCGACTTCCTCACACGCGCGGGGCTCACTGCTGAAGAGGGCGAGGTCGTCGACGAGGACGGCAAGCTGCTCGGCACGCACGCCGGCCACTGGGCGTTCACTCCCGGGCAGCGACGAGGTATCGGGGTCGCGGCTGGAAAGCCGCTCCACGTTCTCCGCACCGACGCGGCGCACAATCGCGTGGTCGTCGGCGACCGTGCCGCGCTCGCCCGTTCGGACGTCCGCGCCCGCGGGACGCTCCACTGCCCGGTCGCGAGGGCCGAGGCGAAGCTCCGCTACCGGTCTCCCGCGATCCCTGCAACGGTCGAGCCCTTCAGCGACGGCTTCCGGCTGACGCTCGACGAACCTGCCTACGGTGTCGCGCCGGGCCAGGCCGCCGTTCTCTATGAGGACGATGCGGTCGTGGGCTCCGGGATCATCGCTAGCTGAGGCCCACGACTACGATGGGTGACGTGGACGAGATCGTCCTGACCATTCCGCGCGAGCGCCCGTTCTACGGCGTTGCACACCTCGTGCTCGGGGGCCTCGGCAGCCGCCTGAATCTCACCTACGAGCACCTCGAGGACCTGCAGCTCGGCCTGGACAGCCTGCTCGCCCAGCACGAGGGCGAGGAGGAGGTCACGCTGCGTATTCGCGTCCGCGACGGTGCGATCGAGACCGAGATCGGGCCGTTTCCACCGGCGGTCTCGCAGGCGCTTGAGGAGGAGGCGGGCGACGGGGTCGGGCTACGCCGGATCCTCGACACCGTCTCCGACGGCGTGGAGCTCGGCGAGCGGGACGGGGCTGCCTGGATCACGCTCACCAAGCAGGTGGACGGCTCCGGTCGATGACGCCTCAGGTCAGCGACAAGGAGCTGCTGCGCCGGTACCACGTCGAGGGCGATCTCGCCGCGCGCGAGCAGCTGATCGAGCAGTACCTCTCGCTCGTGCGCTCGCTGGCTCGCCGCTACGCGTACCGCGGCGAGCAGCTGGAGGATCTGATCCAGATCGGCAGTATCGGCCTGATCAAGGCGATCGACCGTTTCGACATCAACCGCGGCGTCGAGCTGACGACGTACGCGACGCCGAACATCATCGGCGAGATCAAGCGCCACTTCCGGGACAAAGGCTGGTCGGTCCGCGTCCCGCGCGGTCTGCAGGAGCTGAACGTGAAGCTTTCCCGCCTGGTCGAGGAGCTCACGGTGCAGCTCGGCCGCTCGCCGACCATCCCGGAGCTGGCGAAGGCGTCCGGAGCGGAGGAGGAGCTCGTGCTCGAGGCGCTCGAAAGCGGCCGCGCCTACAGCTCGGTCTCCCTCTCCACCGGCCTGGGGAGCGGCGACGACGACGACGAGCTCGATCCGCTGGAGACGCTCGGCACCGAGGAGCCCGGCTACCAGATCTCCGAGGAGTGGGCCGTCCTCGAACCCGGCCTTCGGGTGCTCGACGAGCGGGAGCGCATGATCCTGCACCTGCGCTTCTTCGACGGGCTCACCCAGTCGCAGATCGCGCAGCAAGTGGGCATCTCGCAGATGCACGTCTCCCGGCTGATCAGGCGCGCATTGGAGAAGATTCGCGAGGAGATCCAGGTCGAGGAAACGAGGTAGTGCACCGTGCGCACGACCGCTGAGCTGCGAGAAGGTTTCCTCGACTTCTTCGAGGAGAACGGGCATCAGCGCCTGCCGCCGCCCTCGGTGATCCCGCCCCCGGACGACACGACGACCCTCTTCATCATCGCGGGGATGCAGCCGTTGCGGCGGTACTTCCTCGGCCTGGAGGAGCCGCCGCACAACCGGCTCGCGTCCGTCCAGAAGGTGATGCGTGCGGGCGGGAAGCACAACGATCTCGACGACGTCGGCCGGACGATCCGTCACGAGTCGTTCTACGAGATGCTCGGGAACTTCTCCATCGGCGACTACTTCAAGCAGGGCGCGATCGAGCTCGCCTGGGAGTTCGTCACCGAGCGGATGGGCTTCGATCCCGACAAGCTGTGGGCAACGGTCTTCGCCGGGGATCCGGAGCTCGGGCTCGGCGAGGATCAGGAAGCGATGGACGGATGGCTGGCGATCGAGATGCCGCGCGAGCGGATCGTCTCGCTTCCCCGGGCAGACAATTTCTGGCAGGCTGCCGAGACGGGGCCGTGCGGCGCCAACTCCGAGATCTTCTACGACCGCGGAGAGGAATACGGCTGCGGCCGTCCCGAGTGCGCGCCGGGCTGCGAGTGCGACCGCTTTCTCGAGTTCTGGAACCTCGTTTTCATGGAGTACGACCTGAAGCCGGACGGCTCGGTCGTGCCCCTTCCGAACCAGAACGTCGACACCGGCCTCGGCCTCGAGCGCGGGGCAATGCTGCTCCAGGACGTCGGCTCGGTGTTCGAGACCGATGTCTTCCGTCCGACGCTCTCCTGGGTGGAGGAGCGGGCCGGCGTCCGCTACGGCGAGTCGGAGGCGGTGACCGTTGCGCTCCGGGTGTTGGGGGATCACGCACGGGCGATGACCTTCCTCACCGCCGAGGGGGTCAGCCCGTCGAACGAGGGCCGTGGTTACGTCCTCCGTCGCGTCATCCGGCGCGCCATCCAGCACGGCTCGCGCCTCGGGCTCGAGCCCCCGTACCTGACCGAGCTCGCCGACACGGTGATCGACGAGATGGGCTCGCTCTACCCGGAGCTTCTCGCGCACCGCCCGCACATCCACCAGGCGCTGGCGGCGGAGGAGGAGCGTTTCTCGCAGACGCTGGACCGCGGGATGCGCCTGTTCGAGCAGATCGCCGACCGCGGCGACATCTCCGGCGACGATGCCTTCCAGCTCCACGACACGTACGGGTTCCCGCTCGAGCTGACGGTCGAGCTGGCTGGCGAGCGCCGGCTACGCGTGGACGAGGACGGCTTCGCGCGGCTGATGGCCGAGCAGCGCGAGCGGTCGCGTGCGGCCAGCTCGGTCGAGTTCGAGTCGCGGCTGCCCAACCGGCGACGTACGCGCTTCGTGGGCTACGAGAAGACAGACGTCCTGACGGCCATCCTCGAGTACGCGGACCTCGGAAACGGCGAGTTCCAGGCGCGACTGGAGGAATCGCCCTTCTATCCGGAGGGCGGCGGGCAGGTCAGCGACGTCGGCTGGATCGAGAACGAAGAAACCGGCACACGCGCCGAGCTCGTCCGGGCCACGCGGCTGTCGGGCGAGGACCAGGTGCTGACGTTCAGAGGCGAGGGCTTCATGGCCGGGCAGCGTGTCCGTGCCGTCGTCCCCTGGAAGCACCGTTTCCCGACGATGGCCAACCACACCGCCACGCACCTCTTGCACAAGGCGCTGCAGGACGTCCTCGGCGACCACGTCCGCCAGGCCGGTTCGGCCGTCCGCCCGGACAAGCTCCGCTTCGACTTCACCCATCCGCAGGCACTGACCTCGCAGGAGCGCGAGCGCGTCGAGCGGATCGTCAACGAGAAGGTGTTCGAGAACCTCCCCGTGCACGCGTTCGTGACGCCGATCGACGAGGCGCGCAGGCTCGGCGCGATGATGCTGTTCGGCGAGAAGTACGGCGACGAGGTGCGCGTAGTCGAGATCCCGGGCTTCTCGCGCGAGCTGTGTGGGGGCACACACGTACGTTGGACAGCCGAGATCGGCCCGTTCGAGATCACGGCCGAGTCGTCGGTCGGCGCGGGCACGCGGCGGATCGAGGCGGTCACCTCCGGCGAGGCATATGCCCTGCTGGAAGCCCGGAGGCACGAGGTGGACGACCTGCGCGCCGAGCTCGAGCGCGCTCGGAAAGAGGCGCGCAAGCCGAAGGCGTCGGAGGCACTCGACTTCACCATCGTCGACCGGGAGGCAGACGTCGTCCTCGTCGAAGCCAGGGCGTTGAAGGGCGGTGAGCTGCGTGACCTGTCCGACCGGCTGCGCAAGCAGGAGAACGCGCAGGGAGTGATCGTCGGCTCGATCGACGACGGCCGCGCCTACCTGGTCGTCAACCTCGATCCCGCTCTCGTCGGCAGAGGGCTGGACGCCTCCCGGCTCGTGCGCGACCTCGGCAGCCACATCGGCGGCGGCGGAGGCGGACGCCCCACCCTCGCCGAAGCGGGCGGCAAGAATCCGGACGGACTGCGCGACGCCCTGGCCGCGGGCAAGCAAGCGATTGCCGACGCGCTGAAGTGAAGGTAATTGCTCTCGACTACGGCCGTGCCCGTACCGGCGTGGCAGTCTCGGACCCGACGGGGACGATCGCTCGTCCGCTCGAGGTCGTGGAGCAGGCGTCGAGCGACGCCGGGCTCGCCCGACTCGCGGAGCTCGTGCGCGAGCAGGAAGCCGAGCGGATCGTCGTCGGCCTCCCCCTTACGCTCAGGGGTGAGCACGGAGCTCAGGCGGAAGAGACCGATCGGTTCGTGCGGGCTCTGGAAGCGGAGCTCGACATCCCAGTCGAGCGCTTCGACGAGCGTTTCACCAGCACGCTCGCCGGCCCCGGCCCGGACGCTGACGCCCGCGCCGCTGCCCATCTCCTCGACGGCTACCTGCAGTGGTTACGCGGCCGCCGGTAAGAGAGCGCCCCCCGCGTCCGTCGCCCGGGCGCATCGCCGCGCGCCGCGTCGGGGCATTCGTGCTCCTCATCGGCGCTGTCGGTATCGGCGTCTGGCTCGCGACCGGCGCGATCGGTGGGAACGAGAAGAAGGTGACGACCACCGTCGACACGCGGCCGCTGCGGATCATCTTCCCCGAGGGGTTCACGCGCGTTCAGATGGCGCAGCGGATCACGGCGGTGGACAAGATCGCGCGGCGCAAGCGACGCATCGACCCGGTCCTGGCTGCGCCCTCGTATCTCAGGGTCACCCGAAGGGTCCGCGTGCCGAAGATATTCGCACCGGACGTCAAGAACGGGACGGCGGAGGGGTTCCTCTTCCCGGCGCTATACGAGTTCACTGCCCAGACGACTTCGCGTCGGCTCGCCCGGGACCAGCTGGCCGCGTTTCGCCGCAGATGGCAGCGCGTGAACCTGAGCTACGCGAAGTCGCGCAACCTCACCCCGTACGACGTCCTGATCATCGCGTCGATGGTCGAGAAGGAGGTGATCTCGCCGAGCGAGCGGCCGCTCGTCGCCGCGGTCATCTACAACCGGCTGCACAACCGCATGCCGCTGCAGATCGACGCGACGCTGCGGTACGGGTTGCACATCCCCGCCGGGAGAGCGATCACGCAGAAGGATCTCGATACGCGCAACCCCTACAACACGACGCTGAACCATGGTCTTCCGCCGACGCCGATCGCCAATCCGGGCCTGGCCTCGATCCAGGCAGCCGCGCATCCCGCGAAGGTCGACTACCTCTACTTCGTCCGCAAGCCGGACAAGGTGCACCACTTCTTCACCTCGAGCCTGGACGCGTTCAATGCGTACGTGGCCGAGCACCCGGTCAAGGGCGCGTGATCTCGGGTGAGACCCGCCTCGTCGGGTTGATCGGGAATCCGGTCGCCGCATCCCTGTCGCCCCGGATGCAGAACGCCGCGTTCGCTGCGCGCGGGCTCGACTGGACGTACGTTCCGCTGCTGGCCGAGCCTCACGAGCTGGAGGATGCGCTGCGCGGGCTCCTCGCGCTCGGCTTCGCCGGGGCGAACGTGACCGCGCCGTACAAGCTCCAGGTGGCGCGCCTGGTTGGTGCCGCGCAATCGTCGGTGAACACCCTGGTCGTGCGGGAAGGGCGGATCGAGGCCCACTCGACGGATGCGGCTGTCGTCACGGGGAGGAAGGCGGAGCGCCCGGTCGTCCTCGGTTCGGGAGGGGCTGCGACGGCGTTTCTCGCGGCGCTTGGAGCGCGGCAGTTCTCCCGCCGCGGCGAGTGGCCGCCCGATGTCGTCGAAGCCGACCTGGTCGTCAACGCGACCTCTGAGCGGGACGAGGTGCTGGTCGAGCTGGGGCCGGGACAGACGCTGGTCGACCTCCCGTATCCCGAGACGGCAACGGCGCGCGCGGCCAGGGAGCGCGGCGCCGACGTGATCTCCGGAATCGAGGCGCTGGTGGCGCAGGGCGCGGCGTCGTTCGAGCTCTGGACCGGATTGC
>Ga0075418_10000529_pt1 | contig 40897 bp, 37 predicted proteins | sample SoiMetdeltSBSDD2_FD_81776 | JGI IMG/M metagenome (GOLD analysis project Ga0075418, IMG submission 81776) | Bulk soil microbial communities from a Populus tree surrounding site in Tennessee, USA - Soil MetaG P. deltoides SBSDD2 | ecosystem: Environmental > Terrestrial > Soil > Tree plantation...
CGAGGCGGCGCCGCGGCCGCTGGCCGAGGCGATCGAGGTCGGCGCCGTCCCGCACGACATCGCAACCGCGCTCCTCGCCGCGGCGAACGGAGCTCCCCTCGTCGCCGTCCTCGAGGACGTCCACTGGATCGACGAGGCGACGCTCGACGTCCTGCGCGTCCTCGGGCGGAGGATCGGCGACGCTCGCGCCCTGGTGATCGCGACCTACCGGGACGACGAGCTCGACCGAACGCACCCCTTGCGGCTCGTGCTCGGCGAGCTCGCGACGGCTCCCGGCGTCGTGCGGATCCGCGTCGAGCCACTCTCGGTCCGCGCGGTGGGCCAGCTCGCCTCGGGGCACTCGGTCGACGTCGCCGCGCTCCACCGTCTGACCGGTGGCAATCCCTTCTTCGTCACGGAGGTGCTCGCCGCGGGAGGGGCGGCGATTCCGGAGACGGTCCGAGACGCCGTGCTCGCGCGTGTCGCCCAGCTCGGCCCATCCGCGAGGGCCGTCGTCGAGGCGGTCGCGATCGCACCCCCGTCGCTCGACGCGAGCCTCACGCTCGCCGTCTGCGGCGAGGCGGCCGATGCGGTGGACGAGTGCCTCGCCTCGGGCGTCCTCCAGTCCCAGGACGGCGCGATCGCGTTTCGTCACGAGCTCGCACGCGTCGCCGTCGAGGAGTCGCTCTCACCGACCCGCCGTCTCGCGCTCCACCGCGCGGTGCTGCTCGCGCTCGCCGACACCGGCGGCGCCCCGCTCGACCTGGCACGCCTGGCGCACCACGCGGAGTGCGCCGCCGACGGCGGGGCGGTGCTCCGCTACGCGCCGAGGGCGGCTGCGCAGGCGGCACGCGCCGGTGCGTACCGGGAGGCGGCGGCGCAGTACGCCCGCGCCCTCCGCTTCGCGGACCGCCTGTCCGACGGCGAGCGGGCCGACCTGCTCGAAGGGCGCTCGCGCGCCTCCTACCTCGCGGACGACCAGACGGAGGCGATCGGCGTCATTCGCGAGGCGATCCGCTGCCGGCAGGCGCAGGGAGCGCCCCTCCAGGAGGCACGGGCGCTCACGGAGCTCACGGACTACCTCTGGTGCCGCGGCTTCAACGCCGAGGCGGACGAGGCGGTCGACCGAGCAGCGCAGCTCGCCGCCGGCCGACCCGAGCAACGAGAGCACGCCTACGTGTTCCACACGCAGGCGCTCAGGGTCATCCACGACGGCGACATCGACGCGTGCCTCGCGCACGCGCGGCGGGCACTCGAGGTCGGCGAGCGCTTCGGCGACGCCGGGATCGCAGGCCACGCGCGCGTCACGATCTGCAGCGCAACCGCACAGCGCGACGGCGTGCAGAGCCTGGGGTTGCTCGAGGACGCGGTCCGTGAGGCCCGCCAACGCGGCGAGCACGAGGTGGCCGCCCGAGGCATGAACGCCCTCGTCTTCCGTGCGATGGCGTGGAACCGCCACGACCTTGCCGAGCGCTACATCGACGACGCGATCGAGTTCTGCACCGAGCACACCGAGGACCTGTGGCGGATCAACGTCCAGGCGGTCGCGGCGCGCTGGGCGCTCGACCGAGGCCGTTGGGACGACGCCGTGCGCCACGCGGAAGCGGTCATCGACGATCCCCGCGAATCGCCGTGGACGCACCACGAGGCGCTCTGCGTGCTCGCCCTCGTGCGGGCACGACGCGGCGACCCCGACGCACGGAAAGCGCTCGCAGCCGCCAGGGCCGTGGGCGTGCCGGCCGAGGAGACCTTCGCGCACGTCGACCTGGCCGCCGCCGACGCCGAGATCGCATGGCTCGAGGCGTCGGGGACGGGCGTGGACGACGCAACCGCAGCGATGCTCGCCTCGGCGATCGAGCAGGACGATCGCGACGCCGCGTCGAGGCTCCTGTTCTGGCGACGGCTGGCGGGCCTCGAGGCCGCCGTCTCCACAGACGCCTCCGACCCCTACGCGCTCGCGCTCGCGGGACGTTGGGGCGACGCGGCCGCAGAGTGGGGTCGCCTTGATTGCCCGTACGAGGCCGCCCTCGCGCTCTCCCGCACCGGCGACGTCGACGCGCTGCGGGAGGCTCATGCCGAGTGCCGGCGCCTCGGCGCGCGGCCGCTCTCGACGATCGTCGCGCGAGAGCTGCGGGAGCGCGGCGTCCGGGACGTCCCGCGCGGCCCGCGCCACTCCACGCTCGCGAACGACGCCAACCTGACCGCCCGTGAGGTGGAGGTGCTGCGGCTGGTCGCCGAGGGCCTCCGCAACGCCGAGATCGCCGAGCGGCTGGTCGTCTCCCGCCGCACCGTCGACCACCACGTCTCGTCGATCCTGCGCAAGCTCGGGGCCCGCTCGCGCGGCGAGGCGGTCGCGGCCGCCACGCGCCTCGGTCTGCTCGAAGACCGGTAACGCGCCGCCGAAACCTAGGCAATTCCGCCGATTCGGCCGCGGCAGCCTCGTCCTACCGTCTTCCGGGTCATCGACGGGAGGGAAGAGCCCATGGAGACCTACGTGATCCTGCGCAGGAGCGGCTGGCGCACCGCCGACGACCTGCGCGTGGCCGCCGAGCGCTCGACCGTGGAGGGGGAGCGGATGAGCGACGACGTCCGCTGGATCCGCAGCTACGTGACCGCGGAGACGGACGGCCGCGTCGGCACCGTCTGCATCTACCAGGCGTCCAGCCCGGAGGCGATCAGGCGCCACGCCTCCGCCGCCGACCTGCCGGTCGACGAGATCGTGAAGGTCGCCGACACCGTGCTCGTCAGACCCGACCCTGCCCCAGTCGCAGCCTGAAACGGAGGAGACACATGCGCAAGACACTGTTGATCGCGCTCGCCGCGGCGATTCCCCTGCTGGCCGTGGCCGGCTATGCGGCCGCGGGAGGCCAGTCGAAGCTCGCGGACGTGCGTGACGCCACGGCGGCGTTCCACGACCTCGGCACCGCCAAGGACGCCGGGTACACGCTCGAGCTGCCCGACACGTCCGGCAACACGTGCATCGCCAACCTCGACGACCCGGCCGCAGGCGCGATGGGCGTCCACATGGTGAATGTCGGCCTGCTCGACGATCCGTCGACCACCACCCCGTTCGACGACACGACGCTCGACCCGACCAGGCCCGAGGCGCTCGTCTACGAGAAGCGGCACAACGGCACGCTGAAGCTCGTCGCGGTCGAGTACGTCGTCTTCCAGGCGGCCTGGGAGGCCGAGCACGGCGTCGGTTCGAAGCCGAGCCTCTTCGGGCACGAGTTCGACCCGAACCCGGGCACGCGCTTCGGGCTGCCGCCGTTCTACGCGCTGCACGCCTGGGTGTGGAAGCCGAACCCGACCCCGCTGACCGGGATCTTCTCCGCCTGGAACCCGCGGGTCACCTGCTGAGAGGAGGACAGGAACGATGCGCAGACCCACGATCCTGATACTCGCCCTCGTGGCCGCGGCGACCTCCGTCGCGCTCGCGACCGCGGCACCGCCGGCCCACCGGCACGACATGGCCGCGATGGGCGGCACGACGTCCCAGGCGCTCGCCTCGCAGCTCGCGGACGCGCGCGTGGCAACCGCGAAGTACGCCACGAACCTCGCCCTCGCGAAGAAGCAGGGCTACGGCGTCATCACCCAGATGATCCCCGACATGGGCTGGCATTTCATGAACCCGAAGATCACGGGGTTCGACGTCGAGAAGCCGGCGATCCTCGTCTACGGCAAGCGAGGCGCACGCTGGCAGCTCGTCGCGTTCGAGTGGGTGTTCCCGAAAAAGCCGGCGAAGGCCCCGCTGCCGGGCGCGACGTACGGCTCGTTCGGGGCGGCCTGCCACTACAAGGACGGGACGTTCGTGTTCCAGGCCGACCAGAACGCGTGCGCGGCGAAGAGCCCGCAGAGCGGCTCGGCGTTCAACTTCTGGCACCCGGACCTCGTGACCCTGCACGTGTGGGCGTGGTACCCGAACCCGGCGGGGGTGTTCTCCGGGATGAACCCGCTCATGCGCCCTTTCAACAAGGGCTAGCTCGGCCGCGGGCGCTCTGCCCGCTCGGCTGACCGGGGGGATGCGGACGGCACGTGAGGGCCGTCCGCATCCTCGTGCCGGGGGTCGTCGAGCAGCCCCAGCGCGGCTGCTGCGAGTGCCGCCTCGCCCCGTGACCCGACCCCGAGCTTCCGCAGGATCGACGACACGTGGTGGTCGACGGTGCGGCGCGAGACGACGAGCTCCGCGGCGATGTCGGCGTTCCGGCGGCCCTCGGCAACCCGGCGCAGGACCTCGACCTCGCGGGTCGTGAGGCCGCCGACATTCGCCCGGGTGGCGGGCCGCGGGCCGCGCGGCGCCGCGACGCCGAGGGCCCGCAGCCGCTGCCTGACCGCCGCCGCGGCCGGTCCTGCGCCGAGCCGCTGGAGCTCCTCGAGCGCGCCGAGCACGTCCGCCGCGTCGTCCGAGGCCGACAGAGCGCGGGCGGCCTCGTAGGGGCATCCTCGCGCGCTCCATGCCTCCGCCGCCCGGCGAGGTGACCCTTCCAGCTCCAGCCGATAGGGCTCGGCGACCCACTCTGGCCACGCGTCGGCCCTGCCTGCCTGCGCGCGCCAGTAGGCGAGCTCGCCGGCGAACCAGAGGTGCCGCTTCTCCAGCGAGAGCGGATAGGCAGCCTCCGCCTCGGAGATCGTGCGCTCGGCGTCGCCGGCCAGCCAGGCCGCCTCCGCCCGTGCCGCGTGGATGTGGCCGAGCCGCTGCAGATGGCCGCCCGGCGTCGCGAGCTCGAGCGCCTCGTCGAGCACGGCGAATGCGCCCGGGTCCCCGCGGCGTGCGCGCACGCGGCCGATCGCGACGAGGGCGCTGATGCGGCTGATCGAGTCCTGGGCCTGCGCGAGCACCGCGTGCGCGAGCTCCGCCCCTGCCTCCCAGCGCCCCCGGTACACGTGGACCAGCGCGAGCCACGCTCGTGAGTACTGCGGCCACAGGTCGTGCTCCTCGGTGAACGCGATGTGCTCGCGGAGGTACTGCTCCGAGCGCTCCAGCTCGTACATCTCGCCGAGGCCGCTGCCGAGCATGCTCAACGCCGGCCCGATCCACAGCCAGAGCCCGTTCTCCCGAGCGACGTCGAAGCTCCGCAGGAGGAGCGCGATTCCCGTGTCGACCTCCCCGGCCACGAGATGCGACGTGCCTAGCGTGTTGAGGCCGTACGACAGCGTCTCCAGGTCGCCGAACCGCTCGGCGACCTCGACCGCCCTCTCCGCCCAGGCGACGCCCTCGTCGTTGTCGCGATTCAGCATGCGCATGTAGGCCTGCGTGGCGTACGCCCTGCCGAGCTCGGGGCTCGGCTCGAGGGACTCGAGGACGTCGATCGCCCCACGGCTCGCGGCTTCCGCCTCCGCGTTGCGACCCGCGGGGATACAGGCCCGCGCCAGCCACCCGAGTGCCCTTCCTTCGGATATGCCATCGCCGCTCTCCCGGTAGAGCGCGGCGGCCTCTTCCCACGCGTCGGCCGCCTCGGCGGCCTGCCCCGTCAGCTGTGCCTCCAGCCCGTAGCCGTCGAGGAGGCCGGCTCGGCCGCTCGCCGGTAGGCCATCCCCGTGACGCAGCGCCCGCCTGTACTGCCGGGCCGCCTCGCGGTGAGCGCCCGCCGCCGACGCGCGTCGGGCTGCCGCGGGAGCATGCTCGAGCACGGCCCGCGAGTCGCCTGCCTCCTCGGCGTGGTGCGCGAGCCGCGAGACGTCCGGCCCGCCGACCGGAGGCGACTCGAGCGCCGCGAGGATCGCGGCGTGCAGGAGTCGCCGGCGGGCTGCCGGGACCGCGCTCTCGCAGGCGAGCCGCGCGAGCTCGTGACGGAAGGCAACCCCGTCGCCGTCCGTCCTGAGGATGCCCCGCCCGATGCACTCGTCGAGGTGCGCCAGCACGTCGCCCGCAACCGCTTCGAGCAGCCAGAGCTCCGCTCGCACCGGCACGAGCGCGATCACGTCGAGGAGCCGTCGGGCTCCCGGCTCGAGCGACGCGACGCGCGCGAGCACCGCGTCGCGCACGGTCTCCGGAAGGGAATCGGCCTCTGCGGCGAGGATCTCGGTGACGAAGAACGCATTGCCGTGGGTGAGCCGGTGGACCGCGTCGCCGTCCGCGCGGTGCGGAGCGGCCAGCTGGCGCACCGCCTCCAGAGACAGGCGCGGCACGGTCAGACGCTCGACGCCGGGCGACGTCGCGAGCTCGCCGAGCACCGTGCGGAGTGGATGGTCGCCCTGGGCTTCGTCGTCCCGGTACGTCGCGACCACGAGCCCCGCGACGCCGTCGACGCGCCGGCCGAGGACGCGCAGCACGTCGAGCGACGCCTCGTCCGCCCAGTGGACGTCCTCGATCACGACGATCGTGGCGCCGTCGAGCTCCGAGAGCAGCGCCCGCGCCACCGCCCGCGCGTCCGCCCCGGCCGCGAGCAGCTCCGCCAGAGGCCCGCCCGCGCGGTCGGCGATGTCAGTGAACGGGCCGAGCGCGCTCGGCGTGGCGAGGTTCTCGCACGCCCCGGCAAGGATCCGCGCGTCCGCTCGCCCGCAGAACTCGCGGACGAGCGAGGTCTTGCCGACCCCGGCCTCGCCGCCGACGAACACGAGCCGGCCGCCCTCCCGCCGAGCCTCCGCGAGGAGGCCGAGCAGCGCCTCCCGCTCGAGCAGGCCGGTCACCGGCTCGTACGCGACGACTGCGGCGGCTTCGAACGGTTCATCCGGCAGATGTTCGCCGACGTCGCCCCGGAACGCGACCTTCCGCCGCGCACGCGGCGTCGCCGTCTAGGTTTCGGGCATGCGGGCCGCGGTGATTCGTGAGCTCGGGTCGGCTCCCGATCTGGGTGAGGTCGACGAGCCGGACGGCGACGGCGTCATCGAGGTGCTCGCGGCGCCGCTCAATCCCGTCGACCTCGCGGTTGCGTCCGGCGCCTACGTCGCGGGGCATCCGCCGCTCCCGTATGTCCCGGGATGCGAGGCGGTCGGCCGGACCGTGGACGGTCGCGTCGTCTGGGTCTTCGGCGGCGGGTTCGGGCTCCTGCGCGACGGTGGGATCGGGGAGCGGGCGGCGGTCGGAGGCGCTGTCGTGGTCGAGGTGCCCGACGACGCCGACCCTGCGCTCGCCGCGGGGCTCGGGATCGCCGGGCTCGCGGGCTGGCTCCCCTTCGCGTGGCGTGCGCCGCTGCATGGAGGTGAGACGGTGCTCGTGCTCGGCGCCACAGGCTCGGTCGGGCTCGTCGCCGTACAGGCCGCGAGGCTGCTCGGCGCTGCCCGCGTCGTGGCAGTGGGGAGGGACGAGGAGCGGCTCGAGAAGGCCGCGGCGCTCGGCGCCGATGCGACCGTGCAGCTCGGGGCCGCGGACGACCTCGTCGCGGCGTTCCGTGACTCGTCGGGCGGCGAGGGCCCGACGTACGTCTTCGACGCCCTCTGGGGCGAGCCGCTCGCTGCCGCCGTCCAGGCCGCCGCGCCCGGGGCGACCGTCGTGAACCTCGGGCAGTCCGCGGGCCCGACTGCAGAGCTCGCCTCCGGTGCGGTGCGCGGCAAGAACCTGAACATCCACGGGCACTTCGCCTTCGGCGTCCCGGCGGAGGTGTTCGCCGAGCACTATCCGCGGCTCGTCCGCCACGCGCTCGCGGGCGAGATCCAACTCGAGGTCGAACGCGTGCCCCTCGACGACGTCACCGAAGCCTGGCAGCGCCAGGCCTCGGGCGAAGGCGCGAAGCTCGTGCTCGTGCCGTAGTCCGCGCGAGCCGAAGGAGGCTCAGGTCGGCGCGAGGAGACGCTGCCTGTCGGGGTCCCAGCGCCAGACGGCAGCTGGGACCACGTGCGTGCCGCCGACCCAGCGGTCGATGCCGAGCAGCTCGACGCGGTCCTCGTCGCCGGCGAGAGCGCACCGGCCGGTCGCCGTCAGACGGATCGGCAGCCCGGCGAACCGCCGACCGTCGCCCAGCGGAGGCGGTGTGGGAAGCTCGTCGCCGTCGGCGGTCTCGACGAGACGCGCTTCGCCGCGGCCGAGCTCCGCCAGCGCGCGGAAGAACCAGCTGTCGCCGAGGAACGGGGCGGGCTCGAGGTCCTGCGCCCCGAGGAACGCCGCGGTCGGGGTCGACGCCCCTGCCTCGATCGTACGCAGCGCCGTGCGCTCCGTCGCCGACAGGCCGTCGCCCGGCGCGGGCAGCTCCTCGAGCAGGCGCCCGAGCGCCGGCCCGAGAAGCGGGAGCGCGGAGGCGCCGCGCACGGCCCAGTCCGCGAGGGCGACGGGCTCGGGTGCCCCGAAGGCATCCCACACGGCCGACGCCGTCTCGAGCGCGGCCTCGCTCACCTCGCCGCGTGCGGGCCACAGCGTCTCGAGCTCCGCCGCGGTCAGCTCGCCGAGGCCGTGGAACCCCGGCTTCCCGGGAAACGAGTCGACGACGATCGCGCTCGGCGCCGCTCCCTCCTCGCGCGCCAGCGCGAGCACGTCGACGAGCTGCAGCTGGTCGTACAGGTCGTGCTCGAACCAGAGGACGACCGGTACGCGCCCGGCGAACGCGCGGCGCAGCTGGTCGTCCCGCCCTTCGAGCGAGGAGAGGATCTCCCGCCGGTTGCCCCATCCGCAGGCCGAGAGGAATGCCGCACGACGGCGCCGCAGCTCCGCCCGCGGAACCGCGGGCACGGGCCCGGCGTGCAGGACGTCCTGCCAGGACAGCACCGCGCCGCCGAGGGCCGTGCGGCGGAGCGTGTTGGCTGCGCTCTCCCCGTTGGTCACGTGGAGGATCGCCGGCGGCGCGACAGCCTCCCGGCCGCGGCGCGCGAGGTAGGCGGCGCCGCACGTGCAGTGGTCGAGCGAGTCGCAGGCGCAGCCGACGACCCGCGCGAGCTCCCCGCGCATCCGCCGGAGGCCGGCGATCCGGCCGTCGATCTCGTCGATCTTCGCGGCCATGCGCACCCGCAGCGCCTCCGACGGAGAAGCCGATCGACGCGAGGCTCGGAGATACTCGGCGATCTCGCCGAGTGTGAACCCGACCGCCTGCGCCTCCTTGATCGCGCGCAGGAGCCGCACCGTGTCCTCGTCGTAGCGGCGGTGGCCGCTCGGGTCCCGGTCGGGGGCGGGCAAGAGTCCGCGCCGCTCGTAGTAGCGGAGCGTCTCGACGTTGACGCCCGCGCGCTCCGCGACCTCGCCGACTCGCATGCGCAGACGATAAACCCGTACCTAGGTACGGATGTCAAGCTCTCCGTCGCTAGGCGTGGGTGGCGGCGGGCCGAAGCTCCTCACCGAACTTCGCGCGCGCGACGAACTGTCCGAACCCCGGCTCCACCCTGAGCTCGCCTTCGTCCACGACGACCGTGCCGCGGACGAGCACGGTCTCGACGTCGCCGTTCACCGCGGTGCCCTCGTAGAGGTTGTAGTCGCTCTTCGAACGCTGGTCGGCGACGGTGATGGTCTTCGTCTTCGTCGGATCGAAGATCACGAGGTCCGCGTCGGAGCCGGGCGCGATCGTGCCCTTGCGGGGATACAGCCCGAACAGCTTCGCCGGGTTCGTCGCGAGGAGCTCGACCATCCGGTTGAGCGTGATCCGCCCCTCGCCGACGCCGAAGTGATGGATCATGTGGAGCCGGTTCTCGAGGCCGGGCCCGCCGTTCGGGATCTTCGAGAAGTCGTCCTTGCCCATCGACTTCTGGCCGTCCCAGAGGAACGAGCAGTGGTCGGTCGAGATCGCCGAGAGGACATCAGTGCGCACCGCGTTCCAGAGGACGTCCTGGTTCTTCTTCGCGCGCGGCGGCGGGGTGTAGACGTACTTCGCGCCCTCGAAGTCGGGGCGCTCGAGGAAGCTCTGGTCGATGAAGAAGTACTGCGTGCAGGTCTCGCCCCAGACGTCCCAGCCCTTGTCGCGGGCGAGGGCGATCGGCTCGACCGACTCCTGGCACGAGACGTGGACGACGTAGAGCGGACAGCCCGCCACGTGGGAGAGCTGGATCGCGCGGTTCGTCGCCTCGCCTTCCGTCTCGGGAGGGCGGGTGAGCGCGTGGAAGTGCGGCGCGGTGTTGCCGGCGGCGAGCGCCTGCTTCACGAGCACGTCGATCGCGTCGCCGTTCTCCGCGTGCACCATCACGAGCGCACCCGAGGCGGCCGCGACCTCCATGCTCTTGAAGAGCGTCTCGTCGTCGACCTGGAGCGCGCCCTTGTAGGCCATGAAGAGCTTGTACGAGGTGACGCCCTGCTCGGGCAGCGTCGCGAGCTCCTCGAGCCGCTCCGGCTCGGACAGATCGGTGATCGCGATGTGGTAGCCCATGTCGATCACCTGCTTGCCGCTCGCCTTCGAGCGCCACTCGTCGAGCGCGGCCGCGAAGGTCGAGCCCTGCGGCTGGATGCAGAAGTCGACGTGGCAGGTCGTTCCACCGAAGGCTGCGGCGGTCTGGCCGGACTGCACGTCGTCGATCGTGGTGGTGCCGCCGAACGGCATGTCGAGGTGCGTATGCGGGTCGACGAGCCCCGGCAGGACGAGCTTCCGGACGCGTCGATCGTCGTGTCGGCCGTGACGTCGAGGTCCTCGCCGAGGAGGGAGATCCGCTCGCCGTCCACGAAGACGTCGCCGACGTAGTCGTCGGTCGCCGTCACGACACGGCCGCCCTTGATCAACACGGACATCGCGGATCTCCCTTCCTCGTCGTCTCTTCGTCCCTACTTCCCGCCGACCGTCACCTTCACGGTCACCTTCTTCCACTTCGCCCCGGTCACGTTGACGTTGGCGGCCTTGAGCTGCGCCACCGCCTTCGCGGCGTACGCGTAGTTCGTCGCGCCCTTCGGCGCCTTCTTGATCACGCCGTAGCTCTTCGCGATGTTGGTCGTCTGCGCGACCGACCCGGGCGGCGGAAGGCCGATGCCGCGTGGGTTCGGCCAGATGAGCGCGTTGATCTCGTTCATCTGCCACGTCTGGTGGCCGCGGCCGAGCAGCGACCCGTTCTTCAGCACGAAGTTCACGCACTCCTGCTGGTGGTCACGGCAGTAGATCCAGCCCTCGAACGACGCCTTCAGGAACTTCACCGCCGTGTCCTGGTTCGCCTTGTCCGAGATCCAGTCCGACCGCACGAAGATGTTGTCCTCGAGCATGCCCGTGCCCACCTTCGGGTCGGCCATGCGGAAGACGTTCAGGTCCTTGAGCGTGTAGAGCTTCCCGGTCTTCGGGTTCTTCGTCTCGAGGACCTGGGCGAGCTCGTTGTACGTCATCGCCGCCGCCGCGTCGACCTGGTTCTTCAGGAAGAGCTGCATGTCGAACGGCTGGTTGACGATCGTCACGTCGCTCGAGCTCGAGTGGTCGATGCCGTTCTTCTGGAGCGCCGCGAACAGCTCCGGCTCGTTCCCGCAGCACCAGACCCCGACCTTCTTGCCACGCATCTTCTTGATCGTGTTGATCCCGCTCGACTTCCAGGTCAGCTCGGTCATCCCCGAGCGGGCGAAGACCTGGGCGATCGAGACGAGGTTCGAGCCCTTCTCCCTCGTGGCGAAGAGGTTCGGCAGCCAGTCGAGGCCGAACTCCGCCGCCTTGCCCGCCACAACGGTCTCTGGCGTGATGCTCGGCCCGCCGACCTTGATCGTGACGTCGAGCCCCGCCTTGTCGTAGTAGCCCTTCTCGAGCGCCGCGTAGTAGCCGGCGAACTGCGCCTGCGTCACCCACTTGAGCTGCAGGGTCACCTTCGTCGCCGCCGGCTTTGCCGGTGCCGCCGTCGCGACAGCGACCCATGCGGCGAACGCCGCACACGCGACCGCTGCAGCGGCGAACCCGATCCGCTTCCGCCTCAACGTCCTCCTCCTCCGGTTCGTGTCCCCATTGCGAAATCCGTCACTCCCCGCGGAAGCCGCGTGACGACGGATGCCAGCTCGTCGTCAGCCGCTCCGCGAGGGCGACGGCTCCATAGAACACGATTCCGAAGGCACTTGCCAGCACGATTCCGGCCCACGCCCGCGGGAAGTTGAAGAGCTGCGTGTCGTTCAGGATGCTGACGCCGAGCGCGTTCGTCGGCCCGCCGAAGTACTCCCCGACGATCGCGCCGATCATCGACAGCACCGCCGCGACCTTCAGCCCGGTGAACATGAACGGCAGCGAGCTCGGGATGCGCACCGACCGGAACGTCTGGAGCTCGCCCGCGCCGTAGGAGCGCATCAGCTCGATCGAGCGCACGTCGACGCTCGTGAGGCCGCGGAGCGTGTTCACCATCACCGGGAAGAAGCAGAGGACGGCGGCGATCGCCATCTTCGAGAATGGGTTGAGCAGCCCGAACCAGTTGTTCGTGATCGGGGCGAACGCGATGATCGGGATCGCGTTGGCGGCGATCGCGAACGGCAGGAGCGCGCTGCCCAGGGCTCGGAAGCGCGCGAGGAAAAGCGCCATCAGGATCCCGAACGACGAGCCGAGCGCGAAGCCGCCCGCGGCCTCCTTGAACGTGTAGAGGCCGTAGTCCCACAGCGTGCCCTTGTCGTCCCAGAACGCCTGCGCGATGTCGGAGGGCTTCGGCAGCAGGAACGTCTCGACGTCGAAGAGCGTCGTGACGCCCTCCCAGAGGGCGATCGCGACGAAGAAGACGAGGATCGCGGGGACCCAGTCCCGCAGGCGGCCGCCGATCTCGCGGCCGAATCCCGCCGGGATCGGCTCGACGACGGTGCTCGTCATCGCTCCTCCGCAGCCGGGGCGGTGTCGCGCGCCGCCCTCCCGCCGTGACCCGCCGCGAGCGCCTCCCGGACCGCGGTGACGAGCTCGAAGAAGCGCGGCTCCTCGTGCGTCATCGCGTTCCGGGGATACGGGAGGTCGACCTCGATCGTCTCGGAGATCCGGCCCGGCCGCGGGGACATGACGACCACGCGGGTCGAGAGGAAGACGGCCTCGGGGATCGAGTGCGTGACGAAGACGATCGTGCTCTCGGCCTTCTCCCAGATCCCGAGCAGCTCGAGGTTGAGCCGCTCGCGCGTCATCTCGTCCAGCGCCCCGAACGGCTCGTCCATCAGCAGCAGGGCCGGGTCGAAGGAGAGCGCGCGCGCGATCGAGACGCGCTGCTGCATCCCGCCCGAGAGCTGCCACGGCCTGCTCGACTCGAACCCCGTCAGCTCGACGAGCTCGAGCAGCTCCGCGACCCGCTGCTTTCGGCGGGCGCGCTCCCAGCCGAGCAGCTCGAGCGGCAGCGAGACGTTCTTCGAGACCGTGCGCCAGTCGAACAGCACGGCGTCCTGGAAGACGATCCCGTAGTCGTGGTCGACACGCGCCTGGTGCGCGGTCTTCCCGTTCACGCGGATCGTGCCCGAGCTCGGCGTGACGAGGTCGCCGATGATCCGCAGGAGCGTCGACTTCCCGCAGCCCGAGGGGCCGATCAGCGAGACGAACTCGCGCGGCGCGACCTCGAGGTCGATGTTCTCGAGCGCCGTCACGCCCGTGCGGAACGACTTCGTCAGCCCCTGGATCGAGACGACGGCCGCGGCGGGCTCCGTCACGCGACGTGCTCCGGGGCACGGCGCAGCACGAGCCGCTCCGTCAGCGCGACGAGGCCGAAAAGCACGAGCCCGAGCACGGCGCACACGATGTTCGTCGCCCAGAGAGCGGTCGGCTGGAGCGAGTAATACTGGTTGAAGTTGACGATCGCACCGCCGAGGCCCTCCTGGATCGAGGCGGGCGTCTCGCCGATGATCGCGCCGATCACGGCCGCCGTCGCCGAGATCTTCAGCGCCGTGAACAGGTACGGCAGCGAGGCAGGGACGCGGAGGCGCCAGAGGACGCTCCAGCTGCTCGCCGCGTACGAGTCCATCAGCTCGAAGGCGCGCGGGTCGGCTGATTTCAGCCCGCGCAGCGAGTTGATCGCGACCGGGAAGAACGTCAAGTACGCGGCGAGCACCGACACCGCCTTCCAGCCCTCGACGCCCTTCGAGCCGAGGCCGATCACGACCATCGGAGCGATCGCCAGGATCGGCACGGTCTGCGACGCGACGACGTACGGAAGCAGGCCGCGCTCGAGGAGCCGCGAGTGGACGAGCACCACGGCGAGCGCGAACCCGAAGATCGCACCGAGAGCGAAGCCGGCGAGCGCCTCCTTCGCGGTGAACCACGCCGCGGCGAGCAGCGGGTGGATCAGCGCCGGGCCGCCCGCGGTGATCGGCTCGCGGAACGCGTTCAGGATGTCGTGGATGTGCGGCATCGTCGTGTCGTCCACGACGAACGGCCACGTCCAGCCCATCGTCTCCCAGAGCCACTTGTAGCCCTCCCACGCGCCCCAGAGCACGGCGACCACGAGGACGAACGTCGCCAGCCGTCCGAGGGCGGGCACGATTCGCGCCTGACGCGTCTCGACTGCGACGGCCGTCATCTGGGCGCATTGCTTAGCACACGCCCGCGCGCGGACGGGCGTTAAGCTCGTTTCCGTGGCGCTCGATCCCGCTCGCGTCATCTCCCGTCTCGAAGAGCTTCGTTCGCTCACCGGGGATGACGACGGCGAGCAGCGCGTTGCGTGGACGGAGACCTGGGCAAAGGGCCGTGCGTGGCTCGCCGACAGCCTCGCCGACCTCCCGCTCGAGACGGAGCGCGACGCGGCGGGAAACGACTGGTACACGCTCCGCGGCGACTCCGACCGAGCCGTCCTCATCGGCGGGCACATGGACTCCGTGCCGAACGGCGGCTGGCTCGACGGCTGCCTCAACGTGCTGGCGGGGGCCGAGGTGCTCCGTCGGATCGCGGACGAGGGAACGCCGCCGGTCACCGTGCGGCTCGTCGACTGGGCCGACGAGGAGGGAGCGCGGTTCGGACGTTCCTTGTTCGGCTCGTCAGCGGCAGGCGGGTCGCTGGCCGACCAGGACGAGCTGCGCGCGCTCGTCGACCGCGACGGTGTCTCGTTGCCCGACGCGATCGGCGCCTTCCAGATCGACCTCGACCGCGCGCTCGAGGCTCGCTCGCAGCTGGAGAGCGCGGCCGCCTATCTCGAGCTCCACATCGAGCAGGGCCCGGTGCTCGAGTCCATGGACCTCCCGCTCGGCGCGGTGCTCGGCACCTTCGGCGTGGAGCGCTGGCGCATCACCTGGCGGGGCCAGGCCGCGCATGCGGGCTCGACGCCGATGGATCAGCGCCGCGATGCGCTGGCCGGCGCCGCGAAGCTCGCGCTCGCGATCCGCGACGTCGCCCGCGAGACGGGTGACGGCGCGGTCTGCACCTCGGGCGGGGTGGTCTGCCGGCCGGGAATCGTCACGTCGGTCGTCGAGACCGCCGAGCAGCTCCTCGACCAGCGGCACCTCGACGCGGGGAAGCTCGCCTCGATGCTCTCTCGTGCGCAGGCGCTCTCACGCCAATTCGCCGAGGAGGAGCGGATCGGGGTCGACTGGGAGCGGATCTGGAGCATCCAGCCGATTCTGTTCGACGACACGCTGATCGGCTTCGCCAACGAGGCGATCCGCGAGGTCGCAGGGACCTCGCACCGGCTGCCCTCGGGCCCGCTCCACGACGCGGCCGAGGTCGCCCGCGTCGGCGTGCCGACCGTGATGCTCTTCGTCCAGAGCCTCCGCGGCCTCTCGCACACGAAGCTCGAGGACACGAAGCCCGAGCATCTCGAGCTCTCGGTCAGGGCCCTCGACCGCCTCGCCACGAAGACGATCGACTGGGTCGCAGCGGGCTGACTCAGAGTCGGTCGCCGCGGCAGGCGGCCTGCTCCAGGTGCCGGGGTCGAACCGGAACCGGTGGTGAGCCGGTCGCTCAGCCTGTCAAGCCTGCGTCTCACCTCGAGATCTCACCTTCCACATCGCGAGAGTAGGCTCCGTCGGCCGTGCGAACCCCGGTTGTGGACGAACTGGCACGCAATCGGCACACATCGGCGGTGGTCGCGGGGCTCGTCGTGGGCTGCTTTCTCACGTGGAACGTCGCCAACGTCGGCGCGGCGGCGGATCCGCTCGCGGAGGCATACGGCGTCTCGCTCGCGGTGGTCGGTCTGCTCACCACGGCGCTGTTCCTGACGCACCTCCTTGCTCAGCTCCCCTCCGGAATCTGGTCGGACCGGGTCGGCCCACACCGCGTGGCGCTCGCGGCATGTGCGTTCGCAGCGGCCGGAAACGCGCTCCTGCTGATCGACGACGAGATCGCGCTCGGGATCGTCGGCAGGCTGGTCGTGGGGCTCGGCTCGGGCGCGGGCTTCATCGCAGGGCTGGATCTCGTCCGGGCGGGCGGCGGCGGACCGGTGCTCCACGGCGTCTACGGCGGAGCGACGATGGCGGGCGGAGGCCTCGCGCTCGTGATCGTGCCTCCGCTGACCGACGCGACGAGCTGGAGGGCGACCTACGTCGCCGCACTCGTGCTCGCCCTCGCGGCGGCTGTCCCGACCGCGCTCGTGCGCGGCCTCCCACGCATCGGCCAGTCGTCGCGCGGCGTCCTCGGTGACCGGAGGCTGCTGCCGCTGGGCCTGCTCCAGGCCGCGACCTTCGGCCTGGCGGTCGTGGCCGGCAACTGGATAGTTCCCCTGCTCGAGCGCCAGGACGTGAGCGCCGCGCTCGCGGGCGCGCTCGGCGGCCTGATCCTCCTCGCGGGGATCGTCACGCGGCCGCTCGGCGGTGGGCTCGCGCTCCGCAGGCCCGCCGAGGGTCGGCGCCTCCTCGCCGGGTCGCTGGTCGCGGTAGCGGTCGGCGCCCTGCTCCTCGCAGCGGGTGGCCCGACGTGGCTCTCGGGGCTCGGCGCGCTGTGCCTCGGCCTCGCGGCAGGCCTTCCGTTCGCGGCGCTGTTCGAGGCGGCGCAACGGCTCCGGCCGGACGCGCCGGGCGCCGCGGTCGCGCTCGTCAACGCCTGCGCGATCTCCGCCGTGCTCGTCGGGACACCTCTTGCAGGCCTGGCATTCGGCCTGCCGGGCGACGGCCGGGTCGCGTTCGCGGCAATCGCCGGCCTCGCCCTCGCGGCGCTGCTGTTGACCGGCCGGCTCCCGACGCCGACCGACGCGATTGGCAGCCACGGCGGCGACCGCCGATACTGAACGTCTCGCACACGACGGAGGAACAGCACATGCCACTCTCTTTCGGCGTCACCGTCCTGCCCGACCCGCCCGCGTCCCGGCTCGTCGAGCTGATGAAGCTCGGGGAGGACAACGGCTTCGAGATCGGCTGGACGTACGACTCGCACGTCCTCTGGCAGGAGTCGTTCGTCCAGCTGACGCTGGCGATCCAGGCCACGTCGCGGATGAAGTTCGGGCATCTCGTCACGAACCCCGGGACGCGGGAGCCGACCGTGCTCGCGAGCCTCTACGCGACCATGCACGACATCTCCGACGGCCGCATGGTGATGGGGATCGGCCGTGGCGACTCGGCGCGGCGCTACATCGGCCAGCAGCCGGTCAAGGTGGCCGAGTTCGAGCGGCGCCTCCGGATGATCAAGCCGTTCATGAACGGCGAAGAGGTGCACTGGAACGACAAGGACCTGCACCTGAAGTGGGTCCGCCCGGAGCTGCCGCGGATCCCGATGTGGGTCGCCGGCTACGGCCCGAAGGCGCTCGGCGTCGCCGGCCGTGTCGGGGACGGCGTGATCATCCAGCTCGCCGATCCGGAGATCATCCAGTGGATCATGGGCACCGCACGCGCAGCCGCCGAGGAGGAGGGCCGTGACCCGGCCGAGCTCAAGTGCATCGTCTGCGCACCGAGCCACGTGGGCGCGATCGAGGACGGGCGCGAGCAGACGCGCTGGTTCCCGGCAATGGTCTCCAACCACGTGAAGGACCTGATCGAGCGGTACGGCACGGACGGCTCGGTCGTCCCGCACGCGCTGACCGACTACGTCGAGAAGCGCAAGTTCTACGACTACGACGAGCACTCGCGCGTGGGCGCGAAGCACGGCGAGTTCGTGACCGACGAGATCTGCGACCGGTTCTCCGTGCTCGGCGACGTCGGCCAGATCTCGGAGAAGCTGCGCAAGCTCGAGTCGATCGGCGTCGACCACTACTCGATCTACCTGATGACGCACAACCAGGAGGCGACGCTGGAGGCGTACGGGCGCGAGATCATCCCGCAGTTCGCGGCCGCGGCCGCCTGAGCCGAGCTTGAGCGAGTACATCGACAACTGGCGCTCCGTCGCCGCCGGCTGGGAGCGCCAGCGGTCGCTGTTCTGGGAGTCGACGCACATGGTCTCGGAACGGCTCGTCGAGCTGCTCGACCCTCACGCGGGCGAGACGATCCTCGAGCTCGCCGCCGGTCCCGGCGACACCGGCCTGCTGGCCGCACGCTCGCTCAGCCCGGGCGGGCGCCTCGTGTCGACCGACGCCGCGCCGGAGATGGTCGATGCCGCGCGGCGCCGAGCGTCGGAGCTCGGGCTGGAGGAGATCGTCTCCTTCGCGGTCGAGGACATGACCGCGCTCTCGTTCGCGGATGCGTCGTTCGACGGCGTCCTGTGCCGCTGGGGCCTGATGCTCGTGCCGGACATTCCGGCCGCCGCGGCGGAGATCACCCGCGTCCTGCGGCCGAACGGGCGAGCGGCGCTCGCTGTCTGGGCCGACCCCGACGACAACGACTGGATGACCGCGCCGGGACGGAGCGCGCTCGAGCTCGGGATCGCAGAGCGGCCGGACCCCGAGGCGCCCGGGCCCTTCCGGCTCTCGCGGGACGGCCTGCTCGCCGAGGTGCTCACCGGCGCCGGTCTCGCGGTTCAGACGGTCGAGGACGTCCGCTTGACGTGGCGCGCGCCGGCGCTCTCGACGTGGTGGGACGTGGCGCGCGACACGTCGCGGTCGCTCTCGCTGATCCTGGAGCGCGCAACCGACGACGAGGCGGCCGCCGTGCGTGCGGGCGCCGAGCGCCGGCTCGAGCCGTACGTGCAGCCCGACGGCTCCCTTGCCGTCCCGGGCAGGGCCCGTGTGGCGCTCGCCCGGCGACCGGGCTAGGGTCGCTCGCGTGCCGGACCGCTGGTTCGTCGTCAATGCATCGGAGTCGGCCGCGCGCTGGGTGGAGCGACCAGGCTTTGGCCGGCGGGCGCTGCTCGAGCCCGAGGATGGGCGGTTCCCGCAGGTCGGCATCCACCTGTCGGTGATCGGCCCGGGCGAGCATTCGACGCTCTACCACGCCGAGGAGGCGCAGGAGGACTTCCTCGTCCTGCGCGGCTCGTGCACGGCGATCGTGGAGGAGGAAGAGCGACCGGTGCGACAGTGGGACCTGATCCACTGCCCGCCCGGTACACGTCACACGTTCGTGAACGGCGGCTCAGAGCCCTGCGTGCTCTTGATGATCGGTGCGCGGCGGGGCGGCGGGATCAACTACCCCGTCTCCGACGTCGCCCTGCGACACGGTGCGGGTGTGGCGGTCGAGGTCGACTCGCCGAGCGACGCGTACGCCGGGCTCGAGCCCTGGCGCCCGACCGATCCGGCGCCCCTCTAGCCGGCTCGTCGACGCGGTTCCGAGAGAGTGGCGAGGGCCGGACTTGAACCGGCGACACCACGGTTTTCAGCCGTGTGCTCTACCAACTGAGCTACCTCGCCCCGGCCGGTGAGTCTAGCCGGACGTGGGGGAACCCATGGTTCCCCCACGAGCCCCCTCTTTCTGCGCTGTTCAAGGGAACGTGACATGGCCTGCCGGCCGGTCGAGCCGGCCTCCGGCCGCAGCGCCTCGTTCACGGCTCGGGAGCACCGGGCCTGGCCAGCTCCGGCATGGCGCTGAGGTAGCCTCTCGCCGCCGTGGTTGCGACCCAGCGGACCGTGACGATCGTCGGCGCCCCGCTCGACCTCGGCCAGGGACGTCGCGGGGTGGACATGGGGCCGTCGGCGATCCGCTACGCCGGTCTCGAGGAGCGGCTTTCGTCGTTTGGCTGCAGGGTCGTCGATCGTGGGAACCTCACGACGGCGGAGCCCGAGGCGTTGGCGACCGGGGACGAGCGAGCGCGGTTCGTGACCGAGATCCTCGAGGCGTGCGTGAGGCTCGCGGAGCTCGTCGCGGACATCGTCGCGGACGGCTCGCTGCCGCTCGTCCTGGGGGGCGACCATTCGATCGCGCTCGGGACTCTGGCCGGACTGCGCGCCGCAGCCGGCGAGCCGGGAGGCGTGATCTGGATCGACGCCCACGGCGACCTCAACACTCCCGACACGAGCCCGTCCGGCAACGTGCACGGGATGCCGCTCGCCGCCGCGCTCGGCCTGGCGGGCGACGACTTCTCGCATCCGAAGCTCGTGCTGCCCGCTCTCGACCCGCGCCGCGTCGTGATCCTTGGGGTGCGCTCGCTCGATCCTGCGGAGCGCGCCTTGATCCGCGAGACCGGGATTCGCGCGATCACGATGACCGAGATCGACCGCATCGGGATCGAGCGGGCGGTGCTCGAGGCAATCGACCGAGCATCGGGCCCGGGCTTCGTCCATGTCTCGCTCGACCTCGACGCGCTCGATCCCGAGGTCGCGCCGGGCGTCGGGACGCCGGTCAAAGGCGGTCTCACGTATCGGGAGGCCCACCTCGCCTGCGAGGACCTCGCCGAGTCCGGCCTCGTCGGCTCCCTCGAGCTCGTCGAGGTCAACCCGATCCTCGATCGCGAGAACGGCAGCGCGTCGATCGCCGTCGAGCTCGCCGCAAGCGCGCTCGGTCAGTCGATCCTCTAGGTGCGGGAACCCCTGGTTCCCCTACCGACCCCTCCTCAGCGTCGTGCACTGACCGGGCCGCCATTGGCCTCCCGGCCGGCAAAGCGGGCCTCCGGCCGTGAGACCATCGTTCACAGGTCACCGGCTTCACGCTCGGTCGGATCGCGACGCGGCAGGAAGCACGCACCCTCGGCCAAGAGAAGAGCGTCCGGGCCGGCTGACCGCGCCACGAACGCTCTTCGATCGGCCCGAGCCTATCGCAACGGAGCGCTCGGGCCAAGCAGGTGGATCCGGAGGGGCTGACCCGGCCTCGCGTGGAGCATCGCCGCGGCACTCCCGCGGTTGATGGCGACGGACATGTTGCGGTAGCTGTCCTCGTAGAGGATCACGTCGCCCGCCCGCGCGTCGGCGAACGTGCGCGCGGTCACCGCGAAGTACCGCTCGCCGGCCAGCTCGAGCTCGACGCGCGACCCCGGGACAACGCCGACCTGCTCGACATCCTCGCGTGTGAGGTTCAGCGCGATGTTGCCGAAGCTGTCGACATAGAGCATCATCGCGTCGATCCTCTCGCCGGAAAATCGCGGCTGCGGGAGATCGAGGCGGACGAGCGCGTCCGCGGCGAGCGGCGGCCCGAGCTCGGAGAGCGGCACGCCATTCGCGAGGTGGGCCGCGGCCGGCGCGAACAGGTCGCGGCCGTGGAAGGTGCGGGAGATCGTCTCGAGTGCGTACTCGGGGTTCGCGAGCTCATGGACCTCCGCGATTCCGGCGCGCTCGGCCGCCGGCAACAGGAGCCCGTTGTCCGGGCCGACGAAGAGGCGTCCCGCCGCGTCCGAGAGGGCGACCGGCCGCCGCACTCCGCCCACGCCCGGGTCGACGACCGCCAGGTGCACGCCCATGGGCATGTACGGGAGCGTGCTCGAGAGGACGTGGGCGCCCTGCAACACCTCCGTCGCGGGGATGCCGTGCGTCACGTCGATTACGCGGGCGTCCGGCGCGATCTTCGCGATCACCCCGTGACAGGTCCCGACGAAGTCGTCCCGGAGACCGAAGTCGCTCAGGAAGCAGATCACCATCCGGAGCCGAGTCTACGACGCGGCAACCGCACGCTCGACCGCCTCCAGGAGGCTGTCGAGGTCGCTCGTCGCGGCCTCGGCCGCGACCGAGAGCCCCGCGGCGTGGGCTGCTCGCGTCGTCTCGGGGCCGATCGAGACGACGGGAGTCAGGCGATCGACACGGCTCAGTGACCGCGCTGCGGACGGGGATGCGAGGACGACGAGGTCGCACACCGGCCACTCGGTCGGCGTCAACTCGACGGTGCGGTAGAGCGCCACGACGTCGGCTCCGAGAGTCTCCGGGAGCAGGCGGCGGGCGTTCTCCGCACCGGCGAAGAGGACCCGGCCGGGTGCCGGAGGGAGCGCCGCCAGCAGGCCTTCCTGGGTCGATCTCTCCGGGACGAGGTCGACGCGGCCGAAGGCCTCGGCCGTGGCCCGCCCGATTGCGGCGACGCGGGCCGGAGTGCCTCGCATGCGGCGGCGGAGCTCGCGCGCTCCGGTCACGCTCGTGACGACGATCCAGTCGTATCCCCCGACGTCGACCGGGTCGTCTCCGAGGGGCTCGAGAGCGACGAGCGGCACGTGCACGGCGTCGTGTCCGGCGGCGCGAAGGCCGTCCAGGAGAGCGCCCTCGCGGCCCTCCGGCCGGGTCACGGCGATGCGCGCCACGGTCTCTCGGTCGCGGGTGGCGCTGCCACCATCCCTAACCCCCACCCGCCCACGGGGAACGAACGGTACGGCGATCCGTGCGACGTGTCTGTGCCGATCTGGCGCCGTCTCCGTGACGTCGTCTCACGCAGCGACCCGACAAGCTCCGACCGCCTCCACGAGACGGGCGTCATCGTGCGAGCGCCGCGAGCTCGCGGCCGAGGAGGGAGGGGTCGTCGCCCGTCCGCCGCTCGAGCCAGGTGCCGTCCTCCGCCGCGACCAGGGCCGTGAGCGTGACCCCGTCGTGGTGGGCGGCGACCGGGGCGAGACATCCGCCGCCCACCACCGCCACGCAGAGCCGCTCCGCCTCCACTCGACGGCGGGTCTCCGGGTCGTCGGCGGCCGCGACGAGCTCCTCCTCACCCGCGCGCACCTGAAGGGCGAGCGCCCCCTGGCCGGCCTCGGGGAGCATCACGGCGGGGTCGAGGCGCAGTCCGATCTCCGCACCGAGCCCGAGCCGGTCGAGGCCGCACGCCGCGAGGACGACGGCATCCAGCCCACGCTCGCCGCGCTTTCGGAGCCGCGTGTCGATGTTCCCGCGGAGCGGTTCGACCGAGAGCGTCGGCTCGAGCGCGAGGAGCTGCGCACGGCGACGCGCGGACGCAGTCCCGATCCGCATCCCCGGCCGGATCTCGGTCGCGCCGCAGAGGGCGTCGCGCGGGTCCTCGCGCGCGGGATACGCCCCAACCGCCAACCCGTCCACGTCGGTCGAGGTCATGTCCTTCGCCGAATGCACCGCCACGTCGATGCGCCCGGCGAGGAGCGCCTCCTCCAGCTCCTTGACGAACACCCCGCGGCTGCCGATCTCCCCGAACGGCTTCGTCCGGTCCCGGTCACCCGCGGTCGTGATCGGCACGAGCGCGATCTCGACCCCACGCCGACGCAGCGTCTCGGCTGCGCGCTCGGCCTGGGTAAGCGCGAGCCTACTGCCGCGGGAGCCGACGCGGAGCAGCACAGCAGCGTCCTCGGGCTCGCGTCGCCGGCGCGCCGCAGGGGCGTCGGCCGGGTGGCCGGATGCGGACGAACGCGGTAGGGACGAGGAGCGGGAGCGGCCGCCCGGGCCGTGCCTCGAGCGAGCGGGTCACGCCTCGTCCTCCTCGTCCAGCCCGAACAGGTGGCGCACGACGTCAGCATAGAGCAGCCCGTCAGCCGTCACCGCCGACTCCTTGAGGCGCACGGTGGGCAGGTGGAGCAGCTTGTTGACCATCTGCGCGGTCAATGTCTCGACCAGGTCGCGATCGCCGTCGGCCAGCCGTCCCTCGAGCCGGGCCAGCTCGGCCGTGCGGATCTTCTCCGCGTGGGCCCGCAGCGAGGCGATCGCCGGCACGACCGCGAGCGAGGCCCGCCAGGCGCGAAACCGCTCGGCCTCCTCGGAAACGATGCGCTCCGCGTGCACGGACTCCGAACGGCGGCCCTCGAGCGTCGCCGCGACGACGCCTTCGAGCGCATCGACGTCGTAGAGGAAGCACCCGTCGATCGTCCCGAGAGACGGCTCGACGTCGCGCGGCACGGCGAGGTCGACGATCAGGATCGGTCGTCCGCGCCGCGCGCGAAGAACCGGCGCCAGCGAGTCGGCCGTGAGGACGAAGCCCGGAGCGCTGGTGGAAGAGACGACGACGTCTGCCTCGACCAGAACCAACGCGAGGTCCTCGATGGCGGCAGGGCGCGCGCCGAGGGACCCGGCGAGGCGAGCTGCATGCTCCGGAGTCCGGTTTGCGACGACCGAGATCGTCGCGCCGCGCGAGTGCAGGTTCCGTGCCGTCAGCTCGCTGGTCCGGCCCGCGCCGACGAGCACGACACCGCGCCCTGCGAGCCCCTCGAAGACCTGCTCCGCCAGCGCTGCGGCGGCCGCGGGGATCGACGCCGGGCTCTCGCCGATCGCCGTCTCCACCCGTGCGCGGCGGCCGGCGCGGAGGGCCATGCGAAATGTGCGGCCGAGCAGCGGCCCCGGCGAGCCCGCCTCGAACGCGTCTCTGACCTGGCCGAGGATCTCGCCCTCACCCGGGACCATCGAGTCGAGGCCCGCCGCGACGCGGAAGAGGTGGAGTGCCGCGGACTCGTCCGCCAGCCGGTATGCAGCCGGTGCGAGCGCAGGCGCACCGGAGCCCGCCAGCTCGAGCAGCGCACGATCGGCATGGGTGCCGATGCCGTCTGCCTCCCCCGCGACGTAGACCTCGGTGCGATTGCAGGTCGAGAGGACGACCGCCTCGTGAGCCGGCCCGTCGGAGGCCGCGAGCTCGTGCGCCAGCTCCCCGGCCGCCGCGAGGTCGACCGCGACGCGCTCGCGGACCTCGAGCGGCGCGCGATGGTGCGAGACGCCGGCGAGCGCGAGTCTCATGCCGCGAAGTGGGTCAGTGGGAGAGCGACGACCACGAGAGCGACCCCCGCGAACAGGAGACGGGCGAACCGCCGGCCCCGGACTCCGGCCTCCCAGCGGACGACGAGGGCGAGTGCGTAGAGCACCCAGATGAGCACGGCGACGGTCATCGCAGCGTCCAGTCCGTTGACGTCGAGCCAGCCGAGGCCGACGACGATGCCCGCCGAGAGGAGGATCAGGCCTGCGAGCGTTGCCCGTGCGGCGAGCCGGTCGAGGGCCTCGAGGGACGGCAGGCGGAGGCGGAGGACGCCGGGGTCGTGTCGCTTGAGCCGACGGTCCTCGTAGAGGTACAGGCCCGCCATTGCCGCCGCGACGGTGAAGCTTGCGAGGCCGGCGAGCATCAGCCCGGCGTGGATCGCGAGCGCCCACCCGTCTCCGCGGGCGCCGAGCGCGGTGCCGCCCCCCGCCCACGCAAGTACGACGAGGCACGCGGCGAGGGGCATCACCGCGAGCCCGACCAGTCGGTAGCGAGGGCGGCAGCCCCACACGAGGTAGCCCGTCACGACGAGCCACGAAAGGAGGTTGAGAGCGCCGGCCCACGTCCCCCACGGGAACCCGTCGGCAGCCCGGGCCTGGGCCACGAGGAGCAAGGTCTGGGCGAGCCAGCCGACCCGGACGCCCCAGATGCCCAACGAGTCGTAGCGCCGGTGGCCGCGCACCTCTCCGGCATAGACCAGCGCCGCCTCGCCGTAGGCGATCACGATCGGCCAGACGAGCAGCTCAGCCATCGGTCGGCTCACCCGCTGCGACCCGCGCGCGCGCGAGGTGCGCGAGCTCGCCGGTCTCGCGCTCGAGACGCGAGAGCTTCGTCGAGATGATCACCACCCAGAACAGCACGAAGACGAGGAACACGCCGTACGCGGCGGCGACGTACTTCTCACCGGCGCTCACGACGCGAGCGCCTCGCGAAGCTCGCGCAGGTTCGCGTCCGTGCGCTTTCCCGCCAGCTCGACGCGGTACATCACGTACGCGAGGAGCGTGATGGCCGCCCACGAGACGCAGAACGCCGCGAACATCGTGCCGGTCATCTGCGGCCCGTCCCGCGTGAACACCGTGGGGTGGATGAAGTCGCTCGCGAGGCGGATCGCGAGGAAGCTCACCGGCACGAGCGCGACCCCGAACAGCGCGTAGACCGCCGAGATCCGCTCGCGCCGGGGCCCTGGCTCGATCGAGTAGCGGAGCATGAAGTACGCGCAGTAGAAGAGGAAGAGGACGAGGAACAGCACAAGCTGGTTCGAGCTCCACGTCCACCAGACGCCCCACGACGCCTTGGCCCAGATGGAGCCCGTCACGAGGGTGAGCGCGCCGAAGATCGTCCCCTGGTGGACGCCGGTGTAGCTCTCGAGGTCGTAGCGGTCGCCGCGCGTCGTCAGCAGGCGGAATGCCTTCCACGCGGCGAGGCCGAAGCAGGCGTACGCGGTCAGCGCGATCGGAACGTGGACGTAGAAGATCTTCTGTGAGAGGCCCTGGTCTGCGTCCTCGGGCGCGACGAAGAAGATCATGGCGACCGCCGCCCCCGCGAGCACGACGGCGAGGGTGGCGAGGAGGGTGAGGGAGGGCTTGGTCATGCTGATCCGGGCGCCTGTCACTCGGTGACGACGTACTCGAACGCCGCCCACGAAAGTATCGCGAAGACCGCGTCGTACAGGCCCAGGAACGCGAGGAACTTCCCGGGCTCCTCCGAGATGCTCGCGCCGACTCCCCCGACGACGATCGGGATCGCGAGCGGGAGGAAGATCAGCGGCAGGAGCACCTCGCGGCCACGCGAGGCGGCGGCCATCGCGGAGACCAGCGAGCCGACGGAGCAGATCCCGACCGAGGCGAGCGCGACGCCCGCGAGCGCGTGCGCGTCGAGCGGCGCGAAGAAGAGCACGAACGCTGGTAGTGCGACCACCTCGGCGGCGACGAGGAACGCGAGCGAGGCGAGCGTCTTCCCGAGCCAGATCGCGCTGCGGTCGGTCGGGGCGAGGACGAGGCCGTCGAGCGCGCCGGCCTCCCGCTCGGGGACCCAGGCCCGCGCGAGCCCGAGCAGCGACGTGAACACGAGCGCCACCCAGAGGAGGCCGTAGGCGGGATCGTCGCCCGCGTCCGCAGGGAGCGCGAAGTGGAACACGACGAGGGTCGCGAGAACGAACAGGAGCATCGCCGGGAGCGTGTCTCGCGCCCGCAGCTCGAGCCGCAGGTCCTTTCGCGCGAGCGCGGCGACGTCGGCGAAGTAGCCGGTCATGCGACCCCGAGCGCGAGGCTCGCGGTTGCGAGCGTGCCCAGCCGCTCCGGCTCGTGGGTCGCCACGACGAGCGTGCAGCGCGGCACGAGCGCCTCGAGCTCCTGGTCGAGCAGCGCCGCCCCCTGAGCGTCGAGCGCGGAGTGCGGCTCGTCGAGGACGAGCAGCTCGGGCTCGTGCAGGAGCGCCCGGCAGAGCGCCAGCCGCTGGGTCATCCCGCGGGAGAACGCGGAGACGCGCTCCCCACGCGAGTCCCAGAGGCCGAATCGCTCGAGCAGCATCCCGATGCGCTCCCGGCGCTCGGGGACCCGGTACAGGCGCCCGAACAGGTCGAGGTTCTCGAGCGCGGTGAGCTCGCGGTAGACGAGCGGCTCGTGGCCGACGAAGCCGACGTGGGCGCGGTCTAGACCGACCTCGATCGTCCCGCGCGACGGCACCGCCAGGCCGACGAGCAGGCGCAGAAGCGTCGTCTTCCCCGAGCCGTTCGGGCCGGTGACCACGAGCGTGCCGCCGCGTCCGAGCTCGAACGAGACGTCGTGCAGGACACGACGCGCGCCGTAGCGCCGCTCGACGCCGCGCGCACGGACGAGCGGGGTCTCAGCCATCGACGCCCGTCCGGGCGACCTGCGCGACCGCGAGCCCGCGCGCCGCGCCGGCCTCGCCAGAGTCGCCCGCGCCGCACCGCTCGCACAACCACCCCCGGGGGCACCCCCGGTGCCCTGAGTTCACGTTACCGCCGAATCTGTGCCGCATGGGTGCCGGCATCGTGCCGGAAGTGTGACGTCCGGAGGGCGGCAGGGGTTCCGAAGGGTCGGGACGCTCGGGAAGGCTCGGGCGCCGGCGGTCTCACAGGAGGCCGACAGGCTCGGAGAGTGGCGGGCCTCGGAGCAGGCTCGATCGCCGCCGTCCCGAAGGGGGCTGAGAGGCGCGGGTGCCGGACCGCTCAGAGGAGCGTGTCGAGCGCCACGAACGCGAGGAACGCGATCGAGAGCACGCCGTTTACGGTGAAGAACGCCGCGTCGAGCCTGCGCAGGTCGTCCGGCCGGACGATCAGGTGCTCGTACAAGAGGAGCGCCGCCACGACCGCGACGCCGAGCCAGTACCAGGGGCCGACGTCGAGCCCGGCGCCCGCGGCGGCGAGCAGGACGACCACTCCGGCGTGCATCGCGCGGGCGCCGGCGAACACGCCGTGGACGCCGAAGCGCGTCGCCCACGAGTGCAGGCCCGTGGCGAGGTCGTGCTCCCGGTCGAAGAGCGCATAGAACAGGTCGAAGCCTGCGACCCAGAGGCACACGGCGCCGCCGAGCGCCCAGGACTGCCAGGGCAGCTCGCCCGTGATCGCGACCCACGCACCGACGGGCGCGAGGCCGAGGCACGCCCCGAGCCAGAGGTGGCAGAGCCACGTGAAGCGCTTGAGGTACGGATAGGCCACGAACATGACGACCGGGATCGGCCATAGCCAGCGGACGATCGGCTCGAGCTGCAGCACCGGCAGGAGGTAGACCGCGAGCGCGACGCCGCAGAGGGACAGGACCTGCGCCCGCGTGAGGACGCCGGCAGGCAGCTCACGCCCGGCGGTCCTCGGGTTCGACGCGTCGAGGTCGGAGTCGATCAGGCGGTTGAGGCTCATCGCGAGCGTTCGCGCGCCGACCATCGCGAGCGTGATCCAGCCCATCGTCCCGAGGCCCGGCCAGCCGTCGATCGCGAGCAGCGCGCCGACGTACGCGAAGGGCAGGGCGAACACCGTGTGCTCGATCCGCACGAGGCGCGCAAGGCGAATCGGGAGAGGTGCCGCCAGCGCGGTCACACCGCCTCCTTCGTCTTCGTGACGAGGACGATGCCGTCGATCCGCATCTCCTTGTCGACCGCCTTCGCCATGTCGTAGACGGTGAGAGCGGCGACGCTTACCGCGGTGAGGGCCTCCATCTCGACACCTGTCTGCGCGGTAGTCTCCACCGCCGCCTCGATCGCCACGCCCAGCTCGTCGACATGGAGGTCCACCTCCACGAGTGTCAGCGGGAGCGGGTGGCAGAGCGGCACGAGCTCGCTGGTGCGCTTCGCGGCCTGGATCGCCGCGATCCTGGCGACCGTGAGCGCATCGCCCTTCGGCAGCGCGCGCAGACGAGCCGCGGTGGATTCGGTCATGCGGACGTGGCCCCGCGCGACCGCCCTGCGTCGAGAGAGCGGCTTGCCACCGACGTCCACCATGCGCACCTCGCCCGTCGCCTCGTCGACGTGCGACAGCTCGTTCATCGGATCCTGTTGCCAATTCTGGAGACGGCAGTGCGGATCACGGGCGCATCGTAGCCCGGCCTGCGTTCACGCGACCGCTGCCGGAGCGCGTTCGGCCAGCTCTGCGAGCTCGCGCTCCGCCCAGCTGTCGAGGTCGTGCGAGCGCACGGAGGCGCGAACCGACTGGAGCATCCGGCGGCGCTCGCCCTCCGGGAGCGCGATCGCGCGCGCGAGCGCGTCGGCCTGTCCCGCGACGTCGAGCGGATCCACGCCGACCGTCCACTCGCCGATCTCCGCGAATGCGCCCGCGGTGCGCGAGAGGACGAGGACGCCGTCGCGGTCGTTCACGAGCGGCGCCTCCTTCGCGACGAGGTTGAGCCCGTCCATCACCGGGTTCACGAGCAGCACGTCGTACTCCGTGTATGCGGCGACGGACGCGAGGAAGTCGTCGCGCACGTCGAGCCGGATCGGCTCCCACCCCGGCGTGGCGAAGCGCTCGTTCACGGCGGCGGCCGCGCGCTCGGTGGCCTCGCGGTACTCCGCGTACTCGGGGATCGCCTGGCGCGACGGGTCGAGGAGGGCAACGAGGCCGGCCCTGCCGTGGAGCGAGGGGTCGCGCTCGAGCAGCCGCCCGAATGCCTCGAAGCCCCTGACGGCATTCTTCGAAGGATCCGTGCGGTCGACGCGGAGGACGAGGATCTCCGGCCGTTCCGCGGCGAGCGCGCTCCGGCGCTCGCGGACTCCGTCGTCCGCCGCGAGCGTCACGAACGAGTCTGCATCCACGGCGATCGGGTTCGCATGCGATCGCGTTGCGGCCTCGTCGCCCCGGCCGAGCAGCGCGTCGCAGCAGTCGACGAACGACGACCGCCAGCGCTCGGTGTGGAACCCGATGCTGTCGCAGGCGAGGAGGCCTTCGTGGATCGCGACGGCGAACGACCGAGGAAGCACGTCCCACGCGTCCGGGCGGACCCACGGGATGTGGACGAATTGGGCGATCCTCGCCTGGGGCCGCGTAGCACGGACCATCGCGGGCGCGAGATAGAGGTGGTAGTCCTGCACGAGCACCGGTGCGGACGGCCGTCCGTCGAGCTCGGCCACTGCGGCCTGCGCGAGCGCGCGGTTGACGGCGACGTACCCCCGCTCCCACGCGGGCGTGAGATCCGCACCGGGATCGTGCTTCAGCGCCCAGAGGCCGTGCTGCACGAACCAGAGCACGGGGTTCGCGAGCACCGTGTAGAAGAGGCGGTACGCCTCGGGATCGTGCGCGACGAGCCGCAACCGCATCGAGGCGCCGGACTCGGTCCGCACCTCGCGCGGGCCGGCGAGCGCGACGTCCCGATCGGCGTCGCTCATCGCGCTCGCAACCCACGCCACGTCGTGGCGCTCGGCGAGGGGGGCCAGCGCGGCGACGAGGCCGCCCGCCCCGCGCACCGCGGCGAGTGACCCGTCCGGCGCACGGCGATGCGTGACCGGCCCTCGATTCGAGACGACGACGAGGGGCTCGGGCACGTCTATCGGCCGCTTGGCCGCTCGCCGAGCGTCACGTCGACGGTCGTGCGTCGCGTGCCGCCGCGCAGCACCGTGAACGTCACCGTCTGGCCCGGGAGGAGCTGGGTCGAGACGATGCGAGAGACATCGTCGGTGCTCGTCACCGGTGACTTGCCGATCGCGACGATCAGATCCCCCCCGAGCGTGATGTCGAGGCCGTTGTAGATCTCGGTCTTCGTCCCGCCGCGCAGCCCCGCGCGCGCCGCCGGCGTGCCCTCGTCGACCCGCATCACGAGGGCCCCGCGCTCGGCGCCGAGGTCGAACGTCCGGGCGATGCCCGGCGTCACATCCTGCGTGCGAATCCCGATGTACGCGTAGCGCACCCGGCCGGTCCGCACCAGCTGGTCGAGCGACCGCTGCGCGACGTTGATCGGGATCGCAAAGCCGACGCCCTCGGCGGTGCCCGACGTGCTCTCGATCTGGGCGTTGATCCCGATCACGCGGCCTGCGGCGTCGAACAACGGCCCGCCGGAGCTGCCGCGGTTGATCGGCGCGTCGAGCTGGATCGCGTTCGCCACCGCGAAGCCCGACGTGAGGGAGTCGATCGAGCGTCCCGTCGCGGAGACGACGCCGACCGAGAGCGAGGTCTGCTGGCCGAAGGGGCTCCCGATCGCGGCGACGGGCTCGCCGACGCGGACGGTCGAGGAGTTCCCGAGCGGGACCGGCGAGAGCCGATGGTCGGACGCCGAGACGCGGACGACGCCGACGTCGCTGAACAGGTCCCAGCCGACGATGTCGGCGCGCACGCGGTCGCCGTCGGAGAACTCGACGTAGACGGCGCTCGCGCCGCGGACGGCGCTCGATCGCGACTCCGAGACGTTCGTGATCACGTGCGCGTTCGTGAGCACGAGGCCGTCCTCGTCGACGACGAAGCCCGAGCCCTGCGAGCTCCCGTCCGCGCCGAGGTTCGCGTAGATCGTCACGACCCCGTCGGCGCGACCCGCGTACAGCGCGGCGGGATCGAACGCCGCCCGTGGCACGCTGCGGGTCGGCACGGTCGAGGGGAGCGGCACGGCCTCACGGGTGACCGTCGTCGCGTCGTCGGCGCCGGTCTCGTGCGCGACCACCACCGCGATGCCCGCGCCGAGCGCCGCGGCGACGAGGGCGACGCCCACTGCGGCCCAGAGACGCATACGAGCCACGGTATCAGGGGTGCGTTCGCGCGCCCGACGCGCGTTTCCACGTGAAAACGGCGGGTCGGACGACGCTCAGGAGACCGCTGGAACGGGCTCCGGTGCGACCGCAACCGCAGGCAGGGCCAGCGTGAACGTCGTCCGGCCGTCCTCGAGCGACAGGTCGACCTTCCCGCCCATCCGCTCGGCGAGCTCGCGGGCGATCGCGAGGCCCAGGCCGCTCCCCGACGCCTGCGCGCCCTCGACGCGGTAGAAGCGGTCGAAGATCCGCTCCGCATGCTCGGCCGGGATCCCGGGGCCGTCGTCGGCGACGCTGAGGCGCGCCGCGCCTCCTCGATCCTCCGTCCGGACGACCACCTGCGTGCCGGCCGGGGTGTGCACGATCGCGTTGGCGACCAGCGCCCGCCCGATCTGGAGCACCCGCTCCTCGTCGGCGAGCGCCCACGCCTCCGGGTCGGTGTCGAGGGTCAGCACGTGGCCCGATGCCTCCGCGATCGGCTGGAGCTCGTCCAGGAGCGCCCGCGCGACGTCGGCGAGCACGACCTCCTCGCTTTCGACGTGGAGGCGGCCGGCGTCGATGCGCGAGAGGTCGAGCAGGTCGGTCGAGAGCCGCGTCAGCCGCTCCACCTGCTCGCGCGTCGTCGAGAGGAACCCGGCCCGCGTCTCCTCGTCGAGATCCTCGTCCGACATCAGCTCGAGGAAGCCGCCGAGCGAGAACAGCGGTGTGCGGAGCTCGTGCGACGCGTTCGCGACGAACTCCTTCCGCGCGGTGTCGAGCTGCGCGAGCTGGACGCGCATCCGCTCGAACGCGGCGGCGAGCTCGCCCAGCTCGTCCTCGCCGCTGTCGACGACCGGCTGGTCGAACCGCCCCTCCGAGATCCGGTTCGCGGCGCGCTCGAGGCGTCGGATCCGCCGCGCATGGACCGCCGCGGCGGTGCTGCCGAGGATCGCTGCGATGAGCAGCGCGACGCCGGTGGCGTAGAGCAATCGGCGCTTCACCACGCGCACCGTGGCCAACTGGTCCTCGATCGGCGCCGAGAGGAGCAGCACGTTCCCGGAGGTGAGCAGCGGCAGCGCGACCTCGCCGAAGGGCCGCCCGCCCCGTTCGACGCGCCCCCGCGCGATCTGCGTCGTACGGGCGGTCTCGAGCGCGACGGGGTCGTCGGCAACCGGCCGTCCGGAGGACGCCGAGTCCGCCTGCGCCAACAGCATCAGCGGGTTCGAGCCGGCGACCTGGTAGACGACGACCCGGGCGTTGTAGACGAAGGCCGCCCGGGCGACGAAGCTGTCCAGCGTGAGGGGCTGGCTGAAGTCACTCGTCGAGTACGCCGCCGCCACCTCGATCCCGTTGCGCTGCAGGTCGTCGAGCCGGTCGTCGACGAGCCTCCGCTCCAGAGACGGGACGACCATCAGGTAGGCACCGCCCAGCGCGCCGCCGACGATCAGGAGGAGCGCGATCGTGAGGGAGGTCCTGATCCCTCCGGGGAAGCGGAACTTCATGCGGCGTCCCTGAAGCGGTAGCCGGCCCCCCGCACCGTGAGGATCAACTCCGGGTCGCGCGAGTCGCGCTCGATCTTCTCGCGGAGATGCCTGACGTGGACGTCGATCGTGCGCGGCTCGCGGTAGTCGGCGCTCCCGCGAATGCGCTCGAGGAGCTGCCGCCGGCTGAACACCACGCCCGGCTCGGAGGCGAGCAGCGCGAGCAGCTCGAACTCGACGAACGTGAGCGCGACGGGCGAGCCGCGTACCTCCACCGTTCGCCGCGGGAGGTCGACGACGACCTCGCCGCGGTCGATCAGGTCCTCCCGGCGACCTGCGAAATGCGGGTTCGCGGCGCGTCGCAGGAGCGCCCGGACCCTGCTCCGGAACTCGCGGATCGAGAACGGCTTCGTGATGTAGTCGTCGGCTCCGAGCTCGAGCCCGAGCACCTTGTCGAGCTCGTCGTCGCGCGCGGTGAGCATGATGATCGGCACCGTGCTGTCCGAGCGAAGCCGGCGGCAGACCTCGAGGCCGTCGACCTTCGGGAGCATGATGTCGAGCACGACGAGGTCGACCGGCTCCTCGGCGAACCGCCGCAGGGCCTCGTCGCCGTCGCGCGCCTGGACGACCCGGTAGCCGTCCCGCTCGAGCGGGTACGTGAGCAGCGCCTGGATCGAATCCTCGTCGTCGACGAGGAGGATGGTCGAGGAAGAATCCGGCATTTCGTGGTGGGTCACGCCCGGGCGTGCACGCCTGCCCGCGCCTACTATAGCCCCCTGCATGGAGCGCGCCCGCCTCGGCACGACCAAGCGGAGGCCGCGGCGCGGCTCCGTCGAGCGCCCCGTGGACGGGCGTCTCGTGCGCAAGGCGAGCCTCGTGCTCCTCGTCCCGCTGGCGCTCCTCCTGCTGACGCTCGGGCGCTCGGGCCCGCTCCCCGCGCCGGCGCTTCCGCCGGCGTTCGATCGCGAGACGGCGACGACCCTCGCCGCCGACCTGGCCCGGGAGACCCCGAACCGCGTGCCCGGGTCGCTCGGCGCCGCTGACGCGGCCGCCTGGTTCCGGACCAAGCTCGCGCTCTACGGGATCCCCGTTCGCGAGGACCGCTGGCGTCAGGACGTTCCCGGTGTCGGGCGGGTCGAGCTCCGCAACCTCGCGGCCGTCGTCCCGGGCACCGTCTCCGAGACGATCGTCTTCGTTGCTCACCGAGACAACAAGGGTGACACCGCCGGCGCGAATGACAACGCGAGCGGCACGGCGGCGCTCGTCGAGCTCGCTCGTGCCTACGCCACCGCCGGTGCGACGGAGTCGGCGCGAACACCGCTCCACACCCTCGTCTTTCTCTCGACCGACGCCGGCGCGTACGGGTCGCTCGGCGCGGCGCGCTTCGCGAGCCACTCGCCCCTCGCGCGCCGCGCGGTGGCGGCGGTCTCGCTCGACGGGATAGCCGGGAACGTGCGGCCGCGGCTCGAGGTCTCCGGGCTGGAAGGACGCTCTCCGCCGCAGGCGCTCGTGCGCACGGCGAGCGCCCGCGTGGCGGCCGAGACCGGCGAGTCGCCCGCGCTCCCGGGCGCCCTCACGCAGCTCGTCGGCCTCGGTCTGCCGTTCGGCTACGGCGAGCAGGCGCCCATCCTGGCCGACCACGTGCCGTCTCTCCGCCTCACGACGTCGCCGGACGGAGGCGTCCCCCCTGGAGGCGACGAGCTCGCCGAGCTCGACTCCGCCCGGCTCGGTCAGCTGGGGCGTGCCTCGGAGACGCTGCTCACCTCGCTGGACCAGACCGTGGAGCTGCCGACGTCGACGAACGGCGCGCTCTATCTGAGCCGGCGCACCGTGCGCGGCTGGGCGCTCCAGCTCTTCCTGCTCGCGTGCGTGATTCCCTTCGCGTCGGCGACCCTCGATCTCCTCTCCCGCGCGCGCAGGCGGCGGCTTCCGCTGCACGGAGCCTGGCGGTCCCTGCGCCGGCGGGTTGGGCTCTGGCTCCTGCTGCTCGCGATCGTCGGCGTCGCGTCGGTGGTCGGAGGGCTTCCGCGGTCGCCCGCGCTGCCGCCGCCGCCGGACGAGCCGCCCCTCGACTCGTGGCCGCTCGGCCTGCTCGCGATCCTCGCCCTCGTCGCGTTCCTCGTGTGGCTGCGGTCACGCGCGAGATCGCTGGGCCGTGCCCCGGCGACCGCAGAGGAGGAGCTGGCCGCGTACACGGTCGCGTTCGTCGCGCTGCTGCTCGTCGCGGCCGGGACCGCCCTCGTCTCGCCGTACAGCCTCGTGTTCGTCCTCCCCTCGCTCTACGCGTGGCTCTGGCTCCCGCAGGTCCACGACGCGCCCGGCTGGGTGACCGACGTCCTCTTCGGGATCGGCCTCGCCGGCCCCGTGCTCGCACTCGTCGTCCTCGCGGAGCAGCTCGACCTCGGAGCGAGGGCGCCGCTCTACGCCGCGTCGCTCCTGACGACCGGCGTCGTCCCGTGGGGCGCTACCCTCGCGCTGACCGCGTGGGCCGCGATCGCAGGGCTCGTCGGCGCAGTCGCGTCGGCGAGCTACGCGCCGGCCGAGCCGTCGAGGAGGAGGTAGCGCACCGCCGAGCCGGCGGGGAGCTCTCCGGACCCGCGTGGAATGTGGACGAGCGCGTCGGCCGCGGCGGCCCTCGCGATCATGTGCGAGTCCTGGCCCGAGAGCGGGCGCAACGTGACGCCGTCGGCGGTCCGCTCGAGCGAGGCCCGTTGGAAGTCGTCGCGCGACGGCCTGCGCGAAGCCGGGGCGGCGAGCGACCCCGTCGCGAACGGCGGCTCGGGATGCAGTCGGCCCTCGAGCGCCCTGAGGGCCGGGAGGAGGAAGAGCAGCGCGCCCACGAGAGACGAGACCGGGTTCCCCGGCAGGCCGAAGACCAGCGTCCCGTTGCGGGCCCCGAACGAGAGCGGCTTCCCGGGTCGCATCGCGACGCCCCAGAGCGCCTCCTCGACGCCGAGGCGCCCGAGCGTGTCGCGCACGAGGTCGTGGGGCCCGACCGAGACCCCACCCGACGAGACGAGCACGTCCGCCTCGAGGCCACGCGCGAGCGCCTCCTCGTGCGCGCGGGGATCGTCCTCGACGTGCTCCGGCGGGCGTACGATCGCCCCGGCGCCCGCGAGCAGCGCGGCGAGCATCAGGCCGTTCGACTCGTAGATCTCGCCCTCCCGCAGCGTCTCGCCGGGCCTCCGCAGCTCGGTCCCGGTCGAGACGATCGCAACCGTGGGCCTCGCCGCGCAGCGCAGCGTGACCACGCCGCTCGAGGCGAGCGCGGCGAGCCGCGACGGCGTCAGCGGCACACCGGCCGCGACCACGACGTCGCCCGCGCCGACATCCCCGCCGCGGGGCCGGACGTTCGCGCCCGCCGGCGCGGCCTGCGGCACGTCGACGGTCTCGCCCTGGTCGCGGACGAGCTCGATGGGCACCACGGCGTCGGCGCCCTCGGGCACGACGCCGCCCGTCGAGATCGCCATCGCCTCGCCCGGGGCCAGCGCGCGCCCAGCAGGTCGTCCGGCGGCGACACGGGCGACCACGGGCAGCCTCCCCGGCGTATCGGCGGAGCGGAGCGCGAAACCGTCCATCGCCGAGCTCGCAAACCGCGGGAGGTCGATCGTGGCGACCGCGTCCTCGGCGAGCACGCGGCCCGCGGCGTCCGCGAGCGCCACCGGCTCCGCCGGGAGGGGGCGGACACGGGCGAGGACGAGGTCGAGAGCGTCCTCGACGCTTGTCAGCTCGGCCACGGCGGTCACGCTACACACGGGGTACGCTCCGCGCGTGATCTCGGTCGTCGTCCCCGTGCGCGACGAGGAACGCACCGTCGAGCCGCTCTACGACGAGCTTGCGGCCGCGCTCGGGGAGCTCGGTGAGCCGTGGGAGGTCGTCTACGTGGACGACGGGTCGCGCGACGGGACGCATACGGCACTCGTCCGCCTGCACGAGTCGACGACGAACGTCCGCGTCGTCCGCCTGCGGCGCAACGCGGGCAAGGCGGCCGCGCTCGACGCGGGGTTCGCGGTCGTGGAAGGCGACGTCGTCGTGACGATGGACGGCGACCTCCAGGACGACCCGGCCGAGATCCCGCGGCTCCTCGCGGCGCTCGACGAGGGATTCGACCTCGTCTCGGGCTGGAAGGCCCACCGGAACGACCCGTTCGCCCGCCGCGCGCTGTCACGGGTGTTCAACACGGTGACGGGTTGGCTCTCGGGCGTCCGCCTGCACGACATGAACTGCGGACTGAAGGCGATGCGCGTCGAGGTCGTCAGGAACCTCGATCTCTACGGCGAGCTGCACCGGTTCGTTCCCGTCCTCGCGCACGACCTCGGCTTCCGTGTGACCGAGCTGGCGGTGAATCACCGCCCCCGGGAGCACGGGCACAGCCGGTACGGCGTCGAGCGCTATGCGCGGGGATTCCTCGACCTCCTGACCGTGACGTTCATGAGCCGCTACCGCCACCGGCCGCTCCACCTGTTCGGAGGCCTCGGCCTGATCCTCGGGACGATCGGCACGGGGATCCTCGTCTACCTCACGATCGAGAAGATCAGCGGAGAGGCGATCGGGCGGCGGCCGCTGCTGCTCCTCGGCGTGCTGCTCGTCGTGGTCGGGATCCAGTTCCTCTCGCTCGGGCTGCTCTCCGAGCTCGTCACGAGCCAGCATCGGGAGCGAGCCCGCGCCACGGACGACCGCCCGTCCCGACTCGTCGACGAGATCCTCCGCTGAAGGCGCTCTACTTCGGGACGTACGACCGGACGTCCCCGCGGAACACCCAGGTCGTCTCCTGCCTCCGCCGCGCAGGCGTGACCGTGGTCGAGCGGCACCGCGAGGTGTGGGGACGGCACAACTGGTCGCCCGGCATCGGCACGCTCGCACGGCTCGGGCGCGCGGAGCTCGCGCTCTCCCGCACGGCGGCGGGTGACGTCGATGCGCTGATCGTCGGGTATCCCGGCCACTTGGACATGCCGGCGGCGCGGCGGGTCGCGCGCGGGAGGCCGGTCGTCTTCAACCCGCTCGTCTCGCTCGCCGACACGCTCGTCGGCGACAGGCGCGTCGTCCCGCGGCGCTCCGTGCGCGCCGCGGCGCTCGGCGCGCTCGACCGGAAGGCCTTTCGCCTCGCCGACCTCGTCGTCGCCGACACCGAGGCCCACGCCGCATACTTTCGCGAGACATTCGGGCTGCCCCGCCAGCGCGTCGAGGTCGCGCTCGTCGGCGCGGAGGACGACCTCTTCCGGCCGGGCGACGCAGAGCCGGGCCCCTTCCACGCGCTGTTCGTGGGAAAGCTGATCCCGCTGCACGGGCTCGAGACGATCCTCGCTGCCGCGGCGCTCGCGCTCGAGATCCCGTTCGTCGTCGTCGGGGACGGCCAGCTCGCACCGCTCCTCGTCGAACGCCCCGCCAACGTGGAGCACGTTTCCTGGATGGACTACGCAGCGTTGCCCGACGCGTACCGGCGTGCCGGGTGTGCCCTCGGCATCTTCGGAACCGGTGCGAAGGCGGCGCGGGTGATCCCGAACAAGGTCTTCCAGGCACTCGCGTGCGCGCGGCCCGTGGTCACCGCGGACACCCCTGCGGCAAGAGAGCTCCTCACACACGAGATCGATGCGCTGCTCGTCCCACCGGGGGACGGCAGCGCCCTCGCCGAGGCCGTGCGCCGTGTCGCGGACGACGGCGGCCTCGCACGACGGCTCGCCGACGGCGGGAGGGCGACCTACGAGACGCGCGCGTCGGAGGCGGTGCTCGGCGCGCGCTGGCGGTCGCTGCTCGAGGGAGCCCTGCGACGATGACGGCCCGTCCGGGGGCGATCGTGGCCGTCGGGGCCGCGGCGTATGCGGCAGGGCTCGGCGCGCTCGCGGTGCTCCAGCACCGCGCCTTCTGGAGCGGGCGGTTCGACCTCGGGAACGCCGCCCAGGCGGTGTGGTCGACCGCCCACGGGGACGTCCTCTCGGTGACCGCGCTGACGGGGGCGCAGATCTCGCGGCTCGGCGCCCATTTCGAGCCGCTCCTGCTCGTGTTCGCACCCCTCTGGTGGCTCTGGCCCGATGCCTCGCTCCTCCTCGTCTGCCAGGCGGGGGCGATCGCCACCGGCGCGGTGCCGCTCTATCTCTTCGGACGCAAGCACCTCGACTCGGACTGGGCGGCCGCCGGCTTCGCGCTCGGCTACCTCCTCTACCCGGCCACGCAGTGGCTCGCGCTCGACGACTTCCACGCGGTGGCGCTCGCGACGCCGCTGCTGCTCTGGGGGTTCTGGTTCCTCGACGAGGACCGCCTCGTGCCGTTCGCCGTCGTTGCGCTCGCCGCGTGCCTGACGAAGGAGCAGATCGGGGTCGTGGTCGCGGCGATGGGGGCGTGGTACATGCTCCGTCCCGGGCGCCGGTGGGCGGGCGGAGTGATCGCCGTCGCAGGGCTCGCCGTGACGCTCCTCGCGTTCGCGTTCGTGATCCCGCACTACTCGATCTCTGGGAGCTCGCGCTTCGAGGGACGCTACGGGGAGATCGGAGGTTCGCCGAGCGGCATCGTCGAGACCGCCGTCACGGATCCGGGGAAGATCATCGCGGCCGTCACGCACGGTCGGGACGTCGCCTATCTGGCCGAGCTGCTGCTGCCGCTCCTCGCGCTTCCGCTGCTCGCGCCGCTGGCGGCGCTCACCGCAGCGCCCGAGATCGCGCTCAGCCTCCTCTCCGACACGCGCACGCAGACCTCGATCCACTTCCACTACACCGCCGGCGCGCTCCCGGGGCTCATGGTCGCCGCCGTGCTCGGGGCGGCGCGGCTCCGCCGGAGGTATGCGTGGGCGCGGCGCCCCGAGGGACGCGCGATCGTCGTCTCGACCCTCGTCTCGGGGTTCCTGCTCGGGCCACTCCCCATCTGGAGCCACGTGCCGCTCGGCGCGGACCTCGGCGCCCGGGAGCATGTCGTCGGAGGCCATGCGCGGGTCGCGGAACGTGCGGTGCGGCTGATCCCGGCCAACGCGCCCGTCAGTGCCACGAACGGGCTCGGAGCCCATCTCTCGGAGCGGCGGCGCGTGTTCAGCTTCCCTGTGCTCGGCGAGGCGGAGTGGGTCGCCGTCGACCTCGAGCGGCCCAGCTACCGCGATCGGCTCGGGCGGGCCGCAGACCTCGAGCGGGCGGTGGCACGGCTTCGCTCGGGCGGCCGGTTCCGCGTCGTGTTCGAGGAGGACGGCATACTCGTCCTCCATCGCGAGACATAGAGCGCGGTGGTTTGCGACCGCGACAGCGCCCGCCTGCGAGCCAACTACAGCGGGATCGTCTGCGGGAGGAGGTACGCGGTGAGCGCGAGCGCCGCGAGCCGCGACGCGCGCTCCTCCTCCGGCGCCGCGAGCGCGACCGCCCAGGCCAGGTACCACACCGCGAGATACGGGGTCGTGACCAGCACCAGGCATGCCGCCAGGCCGAGCCGGGCGCGACCGTCCAGCGCGTCGCGGGCGAGCCACGCGAGCCCCAGGACGAGAGCGGTGATCGCAAGGCCGAGCGCCACGCCGTGCGGAACGCCGAGCGACTCGAGCCGCGAGGGAACGGCGTAGCTCGTCTCGCGGGCCGCGTTTCCCGCGAGCGGCTCCGCGGCCCGCAGCCAGTCGAGCCCGTAGAGCCAGGTCGCGATCGCGCAGAGGGTGACGGCCGCCCCGGCAAGGCCCCGCCACCCGAGCGGCCGGGAACGAGCGCGCGCCGCGAGCGACGAGAGC